>Ga0209381_1003185_pt1 | contig 17831 bp, 15 predicted proteins | sample DewCreD2012metaG_FD_184111 | JGI IMG/M metagenome (GOLD analysis project Ga0209381, IMG submission 184111) | Hot spring sediment bacterial and archeal communities from British Columbia, Canada, to study Microbial Dark Matter (Phase II) - Dewar... ...
AAAATGCAAAGAAAATTTTTCTGTTTTGTCCGCTGTCAAGCGGGCGGAAAAGCTGGGCGGGGATCAATCCGCAAAATCCTCTGGATTTTGCTCAAAATGGGTTCGGATTTCGTCCAACAAACACCACCATATTGAATTAGTCGCCTCGCTCGGGGCTTCGCCCCTCGCTTCGGCGGGAACATTTGCGAGCAAATCAAAGGGCTTTTTGAAATCAATTGAAAGTTTTTGCTGGCTGATTTGGCGGTTCGCAAACTTGAAAAGTCTGCCTGTTTTGGAAAACAAAAGCCGATTTTTGCCTTTCGCCAAAGGCGAAAGGCAAAGCGAGATTTTATCAAATTGTCGGTGTAAAGCGTTGCCTTTTTCAAATATAATTAAGGAGTAAAAATCTATGATCAAACACTTCATCTATTGCCGAAAATCCACCGAGGAAGAAGAACGGCAAATCTTGTCTATTGAAGCGCAACTTGCCGAGCTTCGGGATTTCGCCAAGCAAAATAATCTTTTTATCGTAAAAGAATTTACCGAAAGCAAAACTGCCAAAGAACCGGGACGACCAATTTTTAACGAAATGCTTGGCGAAATTGAAAAAGGCAACGCTTCGGGAATTTTAGCGTGGAATCCCGACAGATTAGCGAGAAATTCAATAGACGGCGGAAGAATTATCTATTTAGTGGATACTGGTAAAATTACCTCACTAAAATTCCCTACTTTCTGGTTTGAAGCCACACCGCAAGGAAAATTCATGCTTTCTGTGGCTTTCGGCCAAGCCAAATACTACACCGACAATTTGAGAGAAAACATTTTGCGGGGAATTAGGCAAAAAATCAGACGAGGCGAACTTTCGGCAAAAGCCCCGCTCGGATATTTCAATGAACCTCGTTTGAGAACGATTGAGCCAGACAATAAAACTTTTAACAAAGTGAAGGAAGTTTTGCGGGTTTTTGCCACCGGAAATTACACTTTATCTCAAATTCGCGACAAAATGTTTTCTCTTGGCTTGGTTGGACCGAAAAGCGGAAAGAAAATGTCCCTGTCCTCTATTGAACATATTTTGAAAAATCCATTTTACTATGGACATTTTCTTTACCGCGGCGAGCTTCATCAAGGGAGCCATAAGCCAATGATTACAAAGAAACTTTTTGACCAAATACAGCAAGCGCTAAAAGACAACGGCAAGCCCCGCAAAAAGCCGAAAGTCAAAGATTTTCCATTTTTGGGTTTTGCTAAATGCGGCGAGTGCGGTTATGCCATTACTGCTGAAAAACAAGTCAAGAAAAGCGGACTGGAATTTGTCTATTATCACTGCACCTACAAAAGCAAAACTCAAAAATGCTCACAGCGTAGCTTTTTGCGGGAAGAAAAATTTGCCAAACAGATAAAAGAACAATGTCAAAAAGTTTCTTTGCCAGATGTTTGGCGGGATAGATTTTTGAATAAGCTTAAAGAATGGGAAAATGAGAACCGCCAAACATCAGACCTTTTCGCTCAAAATCTCAAAAAGAAAGTCGAGGAATTGAAAACAAAGATAAGCCGGCTTACCGATGCCTACCTTGAAGGAACTTTTGAACTTGCTGAATTTCAGCAAAAGAAAAACGCCCTGACGAGCGAAAAGAAAACTTTGGAGGAGAAATTATCGGATTTTGAGCGAAAAGGCAATCATTGGCTTGAACTCACCCGAAACTGGATTTTGGAAGCCAACCAAGCCAAAAATCTCGCTTTGCAAGAAAATTTTTCCGAGATGAAAAATTTTCTCAAAAAAATCGGCTTGAACCGCCAAATCAGCCAGCAAAAACTTTCAATTGATTTCAAAAATCCCTTTGATTTGCTCGCAAATGTTCCCGCCGAAGCGAGGGGCGAAGCCCCGAGCGAGGCGACTAATTCAATATGGTGGACGATAGTGGACTCGAACCACTGACCTTTCGCACGTCAAGCGAACGCTCTAACCAACTGAGCTAATCGTCCTTGTTATAAACTAAACAATTAATATTAAGAACAATGACTTCTTAAAAATAAACCAAAATTTGCCAAAATTCAAGTCTGCTTAGCATTTTCAATCAAAAAAAACATACTTTAAAATAAATCCCAGATAAATTGTCACCAAAAATAAAACCATCCAATTCAAACGATTAGTATTGTTTTTTTGATTATTAACCAGAAAAAAACTGATTGAACCCAAAAAAAGAGCCGGGGCAAAAAGTTTCGACTCTCGAATAATATAAACTGACAAAAAATAACTCAAAAGCAAGAAACTGCCAATCAAAAGTCGAGCTTTTTTCTCACCAAAAATAACCGGCAAAGTAAACACTTCATTTTTTCTATCCCCTTCAATATCTTTGAAATCTTTAATTGGAATTACTGAAGCATAAGTCACTAACAACATAAAAAAGATTCTCCAAGGAAAATTCTCAAACGTACTATTATTGGAAATTAAAATATATCCCATAAAAAGAAAAATCAAGGAAGCAAAAGCGGAAAAAAAAGAAGCGATAATTGGATACTTTTTTATTCGCAAAGGATAAGCTGAATAAACATAAGTCAAAGCTTGATAGCCAATGATTAAAATTGAAAACTTAATTCCTACTAAAGTGGCTAGAAAAATAGCCAGAATCGAGAAAGTTATTCCATAAATTCGATATTCCTGAAGATTAAAAAGTTTTTTTACTAGCGGTCGTTGTGGATTGGTTAATTTGTCGATTTCCAGATCGCAAATATCGTTAACAACTACCGATTGTAGCCAAGCTAAAAAAATCGAAAAAATCAAACAAAAAACAGTAAAAACTGAAAATAGATTAAAATTGACATTTTCAGGAAAAAAATAACTGCCCAGACCCATGCCAATTAGAAAAATTCCCACATTAAAAACCATTTGCGGGTATCGAATATTGAAAATTAAAGCCAAAAGCTTTTTTTTGTCATAAAAATATTGAAAAACAAAAAGCAAAATCACAATTAAAACTCCATAAATAACCGAGAGTCGAAAAAATAGTCCACTATCAAATTCATTAAAACTTAAACCAAAAATTTCCGCCTTGGTAATAAAGTATTGAGCCACCTGCAATTCTCGAAAAGAAAAAACTGTTCCTTTTTGAAACAAAAAGACCAACATGGTGATGATCGTAGGAAAACTTCCAATTAAATAAAAAATAAAATAAGCCAATAATCCTCCAGTTAAAGCTTTTTTTAATCCTTTTTTAATCCAAATATAAAAACTCATCGCCACAATTGAAATAAAAATCTCCAATCTAACTCCAAAAGTAATTCCAAAATTCAGTTTTGGACCAAAAAAGAGAAAAAAGTTTTTTACCCAATCACGAAACGAGGCAAATAAATAAAAACTTTCAAACCGTCCATGAAATATTATTTGATCAATAAACGGAGGAAAAATAATTAACCAAAAACCAAAAAGTAAAACTTTGGCTATTTTTCTAAAATCACCGCCAATTATCCAATTTAAAAACAAGAAAAAAACTAAATAGGTTAAGAAAAAAAATGAAAAAACCTGACTGTAAATTTGAAAAAATAAGCCATTGATTTTTTTATCAGCTAAACCAAACAATAAAATCTCTGAAATCTCACGAAACAAAACGACTGTTAAAATCGAAACTAGCCAGCCTAAAAAAGTTATTGGTTGTTTTTCAATAAATTCAATTCCTTTGGTTATTTTTTCCTTAAATTTCATTTTAATTTTTAATAATCAATTTGAAAATCGTTTTTTGACCAATCTTTTCGTTTATTCTGGTAATTAGTTGATATTTTCTGGTTTCAAATTCACTCCGCCAAACAGCTTTCACAATTCTAACAAAAACCACACCGTTTTCTTGTCCAGAAAAAAAACAGTTTTTTTTACCAAAAGAACCAAAAAATTCCTCAATAACTTGATTAAAAACATTCTCGATAAAATACTTATCGAGACGAATTTTTTTATTTTTTTGATTAACACCGTTGCTCGCTTGTACTTTTTTTTCTAAAGCATTTTGAAAATTTTGCCACATTTTTAATCCTTTATTATTGGCATTATAATGTAACTAACTGTTTCATCTTCTTTTTCTTTACCATCAATTATTCGATTAATTGTAATCGGCGATCGTTCTTTGTTGATTTTTATTTTCAATAAATCAGCCCCGATTAAAGCATTTAAACCTTCTATTAAATAGCGACTATTCAAATTTAATTCAAAATCATCACCTTTTATCTTAGCTTCCAAGTTAGAATTTTCCTCGCCATATTCCCCTGAATGAGATGAAATGATTAATTGTCCATCATTTTTACTAGATTTAATTAAAATCTCCCCTGCTCCCATCATAGTCACTAAAGAAGCCATTTTTAAAGCATCCATAATCCCATCTTTATCAATTATCACTTCAATGGCATATTTTTTTGGTAAAATTTGTTCATATTCCGGATAATTCCCTCCGATTAAACGAGAAATCATTCGAAATTTACTATTAGAAATAAAAATTTGCCCCTGATCAATACTAAAAAGCATTTCTTCATCCACCACTCGAGAAATTTCAGCCATTGTGAAAAATGGAATAATAATAAAAGGATTATTTTTGGCAAATTCCAAATATCCTACACCAATGTCTTCTTTATTTAAAAAATAAACACATTCAGCTAATCGAAAACTGTCGGTTGAAGCAAAAACAATTTTTTCAGGAAAAAATTTTACACAAATTCCATTTAATTCTTGACGGGTATCATTCTTAGCCGTAGAAATAAGAATAATTGGTAACTTTTGATAAAAAAATTCAGGTTTTATTTTAAAATAAAAACCCTCAGGATTTTCAGGTATAATTGGGAAATCTTTAGGATCCATTCCTTTAATCCTGATTTTATGTTTCAAGGTTTTTAATTCCAAATCAAAATCATTTGAAACACAAGTAATTTCCTCTTCTTTGATATTAGCCAAAAAACCAGCCAATATTCTCGGTGAAATTGCCACTTCCCCTTCATTTTCAATTATTCCACCAATATGAGCACTAGCTCCAATTTCTAAATTAGTTGAATAAAGCTCAATCCTTCCATTAATTGCTTTTATTAGAACATTTCCCAAAATAGGAAGATTTGGTTGTTTTAAAACCAAGCGATCAATTTTTGCCAGAGCATTTTTCAAGTTATCTTTCTTACAAATGAATTTCATATAATTAATTTAATTAAAAAATAAAAAGAATATAAATATAAATCTATTATTACCTATTAATATATTAGATCTGTGGATAATATTTTTTATTACTTTATTATAAATAAAAATCAAGGAAAATAAATGTTGATAAATTTGGTTGAAAAAGAAAATGAAAGTGTGAATTAAATCTTAAGAATTTTAAAATAAAAACCAATAACACAATTTAAACGGGTTATTAACAGAACAATGATAACTATTAAAGAGGTTACCACCTGTTTATTCACAGAATATTAATAGTCTATAAACTTTTCTCTAATAAATTTAATATGATTGGAAAGTACTTTGTTGGTTTTTAATTCTAGGGTTATCTTTTCGCAAGCATAAATAGCAGTAGAGTGATCACGGCCGCCAATTAAATTGCCAATTTCTGGAAATGAAAGATTGATTTCATTGCGTAGTAAAAAAATAGCTACTTGTCGGGGACGAATGATTTTTTTATTTCTACAGCGGCCGGTAATTTCTTCAGATTTAACATTGAAAAAATCTGCTACTGCTCCAATAATTTTTTCCGGAGATAAGTCTTGACGACGATTACTTGAAACTAAATCCTCGGTTTCTCTAATTACGTCTTTTAGGGTTGGAATGGTATTGCGAAGTTGATAAGTGGCAATTATCTTATTAAGAGCTCCCTCTAACTCACGAATATTATGATAAATATTATTAGCTAGGTATTCAATAATATCATCACTTAAAGAAAAACTTTTTTCTTCAAGTTTTCTTTTTATAATAATAATTCTAGTTTCAAGGTCCGGCTTGTTGATATCAGCCATCATTCCTCCTTCAAAGCGAGAACGCAAGCGGTCTTCTAGTGTCGGAATTGATTTTGGTGGTCGATCTGAACTAAGAATAATTTGTTTGCCATGTTGATAAAGTGATTCGAAGATATGAAAAAATTCTTCTTGAGTTTTCTCTTTTCCTGAAAGAAATTGAACATCATCGACAATTAAAATATCTAACTGGATATACTTGTTTTTAAATTCTTTAATTTTTGAAGTTTGGACTGAATCAAGGAATTCATTGGCAAATCTTTCCATGCTAATATAGCGAACTCTAATTGAAGGATTATTTTTAACAGCAAAATTACCCACAGATTGAAGAAGATGAGTTTTCCCTAAACCAACACCTCCATAAATAAATAAAGGGTTATAATTCTTTCCGGGATTTTCAGCTACTGATCTACAGGCTGCATAAGCTAAATCATTATTTGATCCAACAATGTAATTTTCAAACCGATATTTTGGATTTAAATTTGAATCAAAATTAGGATTAATTGAAGATATATTATTAGAATATTGACTATTATTTTTTTCTTTATTAAATACATTATTAACAATTGAGTCAATTTTTTTGACCTCTAATTTTACTTGAGATTGATGATTGTTTTTATTACCAATTACACAAGAAACCCGATTTATTTTTGGATAATATTTTCTAACTGAATCAAGGATAATTTTTTGGTATTTTTTTTCCAACCATTCTTTGGAAAAAATATTTGGAACGCCAATAATAATTTCTTTTTCCATTAAATCCAAAACAGTGGTATTTTTAAACCAAGTAGTAAAGCTTGCTTTCGAAAGAGATATTTCAATTTCCCCCAACACTGCTTGCCATAATTCATCTTTAGTCATTTTGTATTTTCTTAGAAGTTTATTTTAATTAAATCAATATTAGTTAATAAATCAAAGGAAAGCAAATCGCTTTTTGTCCATAACCTGTTAGCAATGTGTTGAAAAGTCAAAAATAGTTTAAATGAAAAATTTTTCATGATAAAAAGCATAAAAAAGAAGCAAAAAAAAAGCAAGATTGTTGTTGGTAAAAATAATCATAATAATTGAATCATTTTTTTGGCTTTATAAAATATTTATTTTATAACATAGTCAAAAAAAATGACTAAAATACCAAAATTGTTTCACGTGAAACATTGTTAAAAAATAACCATAAAAACAACTTATTAACAACTTATACATGTAAATTGTTTCACGTGAAACAATTTACAGGTTATAAATTAGATGTTTAACTAAAATTTAAAAAATAAAAAAAGCTCAAATAAAAAGTGGCATTGAAATTTAGATTTAAATGTTTCACGTGAAACATTATTGAAGATTAGGAAATTTATTATTAAATATAATTTTTAAATAAAACAAAAGAAAGAAAATAAATTGAAAATATTCCTTTTTAAAACAACAAGTAATAATTTTATCATAAGACTTCAAAACATATAGATCAATAAAATGTATTTAATAATGTTTCACGTGAAACATTATTAAAATTTAATTTATATTTATTAATTAAAAAAACAATTATTAAAAAATTTTTATTCCAAAGATCAAACCTATTTTATTTTTAACTTAAAAGATTAAGAAATTGTTTCACGTGAAACAATTTCTTTAAAACAAATAATTATAATTGGTAAATCAATTACAAAATAATTATTAAATGAAAATAAATAGAATAAAAAAGATAATTTTTAGATTTAAATGTTTCACGTGAAACATTTAAAAGAGTTTCTATTTATTAAATGAAATGCAAATACCAGCTTATTTTTTAGAAAACTTATTATGGATTATAATTTTAAAATTAATTGATAAAGCTAAAATGTTTCACGTGAAACATTATAAATAAGAAGAGTAGTAATCATTATTTGACAGATTGTTTTTTATGTTTTATAATAAAAATAACTAAGCAGTTTATAATCATTATTTAATAATTTTCAAAAGTTGACATTTTAAAGATTTGATGTAAACATTATAATGTTTTATTAGTTTATCGGGGATATAGCTCAGTTGGTAGAGCACTCCCATGGCATGGGAGGGGTCTGGGGTTCGAATCCCCATATCTCCACAGCTTTTCCATTAATCAAAAAAATAAGCTTAAAGAGCTTTTCTAAAAAAGAGAGGTCTTTAAAAGTCACTTATTGTGAATATTAATGGTTATTTATTTAAAAGAAAAAATAACTAATTGGTCAAAAAAAAATGACTAAAAAGTAAAGAATTTTTTGCCTCTATAGTTCAATGGATAGAACAATCCCGTCCTAAGGGATAGATGTATGTTCGATTCATACTAGGGGCACCAGTGAAAAATTTTAAATTTTGAATTCTAAGTTCTTAAAAAAAGATGGTAAAAATTAATCTTGTTACTGGCAACAAAGGAAAATGGAAAGAATTTAAGAATTTAATTGGACATGGTTTTGAATTAAAACAAATTAATTTTGATTTAAAGGAAATTCAAGAATTGGATAGCAAGAAAGTAGTTAAGGAGAAACTTTTTGAAGCTGATAAACTGTGGAAAGAGCGTTTTAAAAATAGAAAAAGAACAGATTGGCTAATGATTGAGGATACTTGTTTATCGATTAAAAGCTTAGGTGAATTACCCGGACCAATGATTAAATGGTTTTTGACTTCTTTGGGTTTGAAAGGACTAGCTGAGCTAGTTTTAAAGCAAAAAAATCAATTGGCAATTGCCAAGACCACAATTGGTTTGTTAAGTCACAATTATAAAATGAAATTTTTTGAAGGGGTAATTAGTGGACGAATTGTTCTGCCAAGAGGAAAAAATGGATTTGGCTGGGACTTGATTTTTCAACCAGATGGAAGTGATAAAACTTTTGCTCAAATGGATCAAAAAGAGAAAAACATGGTTAGTATGAGAAGATTGGCAACCGAAAAAATGCTGAGATTTATTTTAAAAAACAGGAGCTAAGATGGTCAATATTTTTGAATAAGTTGTTTTTTTTCTTTTCAAAAAGATAAAATTAGAGGTTTATAAAAAGGTGATTATTATCACTGATTAATTTTTAAGTTATAAATTAGAATAAATAGATATAATTAAACAGAGAAAATTTTGATATTAAATAGAAGCAAGTTAAAAGACGCTAATGACACCGGAGAGATATGAGCCGAAGTGACAGTATGTGGACTAAAAATGTTTTTTACGCAATAGAAAAGGAGGAACAAAGTGGAAAAACAAGGATTGGAGAATAAAAATTCAACGACGGAGAAGAAAGTTAAATTTTTCTGTGTTTGTGGTAGCACGGAATACAAAAAGCACAGAAAAAATAGTGGAATTATGGGTCCTGGTGCTTTCTCTATTACTACTCATTATGAGTGTGCAGGTTGTTCGGTTCTATTTGCTGATCCTCAAAAATATACTGAGGCAGCAAAAAGAATAATTGCGGAGAAATTTATTAATTTTTTGTTAGGTAAAAGTTCTTCTAATTGAAATACCAAAAAACTACTAAAAAGCGGAAATCAAGATTGTTTGATTTCCGCTTTTTCTTGTTTATAAATTGATTTGTGTTTATGTTAACAGACTTTGAAGTCTCAGCCTATTTTTGAAAGGATATAATAAAAAAATAGATAGAAGGTCAAAAAATTAGTATTGTTTATTTGTTTTTTTATCATTTATATAAGCCAAAAATTAAATTATAATTTGTTTATCATCAAAAATATTGACTATTTTAAATTAAGGTAATATAGTGAATATGAGGTATTAAATTTCTCAAAAATAAAACAAAAATATGGACTTAATTGAAGCGGTTAAAAGTTGGGGGTTAAATGATAAAGAAGCCAAAGTCTATTTGGCGCTTTTGCAACTTGGTCTGACCACTGCTTATAGTGTGGCGGGAAAAAGCGGGTTAAAAAAGCCAACTACTTATGTAATCTTGGAGCAACTAGTGGAAAAAGGACTGGTTAAAAAAATTTTTCGAGACAAAAAGTTGTTTTTTGAAGCGGAATCACCAGAAAATGTTTGGCAAATTGTGGAAGAACGAATGTTGAGAGCAAAGAAGGCTTTGCCAGAGCTTTCGGCAATTAAAAAAGGGGATCAAAAAAAAATAACCATGGCTTATTATGAAGGAATTAATGGATTTCGAGAGATTTATTATAAATTACTCAAGGAAATTGGAACAAAATCAGAAATTTTAGGTTTTTATAGTCAATTTGATGATTTATCTGCTGAATTGGTCGATTTTTTGAATGAATTAAATGAATTTCAAGAAAAAAATGGAATTCGACGGCGAGTGATAACAACAATTAACGACTATTATCAACAAAACAAGATTCTCTCTCGAATGTTGGCCGATCAAAGAATAAAATTGAAAGGATTATTAAGGGAGAAATATAACAGCAATATTTCTATTGAGGTGTATTTGGGAAAAGTTTTAATTGTTTCTCATCGCTATTTACAAGCGGTGGTGATTGAAAATACTGATGTGGCGGAAGTGATTCGACAAGTCTTTGGAATAGTTTGGGATTTAGTGGAAAAAGATCGCAAAAGCTATGTCGGTTATTCGAATGTGAAAGAGAAACAAGAGTATAGGTTAAATGAAAAGCAAACCGCTTTTAATGAAGAGTCCGAAAATAAAGATGAAATAAAAATTGCAATAAATAAAAATGAAAAGAGTTTTACTGTTGATAATAAACAAAATCAAGAAAAAATTAAATTGAAGGTAGATGTGGATGAGAAGTTAAAAGAATTAATAGGAGAATAGTAAAAAGGTTGATAAAAAGAAAGATTATTGTTATGATGGTAGATTATTGATTGATCAGAACACTAAAGTTTAATGTCGTGAAAATTCCAAGTCAGATTATTGAAGTAATTGAAAAACTTGAAACCAAAGGTTTTGAGGCTTTTGTAGTTGGTGGTTGTGTTCGTGATTTGCTTTTAGGTTTGGAGCCGAAAGATTGGGATGTGACAACCAATGCTTGTCCGGAAGAAATTTTAAAAATTTTTCCGGATAGTGTCTATGAAAATGAGTTTGGAACAGTAGGAGTAAAGATTAAAAAAGAACCAAAAAAGGAAAAAAATCGAGAAGTTGAAATTGTGGAAGTGACTACTTATCGGATTGAATCTAAATATAGCGACAAACGTCATCCTGATGAGGTGCGATTTGCTAAAACTTTAAAAGAGGATTTAAGTCGGCGGGACTTTACAATTAATTCAATGGCTTTAAAGATTAATAAAGGCTCAAATTTAGAAATAATTGACCTTTTTGGCGGAAAAGAAGATTTAAAAAATAAAGTTATTCGAGCGGTGGGTAAGGCGGAAGAAAGGTTTGATGAAGATGCTCTTAGAATGATGCGAGCGTTAAGATTTGTTTGTTTTTTAGGGAAAAATTGGAGACTTGAAAATCAAACTTTCAAAGCAATTTGTAAGCGAGCGAAAAATTTGAAATTTATTTCTGTTGAGCGAATTCGAGATGAATTAAACAAAATTATTTTATCTGATCAACCAGCTCTTGGCATTAATTTATTAGTAGAAACAGGGTTGATGACTTTAATTATTCCTGAAGTGATGGCTACAATAGGAGTGAAACAAAATCGACATCATTACTATGGACCTTTTAATACTGTCTATAAACATCTTTTAGCTTCACTGGAAAAATGTCCATCAAAAAAATTAGAAGTTCGATTGGCGACATTTTTGCATGATATTGGTAAGCCACTGGCTAAAAAGGGACAAGGGGAATCGGCGACTTTTTATCAGCATGAGTATATTGGGGCTAAAATGGTGGAAAAAATTATGAATCGTTTGAAGTATCCGAATAGAATTATTGAAAAAACAGTTTTATTGGTTAAAAATCATATGTTTTATTATAATGTGGATGAAGTGGGTGAAAAAGGAGTGCGCAGAGTTTTAAGAAAAGTTGGATTAGAAAATATTGGAGATCTGATTGATGTGCGGATTGGTGACCGATTAGGAAGTGGAGTGGCTAAAGCGATTCCTTATAAACTTCGACATTTTAAGTTTATGGTGGAAAAAGTGTCTAAAGATCCGATTTCAGTGAGTCAGCTCAAAATTAATGGCAATGATTTAATGAAAAAACTTAATTTGAAGCCGGGACCAAAAATTGGAGCAATTCTGGAGACTCTCTTAGCAGAGGTGATTGATGATCCGGAAAAAAATAAGATTGAATTGCTTATTGAAAGAGCTAGACAATTAAAAGAAGAGGATTTAATAAGTTTGAGAAATATAGCCAGAAAGAGGATTAATGAAGAAAAAACAATCAGTGAAAGTGAGATTAAGGATAAGTATAGGGTGAAGTGACAGAAGGAAAAATATAATTCGTTCTTTAAAAATGAAAGGAGGAAAGTCATGGAAAATGAGGAGAAATTTTCAGCTTTAACTTGTACAGGGATTTGTTCTAAACACGGTTTAGTTGTGTCTCTTGTTTATGCCAATATTTCGTCTTTTCCTTATTGTCCTCTTTGTGGAAAAATAATAAAAGTGGACACTTTCTCTAATGTTCCAGAAGAAAATCCTCAATTTTCCGATTTTCTTGATTTTTTAAACAAATCAGGATTAGGGAGAAGAGGAGCGCTACTTGATTATCCAGACATAATTTTTGAATATTTTTCTAATGTTTGACATTTTTTCGAAAGGGTCTTTGTGATAAAAACAAAGACCCTTTATCTTATTTGACTAAATAACCTATTTTACTTATTCTTTAATTGTCTGTTTCAATTTTAGCCATTGTCGGGACCATAGCTCAGCGGTAGAGCAGGCGACTCATAATCGCTTGGTCGTAGGTTCGAATCCTACTGGTCCCACCATTATAATTTGTCTTGGTTTTATTTTAGATGAAAATTATAAAAATTATAGAATTTATTTTTAGAAAAAATTAAAAAACAAAAACAAAATGGCTTCACAAATTTCGCATATCATTTATGCTGATAAGTTTCTTCGAGAAAACACTTGGGCTAAAGAAAAAATTAAAGATCTTAAGGAATTTATGTTGGGAGTGCTTTTTCCTGATATTCGACGAGTGAGCAATGCTACCCGAGAAGAAACCCATCTTTGTTTTGAAAAGTTGGATTTGAATTTTTCCGGAATGAGTATTTTTCAGGCCGGTTGGAAGTTCCATGTTTGGTGTGATTTGCGACGCAATGAAGTTTTACGGGATCTGGGTTTTTATGAGTTGAAAAAAATCAAAGAAAGCTATTATCTTTCCTATTATTTTCTTGAAGATCAGCTGATTTGGGATGAATATCGAAACTGGAAAGAATTGACTGATTTTTTGAGTCAGCCTCCATTTTTTCAAATTTTCGATCATTTAGGAAAGAATGACTGGAATTTTTGGTATCAAGCGGTGGCGGAATATCTTAAAAATGAACCAAATGAAAAAAGTATCATTGATTTTTTGACTAAGCAACCGGGATTATTTGGAAAAAAGGAGCGAATTTTGAAGGAATTTGAAGATTTAGGAAAAGATAAATCAGTTAAGAAAAAATTGGAATTGGTAAAAGATTTAATTTTGATTTGAACATTAATGAGTTTGGCATTTTTATTTTTAGGTTTACTATTAAGTCATTTTTGGGATTGACGGGAAGTGAAAAATGAATAAAGATGGTAAAAGATAATAAGCAGGTTAAAAGGTAATAATAAACGGGCTGTAGTATACCGGTAGTACGCGTGCATGGGGTGCATGTAGACCGAGTTCGATTCTCGGCAGCCCGACCATAAAAACATTTAGGATTTTAATATTAAGGTTTTATGTAGACAAAAAAATTTTTCGTGATATTATCATTATATGATAGTGTAAAATTTTTATTAAGATAATAATCATATTATTTAAAAAATCAGTAGTAAAGTAATAAGTAATATTATGTGGGTAAAGGATTACATGTTTAAAAATGTCTGTGTTGTTGCACCAGACACTACTATTGCCGAAGCTTTAAAGCTAATGGTGGAACAAAAAACGAATAGTCTAATTGTTGTCGATAAAGATCAAAAACCAATTGGTACTTTGTCTTCTTATACTTTAGTTAGAGAAGTGGTCCCGCAATATTTAAAGAACGATCCTGTTTATTCTCAGTTTGGCGCGGAAGGCACTTTGGATCATTATGCGCAAAAATTTAAGGAAAAAAAAGTTTCCGAATTAATGCATCGAGATTTTCACATCTTATCTATCAACGATGCTATGATTGAAGCTGCTTCTTACTCCATTAAAGCTTCACGGCGTATATTGCCGGTTGTGGATAAAAACGGATGTTTAATTGGCGCTATTACCCGCACATGCATAAAAAATGCCTTATACAATGCAATTTTTAAAGATCATCAGATAAATCCTGACCCTTGCCGTGTGGCTAAATAAACAGATTAATTTATTAATTTTTTAAAACTATTTTAAATAGTTTTTTATTTTTGCAAATTATATGCATGAAACTTTAAATGAGACATCAAATCAAATTACTACTGGTGCTATTACTGTGGCGGTGTTAATTTTTCTTGGTGCTTATGCATTGATTATCTCTGAAAAAATACACCGGACAATTGTTAGTATTTTTGGCGGTGCTTTGATGATCATCTTGGGCATTGCTTTGCATTTTTATGGTCAGCATGAAGCGATTAGTGCTATTGATTTTAATACTATTGGTCTTTTGGTAGGTATGATGATAATTGTTGGTATTACCAAAGACACCGGTTTGTTCCAATATGTGGCTATTAAAGCGGCTAAAGCAGCTAAGGGAAATCCTTGGAAAATTATGATAATGTTTTCTTTGATTACTGCCTTATTTTCTGCATTACTTGACAATGTAACCACGGTTTTGCTTATTGTTCCAATGACATTTGTGATTTGTGATCATCTACGTATTAATCCTTTACCTTTTTTAATTGCGGAGATTTTTATGAGTAATATCGGCGGCACAGCCACTTTAATCGGTGACCCGCCGAACATTTTAATTGGTTCCGCAGCTAATCTGTCTTTTACTGATTTTATTATTAATTTAGCCCCCATTGTTCTTTTTATGATTATAATTCTTTTACCGTTATTCAAGTGGCGGTATGGGCGTGCTATTCAGGTGGCGCCGGAAAATTGCCAAAAGATTATGCAGTTAAATGAACAAGAAGCGATTGAAAATCCCAGTTTGCTCAAAAAATCCTTATTTGTCCTAGTTATAGTTATTCTTGGCTTTTTTTTCCATGGTCTATTAGGCATTGAAGGTGCAACAATTGCCATTTTTGGTGCTGGACTCCTCTTACTATTAGATAATAAAAATCCAGAAAAAGCTTTACATGAAGTGGAGTGGACTACGATTTTCTTTTTTATCGGCTTATTTGTAATTATCGGTGGTTTGGAACATGTTGGCGTGATTAGCTGGGCTGCAGACAAGTTAATTGCAATCACTGGTGGCAATTTAACCATAACTACTATCGCCATTTTGTGGGGCGGTGCGATTTTTTCAGCTTTTGTTGACAATATTCCTTTTGTGGCTACTATGATTCCCTTAGTTCATGAAATGGGTTCCACCTTCGCTAATTTAAATCCGATTTGGTGGTCGCTTGCTTTGGGTGCTTGCTTGGGTGGAAACGGCACTTTGGTGGGCGCAAGTGCTAATCTGGTGGTAGCCGGTATAGCGGAAAAATCTGGCTATAAAATTAGTTTTTTTGACTTTATGAAAATTGGGATAGCAGTTATGTTTATTACTGTAGCTATTTCTAATGTCTACCTTTTAATCAGATATCTGTAATTTTAAATATTATTTGTGGAAATAGATTTGTTGTGTTGATTTAAAAACCTCAACAAAAAGGAGGAATTATGCACATTGATTCAGAAATAAGAAAAAACAGGGCAGGATGGGCGGCAGTTTTGAGTTTTTTTGTTCCCGGATTAGGACAAATTTATAATGGAGATTTTTTGAGAGGAATTTTTTGGTTGATTATTACTCCCGGTTTTTGGATTGCAACTGGCGGGATTTTGGGTTGGATTTGCCATATAATTTCCGCTTATACAGCTTATTATCGAGCGAAAGTTGCCAATTAAAATCAAACCTAATTTTTATCCTAACGTCTGAAAAATCTTTCAGACGTTTTTCTTGTATATTTTTTTAAAAATGATACAATATCACCAAGTAAAATAAGATTAATATAAACATATGACAATCAAGCCATTGGCTGACAGAGTCAGACCTGAAACTTTAGAAGAATTTTTTGGCCAAGATGGTCTTTTGGGAGAAGGTGCTTTTTTGAAAAGAGCCATCGAAGAAGATAAAATTCCATCAATGATTTTTTGGGGTCCTCCAGGTTGTGGAAAAACTACTTTGGCTTATATTATTGCTAAAAAAGTTAATGCGGAATTTGTTCAATTAAGCGCGGTTTCAAGTGGCAAGAAAAGATTGCTTGAAATTGTGGCTATGGCGCGAGAAAATCTCAAATATGGCAAGAAAACAATTCTTTTTATTGATGAAATTCATCGTTGGAACAAAGCGCAACAAGATGTGTTGCTTCCTTTTGTGGAAAACGGACTGGTGACTTTAATTGGAGCAACCACGGAAAATCCAAGTTTTGAGATAAATTCGGCCCTAATCTCTCGCAGTCGAGTTTTGGTGTTTCAAAAATTAAAAAAGGATGATATTAAAAATATAATTTTGACAGCGCTTAAGAAATTAGAAATTGATTTTTGTGAAGACAATAAGGAAAAAACAGGAAAAAGAGGAATTGGATCGGCTGCGGTTGATTTTATTGCCGATATTTCCGGTGGAGATGGAAGAATGGCTCTTAATACTTTGGAATTGGCAGTTAATTATTTTTCTGATGAAAAGACGGGAATAATTGGCGTTAATGAAGTAAAAAAGGTAATTGAAAGACAGCATATTTATTATGACAAGAATGGAGAAGAACACTACAATATTATTTCAGCACTGCACAAATCGATGCGAGGCGGCGATGCTGATGCGGCGCTTTTTTGGCTAGCTCGAATGGTTGAGGGTGGTGAGAATCCGCTTTATATTGCTCGACGATTAGTGCGTTTTGCCAGTGAAGATGTGGGCTTGGCTGATAATCACGCTTTGATTTTAGCCAATTCAACTTATCAAGCTTGTCATAATATTGGATTGCCGGAATGCGGAGTAGTATTGGCGCAATGTGTTATTTATTTAGCAAAAACCAAGAAGAGTATTTTAGCTTATGAGGCTTGGCAGAATGCTCTGGAAGATGCCAAAAAATTTGCTAATCTTCCCGTGCCGATTCATCTTCGCAATGCGCCGACGAAGTTGATGGAAGAATTGGGATATGGCAAAAACTATAAATATACTCCAAAGGAAAATAGCGACAATCAAGAATATTTTCCAAAAGAATTGAAAGGAAAAAAATACTTGAATAACTAGACAATAGTTATTTTTCTGATTATATTGATTTTGGATTGTATTTCGGGCCCATGGTTCAGTGGCAAAACACCGCATTCGCATTGCGGAAACGCGAGTTCGATTCTCGCTGGGTCCACTTTATTTTTGAAAACTTTTTAACATAGGATATAGGAAGAAATTTAAAATTTAATAGGAATAATTTTGTTAGCTAAAAAAGTTTGTTCTCATAGCTCAGCTGGATAGAGCGCAGGTTTCCGGAACCTGAGGTCAGAGGTTCAAATCCTCTTGAGAACACTTTTAAACAATTTATTAAAAGATTTTTTTAAAAAAGGAGGTAATAGAAGAGAAAAATATTAGAAAAACAGTAAAAAAGAAGAATTTTAACAGTTTATTTTTGGAGAGATGCCAGAGTGGTCGAATGGGCCGCACTCGAAATGCGGTGTGCTCACAAGAGTACCTAGGGTTCGAATCCCTATCTCTCCGCCAAGTTTTACATTCAGCGAAATTGAAAGATGTTGCCTCGGCGCAAAGCGCCTCGGCATGGTATTTTTCCGCTATTTTGAAGG
>Ga0209381_1003195_pt1 | contig 17788 bp, 9 predicted proteins | sample DewCreD2012metaG_FD_184111 | JGI IMG/M metagenome (GOLD analysis project Ga0209381, IMG submission 184111) | Hot spring sediment bacterial and archeal communities from British Columbia, Canada, to study Microbial Dark Matter (Phase II) - Dewar... ...
GCATCCTTGCCCAGCATCCGTAGCTCACCTCCAATCGGGCAAATCGTGTGTACCCCCACAACAATTCGCTCGGAGGTGCCGCTTTATCAAGTCCTTGCATGATCGTCCCAAAACGGGTAGTCGCGTCGAAGGGGTCTGTTTTCACAGGCGACTGTCAAATTTAAAGTCTTTCGATGGCACTGGTTACGATTGGCAAAATCGAGGGGGGGGGTTAAGGCCTTGGACCGGAGAGCTATATGCGCTGAAGGCCTGAGGTACCGCCGTGCGGACTTGGGCGATCGTTCAGCCGGGCTGGTCATCACTTGTGCGGCGGGACCCGATTGTTCTTGTAACGCTGGCGTCAAGGGGTGGACGAGTTATGGGACTTCATGGTGTTGCTGTTGATTCAGGCAATTGGTAGGGATTGTACAATCCCTCAAGTTGCAGAATTCGGTTCCCGATGGTTAAATGGGAAAGATAGAGAAGAAGGTGAAATCTGCCGGGCTTCACTGTCTTTCACAAAACGAGGATCGCCACCAGGGTAAAGGCGAGTGAGCGTATGAAGACCGTATTCACTACCGGAGAAGCAGCCGAGATCTGCAAAGTGTCCCAGCAAACGATCATTCGCTGCTTCGACAGCGGGCGACTCAAGGGTTTTCGCGTGCCCGGCAGTCGGTTTCGCCGCATTCCGCGCGACGCGCTGGTTCAGTTCATGAAGGAGAACGGCATCCCGGTGGATGCCTTGGACTCCGGCAAGCGGAAGATCCTGGTGGTGGACGATGATCCGGAGATCGTGGAGCTGTTTGTTGACGTGCTGGAGCGGGACGGGCGATTTGAGGTCAAGACGGCCGCCTCGGGATATGACGCGGGCATTCTGACCCACGAGTTCAACCCGGACCTGATCATCCTGGATTACATGCTGCCGGACATCAACGGCAACGTGGTCTGTCAGACGATCCGGAGCAATCCGAGTTTCGAGCATGTGAAGATCATCATCGTGTCGGGCGTGGTGAACCAGGAAGAGATCAACGACCTGCTCAAGGCCGGGGCGGACGAGTTCGTGAAGAAGCCGTTCAACATCGAAAAGCTGATTGAGCGGATTGGGGAACTGCTTCAGGTCTGACCCGTGACGAGTGATGCGTGATGCGTGAAGGGATTCCTCTCACGCATCACGCATCACGTATCACTTGAACTATGCCGGACGGGAAAGAGAAACGCGTCGAGCTGATCCTGCAGCAGTTGCAGCAACTGCCGACGCTGCCGTCGGTGGCGGTTCGCGTGCTGGAGGTGACCGGGCGGGATGAGAGTTCGGCCCGGCAGGTGGTGGAACTGATCCAGTCGGACCCGGCGCTGACGGCGAAGATACTGCAACTGGTGCATCGGGCGGACATCGGGATCCGCGGGGAGATCAACAGCGTCGAGCGGGCGGTGGTGCTTCTGGGTTTTGAGGCCGTGCGCAGCGCGGTGCTGTCGGTGGCGGTGTTCCACACGCTTTCGGCCGATTGCGTTCCGGGCAAGGGGCGGTTCAATCGCGAGGAGTTCTGGAAGCACTCGCTGGCGGTGGCCTGCTGCGCCGAACTGCTGGCCGAGCGGTTGCAGCGCGGGGGCGTGGATCGTTCGGAGGCGTTCGTGGCGGGGCTGCTGCACGACCTGGGGAAGATCGCGTTGGACGTGATCCTGCCGAAGAGTTTTGACCGGGTGGTGGAGGCAGCGGACCTGCTTCGGGGGAACATGGCCGATGTTGAGCGGGCGGTGATCGGGCTGGATCACATGGTGGTGGGCAAGCGGCTGGCGGAGCGGTGGCAGTTGCCGCTGGCGGTGCGCGAGTGCATCTGGCTGCATGGGCAGAGTCCCGCGGCCCTGCCGACGACGGTGAAGCACGCCGGGCTGGTGAACCTGGTCACGCTGGCGGACCTGCTGGTGCGCGAGCGCCACATGGGTTACAGCGGCAATTACAGTTTCGCCCCTTCGCGGGGCGAACTGGTGGCGGCGCTGGGGATCGGCGAGGCGGACATCGAGGCCGCCCAGCAGCAGTTGGTTCGTGCAATCGAGGAGCGGGCGCGGATCCTGGGGATGGGGCAGGCCAGCAGCGATGAGCTTTACGTCTCGGCGCTGAACCAGGCCAACCAGGAACTGGCACGGATGAGCGAGCAACTGGCGGTGAAGAACCGCAGGCTGGCGATGCGGGCCCGGTTCTTTGACGCGTTGGCGCAGTTTCACGGGGAACTGAGGCCTGATGCGCCGCCGGCGCTGGTTCTGGAGGCGATCGGCCAGACGGCCTCGAGCGTGCTGGGGACTTCGCCTGTCGCGGTGTTTTCGGCGTGCCCGGGGCAGACTTTCGCGGAGATCGTGCTGATGGACGAGCAGGGGGAGTGCGTGGGGACCAGCGTGATCGAATGCGAGGGGAAACTGCCCGGGACGATGGCGGGAGACGGGCCGGTGCTGGTGGCGGGTGACAGCATGGAGTGGATCACCAGCGTGGTTTCCCCGCGGCTTGCGGGAAACCGCCGCTACTGGATGAGCCTGGAGGCCGAAGGCAACTGCATCGGCGGGATCATCTGGGGCGGCTCGGAAGGCGAGGCCCAGCGGCTGGCGGGGCAGGCGCAGGAACTGGTGGGGCTTTGCACGGGCTGGACGCTGGCGCTGCGCACGAGCCAGATCCGCGAGGAGTCGCGGACGCTGGCCGAGCAGTTGGCCGAGAGCAACCGGCAGTTGCAGAACGCGCAGAACGAGCTGCTGCGCAGCCGCACGCTGGCGACCGTGGGCGAGATGGCGGCGGGGGCGGCCCACGAGATGAACAACCCGCTGGCGGTGATCAGCGGCAGATCGCAGTTGCTGGCGTCCCAGCTGTCGGATCTGAAGCTCAGGCACGCGGCCAGCACGATCGCCGAGCAGAGCCATCGGTTGAGCCAGATCATCACGGACCTGATGGAGTTCGCCAAGCCGGTTCCGGCCAGGCCGCAGCCGACGGACCTGGCCGAGTTGCTGGACCGCGCGCTGTATGACGCGAAGAACATGGCCGAGCCGGGGGAGCGGCGGATCGAAGTGACGATGGGGGACGTTCCGCCGGTGGAGGTGGACCCGCAGCAGGTGCAGGCGGCATTTGCGCAGATTCTTCACAACGCGCTGCAGGCGACCGATGAAAGGAACGGGACGATCACGATCCACGCGGCGTATGACGCGTTTTCAGGCCGGGTGGTGGTGAGCGTGGCGGACAACGGCTGCGGGATGGACGAGGCGACCTTGAAGCGGGCGTTCGATCCGTTTTTCAGCTCGATGCCCGCGGGCCGGCGGCGTGGACTGGGGCTGGCCAAGGCATTGCGATGGGTCGAGTGCAGCGGCGGCTCGATCCGGCTGGAAAGCCGCCCGCAGCAGGGCACCCGGGCGATGGTGCTGCTGCCGGCGGCGCGGACGGCGCCGGCCAGGCCGCTGCCCGGCGTGTCGCGGAAGACGGCGCAGGGCTGATGTGCGAGGGCCGGGTCGTGAGGAGCGGTCGGGACCGGGGCAGGAGTGGTTGGGACGGCGATCCCTCGGAGCGGGAGAGCGACGTATGACGACAGTGCAGGGCAAGTCGAAGGCGGACAGCGCCGCGCGCGTGCTCGTGGTGGACGACGAGCCGGAGATGCGGGACCTGGTGCGGGATGTGGTTCTGCCCGCGGTGGAGTGCGAAATGTCCTTTGCGTCCACCGTGGCCGAGGCGCGGCGCATCCTGGGGAGCCATCCGATAGATCTGCTGGTGGCCGACATCCACCTGCCGGACGGTGACGGCCTGAGCCTGCTGCATGAGCTGACGCGGCTGCAACCGTCGGCGACGGCGGTGGTGATCAGCGGGGAGCCGAGCGTGGACGGGGCGATCACCGCGCTGAGGGAGGGGGCCGTGGATTTCGTGCGCAAGCCGTTTTCGGCCGACGACCTGGCACGGCGCGTGCGCAAGGCGCTGCACATCCGGCAGCTTCGCCTGCGGCAGGAATCGCGCCTGGCGAAGCTGCGCGACGCGGTGCACAGGCTGAACGCGGCCCGGAAGGTGGTCAACAAGAAGGTGGACCTCCTGTGCAACGACCTGATCAGCGCCTACAGCGAACTGTCGCGGCAACTCGACTCGGTGCGGGTGCAGGAGGGATTCCGCAATTTCCTGGCGACGGCGGCGGACCTCGAGCAGATGCTCTGTCACACGATGGATTTCCTGCTTCGGCAGGTGGGGTACTGCAACATCGGCATCTGGCTGTCGGCCAACGACAACGATCTGCAACTCGGGGCGTTCATGAAGTACACGCAGCCGGCCGAGGCCGACCTGGTGGAGGCGCTGCAGGCCAACCTTCTGCGGGTGATTTCACGGCGGAATTTCGTTCGGCTGCGGGACTCGGAACTGGACGCCCTGCTGACGCCCGCGGAGGGCAAGTACCTGCGGGGCCAGGACGTGCTGGGGATCAACTGCACGTACCTTGGGGAGAGCCTGGCGGTGATGATCCTTTTCCGGGACCGGAAGACGCCGTTCAGCGAGGACGACATGACGGCGCTGAAGACGGTGGCGCCGCTGTTTGCGCTGTCGCTAGCCAGGAGCGTGAAGGGCGGACAGGAGAGCGAGGAGCAGGCGGATGGACCGGGGCCGGACCAGCAGGGTCCGGACAAGCCCAAGTCCAGGAAGAAGGACCCGGCCGACTGGTGGAAGCGCGGCGAGGAGCCGCCTTTTTAGGCATGGATTCAGACGCGGGCCGGCAGACGATCAGGCGAACCTCTGGTTCGCCTTTTTCGTTATGATGGCTAGAGTTGCGGGAGGCGCTTGGCCCCGGCAGCAGCGAAGGCGGCCGCGCCGACGGAAGGAGAACGGCGGACTGAGTTCCGCCTGCTTGGCCATCATGCGAAGGAAAGTCGACAATATTCAGACGATCGCCTTTGTGAGCCTGGGTTGCCCGAAGAACCTGGTGGATTCCGAGCGGATGCTGGGATTGCTGGCGGAGGATGGGCTGATCATCACGCCCGATCACGCGCAGGCGGATGCGATCGTCATCAATACCTGCGGGTTCCTGGAGGCGTCGAAGGAGGAGTCGCTGGCCGAGATCAGGCAGGCGGTCGAGTTGAAGAAGAAGGGCTCGTGCAAGAGGCTGGTGGTAGCGGGTTGCCTGGTGCAGAGACACAAGACCAAGCTGCTGAACGATGTGCCTGAGATCGATCGACTGGTGGGGGTGTTTGATCGAGATCACATCGTGGAAGCGGTGCGCGGGAAGGAGAATCCGCGGCAGGAGCATGGGCATTTCCTGGGCAAGTATCACGATCTTTCCAGGGAGTTGGCGGCCGGCAGCGGGAAGTTGGCGGCGGGGAGACAGACCGGGAGCGCTCGGCTGCCGGTTTTCGAGAACGATCGAGGGCGGCTGCGGCTGACGCCGCGGCATTACGCATATCTCCGCATTTCCGAAGGCTGCAACCAGGGGTGCGCATTCTGCACGATTCCGTCGATTCGCGGGCCGATGCGATCCAAGCCCGTGGAGCAGATCCTGGCCGAGGCCAGGGAACTGGCGGCGGACGGCGCGGTGGAGATCAACCTGATCGGCCAGGACACCACCAGCTACGGCACGGACATCGGCTACGCCCCGGGGCTGGTGGGGCTGCTCAACGCGCTGGACAGGAAGCTGGACCGCGACGTGCGGTGGATTCGCCTGATGTACGCGTATCCATCGTGTTTCACGGACGACATGATCCGGGCGATCGCGGATGCGGGCCGGATTGTCAAGTACATCGACATGCCGCTTCAGCACATCAACGACGACATGCTGGTGAGCATGAAGCGGCGGGTGACGCGGAAGGAAATCGAGACGCTTTTGGAGAAGCTGCGCAAGTGGGTGCCGGGGATCGCGATTCGCACGACGTTCATCGCCGGCGCCCCCGGCGAGACCGAGGCCCAGCACAAGGAACTGGTGAAGTTCGTGGAGGATTTCGGCTTTGACATGATGGGCGTGTTCGCGTACTCGCGGGAGCCGGGCACGCCGATGGGGCGAATGGCCGAGCAGATTGACGATGCGACCAGGCAGCGGCGGCTGGATGAACTGATGCTCGTGCAGCAGGCGGTTGCGTTCGGGAAGGCCAGGGCCATGCGGGGGCAGACGATCGAGGTGCTGGTGGACCGGCCGGCCGGGCGCGATGAAGGGGACGGATGGGTGGCGCGATCGCGGTCGCAGGCGCCGGAGATTGACTCGACCGTGCTGGTGAGGGCGGACCGCCTGCACCCGGGGCAGTTGCTGGAGGTGCGGGTGACCGGGTCGGAGGGCTACGACCTGGTGGCGGAGTTGCCGAGGAGGAAATCGCGGAGTTTGAACGTGGTTTCGTAAGCCGGAACTGATCCGGGGGCCGTGATCGTTTCGGCGTCAGGTGGAGGATCGTGCGGCGATATGGGGGCCCTGGGCGTCGGCGCCCTCGCCAAGCCTGTGCATGGGCGGGATGCCCGAGCCGCGTGGCCCGCCCCCGCGATCCCGGACCGCCAGCCGCGGAAGGTGTCACACATCCCGGGTCCGAACCCGCGGCGCAGGACATTGGACTGGTTTTGCGTTCTTCGTACAATCCGCGTCCTACGGTGTTCCGGCACGTTCCCAACATCCTCACCGGCTCGCGCCTGATCCTGGCGATTGTCTTCTTTTCCATGCTGGCGCTGTACCAGTACGACGGGCGCGGAGACCCGACGTTTCTGAACATCGGCTTCGTGGTCTACCTGGTGGCGCTGGCCACGGACTATTTCGATGGGTACCTGGCCCGCAAGTGGAAGGTGGAGGGGATGTTCGGCCGGATTGTGGATCCGTTCGTGGACAAGATTCTCGTGCTGGGGTCGTTCATTTTCTTTGCCGGGAAGAACTTCATTATTCCCGACACCGCCCAGCACGGGGCATCGCCGATGGTGGTCAAGACGATTACGGGCGTGGCGCCGGGGATGGTGGTGATCCTGCTGGCGCGGGAACTGCTCATCACGACGCTGCGGGGCGTCAGCGAAAGTTCGGGCAGGGATTTCGGCGCGGTCATGGCCGGGAAGTTCAAGATGGTGATCCAGTCGATCACGATCCTGGCGATCCTGGTGTATGTGAATTATCGGCCGTGGCTGTTGCACATGGAGTATGAGGCTCCGGCGCGCGTTTTCCGGGATTTCCTGATCTGGACGACGGTGGTTGTTACGGTGGTCAGCGGCGTTCAGTATCTGCGCCGGGCCGCCGCCCTGTACACGGAGGGGGCGATCAAGGAGTGATCGGAAGGTCGTTCCATGCTTGAGCTGATGTGGGCCATTGTGCTGGGGGTGGTCGAGGGCGTGACGGAGTTTCTGCCAATCAGTTCCACGGGTCACCTGCTGCTTTGCCAGCGGTGGATGGGCATTGACCTGGAGAATGACCCGTTCTGGAGGCTCTTTGCCATATTCATCCAGGTGGGGGCGATCCTGGCGGTGGTGGTTTACTTTCGCGCCCGGCTCTGGGCGCTGGTCAGGACCACTCGCGCGCCTCGGCGCGGGCAGGCGTTGTCGCCGCTCTGGCTGGTGCTGCTGGCGACGGTTCCCGCGCTGGTCGTGGGCAAGCTTGCGGATGACTGGGTTGACGCCCACATGGGCACGCCACTGGTGATCGCCCTGGCGCTGGGCATCGGCGGGGTCCTGATGATCCTAATCGAGAAGTTCCGGCCCGCGGCGCGGACCGAGCGGATGGAGCAGATGACCCTCGGGCAGGGGATGTTCGTGGGCTGCGCGCAGGTGCTGGCCATTCTGTTCCCGGGAACGTCGCGTTCCGCGGCGACGATCATGGGCGGGCTGGCGGCGGGGATGTCCCGCCATGCGGCCGCCGAGTTCAGCTTCTTCCTTGCCATTCCGGCGATGTTCGCGGCCAGCGGGTACAAGTTGCTGACGACCAAGGCGCCGCTGAACGGGCACAACACGCTGCTGCTGACGATCGGCACGCTGGTTTCGTTCCTGGTGGCCTGGGGGGTGATCGCGGGGTTCATGGCCTTTATCCGCCGGAACAGCTTCACGCCGTTCGCGGTGTATCGGATTGTCCTGGCGGTGATCGTGATTCTGGTCACACGTTAACGGCAGATTCATGGACCGCGCGAAGGGGACTGGTTATAGTGGCGGGGGTCGCATATCGTTATAAGCCGGGGTTCCCGGCCGGTTTTTACGGGGCACATTGATGGTCCTGCACATTCTGCGAGCCCTGTTTGTCCTGCTGATGGGGGCGGTGGGATACGTGTTCGTGAAGCACAGCTCGCAGCCGCTGGGGGATGCGACGTGGCTGGCGATGACGATGACGCTGTCGGTGGGGGTGCTGTTCCTGTGCATCGACATCCTTTCGCCGCGCAAGAAACTGGCGATCTTCTCGGGGACGATCCTGGGGCTGATGGTGGGTCTGTTCCTGGCGTACGGGCTGAGCTTCGTGACGGACATGATGATGGACAAGTACATGGAGAAGATCGTCGATCCGGGGCCGTCGGCTCCGCCGATGGAAAAGGTCCGGTACGATCAGCTCGTGGAGCAGCGGCAGGTGCTTTCGCAGTTCATCAACGTGACCATCGGCGTGGTCTGCTGTTACCTGGCGATCAGCTTTATTCTCCAGACCAAGGACGACTTTCGCTTCATCATCCCGTATGTCGAGTTCAGCAAGCAGGTTCGCGGCACGCGGCCGATGCTGGTGGACACCAGCGTGATCATCGACGGGCGGATCGTGGACATCGCGGAAACGGGCCTGCTGGATTCGCAACTGATCGTGCCGAGGTTTGTCCTCCAGGAGCTTCAGACGATCGCCGACTGCGGGGACCGGCTGAAGCGAAACCGCGGCAAGCGCGGGCTGGACATCCTCAACAAGCTCCAGGGGAGCCGCAAGGTCGAGGTGATCGTGTATGACTGGGTGGGCCACAGTTCGCCCGGCGCCGAGGGGACCGACGCGAAGCTGCTGGTGCTGGCCAAGGAACTGGGGGCGCGGGTGCTGACCAATGACGCCAACCTGAGCAAGGTAGCGCTGGTGCGCGGGGTGGATGCGATCAACATCAACGAACTGGCGTCGGCGCTTCGGCCGGTGGTGCTGCCCGGCGAGCGGATGACCGTGCGCCTGGTCAAGCCCGGGGAGGAGTCCACCCAGGGAGTGGGATTCCTGGAGGACGGGACGATGGTGGTGGTCAAGGATGGCCGGGCGCACGTTGGCGGCGAAGTGGAGTTCGCGGTGACCAACGTGCTGCAGACAAGCACGGGTCGGATGATTTTCGGGCAGATGGTCGAGGGATCGACCGGCTCCCGGCGTTCGCGGGGCAAGGCCGATGCGCCGGCCCCTTCCACACCTTCAGCCTCGGCATGACATGACTCCCTTCGCAGCGATTCTGCCCGCCGCCGGGCGTTCCACACGATTCGGTTCCGACAAGCTGCTGACGCCGCTGGCGGGGCGGCCGCTGATCGCCCATGCGCTGGCCGCGTTCCTGGCCAGGCCGGACGTTGCGGCGATCGTGATTCCCACGCATCAGAAGCAGGCGATGGCGGCCGCGCTGGAGCCGCTGGGTCTGCTGTCGGATCACCGCGTCGTTTTCTGCGCTGGCGGGCCTACGCGGGAGCAGAGCGTCGAGCACGCGGTGCGGGTCGTTGCTCCGCAGATCGAGTGGGTGGCGGTCCACGACGCGGCCCGGCCGCTGATTTCGCAGGGGTTGATCGACCGAACGCTCGCGGCGGCGCGGGAGCACGGGGCGGCGGTTCCGGCGATGCCGGTGCAACTCACGGTGAAGCAGGCGTCGGGACCGCTCCCGGCGCCGGTCATGCGGACCATTCCGCGCAACACGCTGTGGGCGATGCAGACGCCGCAGATCATGCGGCGATCGGCCCTGCTGCGGGCGATCGACCATTGCCCGGTGCCGCTGGCCGAGGTGACCGACGACGCGCAACTGCTGGAACTGGTCGGGGCGAGCGTGTGGCTGATCGAAGGGGAGGAGCGCAATTTGAAGATAACCACCGCCACCGATCTGCGCGTGGCCGAGATGCTGCTGGCGGCCGGGTAGCGTCGCAGGGCGGGACCTGTTGCGTCGAACGCCACTTGAATGTTCCGAATTGGAACGAGTCTGAACCTACAGGATCGGCTGCTCGCTGAACAGCGTCCGGGTGATGCCGTCGATGGCGCTGGCGACGAGGGGCGAATCCGCCGTGGCCGGGGCGTCGTCCTGGTCCGGTTGCGCCGGCGACAGGGGCACGGGCGTCGGGGGCGGTTCGATCAACGCCGCCCGGGCGCGTTGGCTGGCCGGCGGTTCATCGGCGGGTGCGGGTGAATCAGCCAGGGCGGTCGTGTTTCCTCCGCCCGATCCGCCGCTCGCCGCGTTCTGCGCCATGAAGGCCGAGTCGATCAGGATGTAGTCCTGGATGTCGATGGCGCCGTCGTAGTTGAAATCGCCGTTGGCGTAGATTCGATCCACGGCGGTGCCGCGCGATGCCTGAAAGAACCCCTTGTCGATTCTGAAATAGTCATCTGCGTCGATGCGTCCGTTGAGGTCGCAGTCGCCGTTCCAGGTGTATCCGGCGACGATGGAGTTGGCGTCCAGCCCCAGGGCGGAGAGATTGGCGCCGCCCCGGCCGGTGTATTGGACGACGGCCAGGCCCTTGTTGGCGTCGGCCGCGGAGGTGGTGATGCCGGCGCCGCTCCAGGGGACGCCGGACTGCCCGCCGTTGCGGGCGCGGGCGACGGCGTCGCGCACCTGGGCGAGGACCGACGCCGCGGTGGAACTGGTGGCCTGCACGACCAGTGTGTTGTCGACCAGATCGAGCGTTCCCTGCTGGCCGAGGTTGATGGCCGCGGTGCGCAGCGTTCCAAGCCCGTTGCCCAGCAGGCGGACCAGTCCGGCCTCATCGATGATCAGGTTCTGGAACTGCTGGCTGGTGGCAAGAGTGGCCCGCGCCTGGCCCTTGGTCAGCAGCGTCTCGACGCTCACCGAGCCCAGGTCGTGGCCGAGCGTGTGGTTCCCGTTGAGCAGGGAGAGGGTGTCGAGGCCGCTGCCCCCGACATAGGCCAGCGGGACCGGCAGGGCGTTGCCGACTTCAAGCAGGTCGTTGCCTGATCCGCCATCGACGTTGAACTGCGTGATCTGGCTGACGGGGATGCTGTAGGCCGGGCTGCCGATCGGGGGAAGCGTGTTGAAGAACTCCAGCATGGAGCCGTTGAGTCGCACGTGATAGTTGTCGTTCAGGGGCGTGCCCTGGATGGACGAGGGGGTGACGCGGAACGTCTCGAAGGCGTCGGCGCCGAGGAACCTGCCTGCGGACGAGCCGTTGACGCCCGAGCCGTTGGCCGACAGGTAGAGGCGGTACTCGCCGGGGACACTGGTCAGCGAGGCGAGGTTGTTCAGCGTCCAGCTTCGGTTGTCGGAGGTGGTCAGGGTCTGGGCCGCGGTCAGTAGGTTGGGGCCGCCGTCGCGGGTCAGGCGGAGATCGCTCAGGTCAAAGCCGGTGACGGCGTCATTGAAGCTGATGGTCATCGACGCGACGGGAGCGGTGCGGATCTTGGGGCTGACGTCCACGATGTCGGCCATGACGGGCTGCTGGACGAACGTGGCCTTGAGGGTGGCGCCCCAGACCACGTCGCTGCTGGTGCTGCTGATCTGGTGGACCTCGGCGGCAAGGATGTTCCAGCCGCGGACAAATCTGCTTGAAGGCACGTTGACGGGGTTGCTCCAGGTGGCGTCGCCGACGCCGCCGGTCGCCCAGCTCTGGTAGGTTGCGCCCGGTTCGAGATTGAGCTTGTAGATGGGGCTGGGGTTGCCGTTGAGATACACCAGGGCGCCGTCGTCAACGATGGTCCGCAGTTCGGTCGAGGTGATGGCCGAGGGATCCACGTCCAGGAAGAACTTGAAGCGGAAGTAGTAGGCCGCGGTGAACGATCCGGTCGGTCCGCGGTCCAGCCAGGTTCGGATGGGTTCCGGCAGCGGCCCGTCTTCCCAGGCGAGCAGCCCCGCGCCGCTCTTCCAGTCGGCGGTCTGGTCGTTGTAGTTGAGGGTGGTCCAGTTGGCGCCCGGGTCCTTGCGGGCCTCGTTGTAGCGCCAGACATCGCCGGCCCTGATCAGGTCAACGGTCTGCACGAGCGTGGTGGCGACGTTGAAGGTGTTGGTGTAGACCGAAGCGCCGGCGTTGTTGTAGGCCTGCACGCGATAGACATAGAAGGTGCCGGGGTTCAGGCCGGTGCCGTCATCGTAGGTATTGACGTTGGCGGCGGTGGTTCCGACGAGGGTGAAGTTGATGCCGTCGGCGGAGCGTTCGATGCGGAATCCCTTCTCGTTGTCGGAATTGTCGGTCCAGGTCAGGCGGATCAGGTTGCCGGTGATGCCCGCTCCCACCAGGTCCGACGGGGGCGTCGGGATGACGAACGGCTGGCCGGGTGTTCCGCCGACGGGTCCGGCGACCCAGTTGCCCGCGTCGTTGCCGTAAGCGTTAAGGGTTCTCCGCATCATGCTGGCGCCGGTGCCGTTGGCGGCTTCGGGCCAGGGGGGCGCGTTCTTGTAGTTGACCTGATCGACGGTGATCATGGGCACGAAGCCGTCGAGTTCGGGCGCCCCGGGCTTGGCGAGCTTTAGCACTTCGCCGGCGTTGTCGAGCACACCGGTCCACGGTCCCCAGACCGGGACATTCTCCGGGATGGCATAGGTGGAGCGGAACTGGGCCGGGTCGATGCCGACCACCAGGCCGTAGCCAAATGCCGGGAGCCTGGCATCGACGGGGAAGACGAAGCTCACGCCCTCGGTGAAGCGCCAGGTGTTGTTCGGGTGAAGCGGGTCGTAGAGCGGCAGGGCCGACCCGGTGAGATTGACCAGCTCGATCCACTCTTGGCCGGTGGCGCCGGGGTTGTACATGATCTCGCTGATGACTGCCGGCCCAACCAGGGGCAGGGCGTTGGGCGCGTTGTAGGTCGGCGCGCTGAGGGCGACGAAGTCGAGGCCGCCGGTGGTCCTCTGGTACCGGCCGAAGGGGATCTCGTTGGCGGAGGCGCCGAAATCGACATCGTCGCGGTATCCGCCGAGGTTGTCGCCGTCGCTGCTGGTCAGGATCGCGTCATCGCCCAGTTCGCTGAAGGCGAAGGCGGTGATAAAGCCACTGGCCGCGGGGTTGCCGAAGTGCTGTGCGTAGTTGAAGGTGATGTAGCCGCGGGCGGGCAGGATGGTTCCGTCGGGGATGCGGAATCTCCGGCGGTCGAGCTTGTCGTCGCTGAGGAACCACCCGCCGATATTGATGTCGGCGTCGGTGGTGTTGTGCAGCTCAATCCAGTCGCCCAGGGGGTCGTCGGTGTGGCTCATCACCTCGTTGATGATGACGCTGCCCGGGGCCCAGCCAATGTCGGCAGCGCCCGGGGAGCCGTGGAGTTTCTGGCTGGCCCGCCAGGAGGACTTGTCGCCCGGCTGGGAGGCCGTGGACGAGGGGTTGGTCAGCACCAGCGAGTAGCCGTCGCCGTCGGTGATCGAGTACCAGTTGTCGTTGTAGGAAAAATCCAGCAGCACACCGCCCGGGCCGGTGAGGACGAGTCGCTCGCCGCCGTTGTCCAGCGTGCCGCCGGTGAACTGCCCGTCCACGGTGACGTCGGGATACCGCGACTGGAACGCCTCGGCATTCTTGACCAGCACGAAGTACGCCCCGGGGGCGAGCTTTCGACCGGCGGGGAAGGCGTAGTCGATGCCGGCGGTGAAACTGACGTTGGTCAGGTCGATCTCGGTGTTGCCGGCGTTCTGCAACTCGATGTACTCGAAGTCCTGTTGGAGGTAAGGCCCGCCGGCCGGCGGCGCGGGGTTGTACATGATCTCGGAGATTTTCAGGCCGCCCAGGTCGCGGTAGAAAGTGGCCTGGGTGATGGCGCTCCACTCGGCGCCGTTGTAGACGCGGGCGCTGACGGTGACGGTGCCGTTGATGGGAATCGCGGCCGTGTAGCGGATGGCCGAGGGAGACAGCGCGCCGCCGAATTTGCGGGGGTCGCTGCCGTCGAGGGTGTAATAGATGGTGCCGGCGGTGTTGGGGTTGGCGATGGTCAGCAGGTACCCGCCCGGAACCAGCCCGCCGTGCTTGCCGAAATTGGGGGCGCCCAGGTCGGTGTAGAGCTTGTCGGCCTTGAGCTGGTTGAAGACGACGCCGGTGCGGAAGGGCAGAAAGTTATTGCGGATATTGTTGACCTCGTTGAGCCAGTCCTGGCGGGTCAGGGGGGAGGTTGGGCGTTTGGAGTCGCCCCAGCGGGCGGATTCGGCGACGACGGCGCGGTCAATCTGCGCCACGCGATTGTTGAAGATGGCCAGGGCGTTGGCGGGCGTCAGCACGCCGTCGTTGAAGAACCACTTGCGGACGCGGTCGGCCACGCGCAGGCGGAACTCGGCGTTGGCGCAGAGCAGCTGGAACATGTACTGGGGATTGCTGCGGTAGAGGGCGGTGTTGGGATCGGGCGAGATGGTGTTGAACGGCCCGGTGCGGTCCTCGTTGACGTTCAGCAGCGTGTGCTCGGCGTCGTGGATGAAGAACTTGAATCCCTGGTCGCCGTTGCGGTTGCGAATGGCGTAGAAGTTGTTGGGGCCTTCGTTGTTCATGAAGGCCGACAGCGGCGCGTCCAGGTTGCCGCCGTAGAAGATGATCAGCATGTAGTCGATGAGGTTGTCCACATCGAGCAGCACCGGGTAATTGGGGTTGCGTGTCCCGTCGGGGTTCAGGCCCTGGACACGCAGGTAATTGTCGTTGTTGCTGATGTCCCCGCGGAGCTGGTTCCAAAGATCGGTCCAGGCGAGCATGTTGCCGTCGGTGGCATAGATGCCGCCATGCTTGATCACGTCGTAGTCTTCCGGGGAGCCGCCGAAATAAGACGCGGCATAATCCGCCTCGGGACGCTCGCAGGTGTTGTAAAGCCCCCAATACTGTCCGTTGATGTAAAGGTGATAATACTCGCCCCGCTCACCGGGATGTCCCATCGCCAGCTGAACGTCGCGGTTGAACTGGTCGCGGACGAACACGCCGCGGGGGTCCCCGCCGAAGCTCCAGGAATAATTCTGGAACGTCCGCAGGTCGATGCTGTCGAAGGTGTCGGTCCCCTTGTCCCCGAACAGGGGGAATTTCAGCTTGCCGGCGCCGTATTCGTTGCGGAAAAAGAGCCGGAAGGCATGCTTGGGGTTGTCGGGGCTGCGCGAAAAGCCCCCGCGAATGCGAATGCCCGCGTCGATCTGGAAACCCCTGCTTCCATCCGGGTTGATCAGCTCGACCGATCCCGGCCGCTCCCAGACGCGGCCATCGCCCCAAGCGTTGACATAGATGCCGCCGACGTTGTAGTCGCTGGACGGATTGAACAGGTCGTTGAGGTTCATTACCAGGGAGATCGTCGGGATGGACAGCAGATCTCCCTTGATCGTGTTCATGTAAAGCAGGTTGTTGACCACGTCCGGATCCATGCCGTAGTCGATCACCTGGTTGTAAGGGCCGTAGGTGCCCGGAGGGGGCCAGGCGCCGTTGGTCGGCGCGGTGCCCGCGGGGGACTGGCGAATCACGTCGTCGAGGAAGACATAGGTCTGGGTGTCAACGTTGCTCGACAGGGCGCCGGGCTTGAAGGCCGCGGCGCGCAGGATTGTCGTCCTGTTGATCGTGATTGGCCCCGCGTAGATGGTTCCCGTTGTGGCCGTCGGAGCGCTGCCGTCGGTGGTGTAGCGGATCTGGGCGCCGGCGGTGGCGGTGCTGATGGTCAACTGGAACGGCGCACTGTAGAACCCGCGATCGTGGCTGAACTTGGTGTCGGCGACGACTTCGCCGATGGCATTGCGATCGTTGCCGGCGCCCGGCGTGGGCCGGGTGAAGTAGCGGTCCGACGAACTGATGATATGCAGTCCCAGCAGTTCCGGGTAGATCAGGAAATCCAGATCGGCGGCGGAGCGGTTGAGCCCCTGGATGGCCAGGACGTTGGTGCCGTTGCCGGCCTGGAGCAGGCCCGGCGGCAGGGCGATATCGATGTCTTCGTAAATGACGGCGTCGGTGTCGGGGCGGGAGGCGGTGGCGGCCGAATTCCAGGCCAGCGTGTCAGGAGCGTTGCGCTGAGCGATCTTCACGCCGTTGAGCCAGGCGACGAATCCGTCATCGTACTTGATCCGCAGGCGGATGGCGTCAAAGTCGGCGGGATTGTCCACGTTGCCCAACCGCAGTCGCATCAGGGCCGTGGCGTTCTTGTTGAGCATGACCGACTGGACGTTGGACCCCAGCAGGGGTGTGTAATCGATGGCCGGCGCATCGCTGGCCGTCTTGACCGACCATCCGGGCAGGACCCCGTCGCTGAGCAGCATGAAGCTGCTGTCGAAGGCGTTCTTGGCGCCGCTGGCAATCGAAAGCTCCACGTCGTCGCCGCCGCCGTCCTCGAAGAAGATGAGGGTGAGGGTGGTTGACAGTCCGCCGGGGCCGACGGTGAACGTGCCGCCGGTGTGATCGTGGCCCCGCCAGCCCTGGAAGACGATCGTGTCGCTGTTGGCCGCTCCGCTGTTGTTGTAGCGGCTGGTGAAGGTCACACCCGGGATGGTCAGCTTCATGCCGTCGTCGCTGCCAACGTCGATTGTCCAGGTTCCGGCCGGAATCGTCACGTTGGCGGTGATCTTCAGGACATACTGCTCCTCACCCATGACGCCGGTCGGCAGCGGCAGGTCATTCGGGAAGTTGCCCCACTGGCCAATATTGATGACGGAGTATGTCTTTGTGACGTCGGCCTGCTTGGTGAAGTTCGAGGGGAATGGCGTGCCCACAATCGCCTCGGCGGTCGAGATCGGGCCGGGACTGCCGCCGGCCACATCGACCATGCGGACGGTGAACCCGGAGACCTGCGGGGGAGCGGTATCGATGTCGTAGCCGATGCCCGTCAGGCGCGGAGGAAACCAGAGGCTGTCGTTGAAGTTGACGCTGGTCCAGTCGCCGAGGTTGGCGTCGGTGGGGACCCTCAGCCTGGTCAGCCACCTGGTGCCGATCAGCGAGGTGGTCGTGGCATCGGTGACAATGCCGTAGGACATGTCGGGGCGCTGCTCGGGGTAGGGATCGAACTGCGAGGCGATCGTTCGGCCATCGGGCATGACCAGGGCCAGGTATTCGCCGCTGCCGTCGAGTTGGAAGTTGGTGTGCAGGTTCTTCCCGCCCGTGGGATCGCGGCGGTCCTTGCCGGAAGCGAAGATGGTGATGTATCCGCCGGGGCCGAGCGTGACGGCGGGAATGCGCCACTGCATCAGGTCGTTCTTGCTGTCGGTCAGGAAGAAACCCTCGAGGCTCACATCGGCCGGGAGAGGATTGGCGATTTCGATCCAGTCGGAGCGGTCGCCGTCCTCGTCCTTCAGGCCGGTGTCGTTGATGGCCAGGAACTCGCTGATGAAGGGGGTGGTTGTCAGGAGGCGGCGGTCTTCCAGAGCCTCGATGACGGCGCAGGCCCGGCACAGTCGCCTTGCGGCGCGGGAACGTCGGACAGCACCTCGGCCGGAGGTATTATCGGTCTTGGACGCGGATTGGTGAACTGTTGCGTGAGCCATGGTGTCGATCAATCACTTGCTGTGGAAGCGCAAAGAGCCCTTGCCTCCGCCCAGAGGGTCGGGCATTAAACATAGATTAACCCAATTTGGCCCGGCGGTTGAACAAAAATCGCGATTTTCCGGCCGCATCAGTCCGATAACGTCTGGATTTGGGGTATTTGGTTAATAGAGAAGGGCTTACGGCGAGGGGCTTTCGCGCAGGGCAATCGCTTTTGATGGAAGCTCACGCCAGGACTACCTTTAGGAGATAGTCGTTATCCCATCCACAGCTTTGCCGCTTGATGGCGATGCCGGTTTTCTGGCTGCTCTCCTTCTTCAACAGGTT
>Ga0209381_1003201_pt1 | contig 17748 bp, 22 predicted proteins | sample DewCreD2012metaG_FD_184111 | JGI IMG/M metagenome (GOLD analysis project Ga0209381, IMG submission 184111) | Hot spring sediment bacterial and archeal communities from British Columbia, Canada, to study Microbial Dark Matter (Phase II) - Dewar... ...
CATCCCGAAGATACATCAACCGCAGACGCGGGTAGCGGCGTATGGCATCTTCAACCTCCTTATCAACCTCCCTCAATAATGCCGCCCGCCGCTTTTTATCTAACCACTTGGGAGCTAGGGCAGTCTCCTTCACCGCCTTCACACCCTGCACGGGGTTACGTGCATTCTTTACATAGCCTGCTTGCTCAAGCCAATGGGCATAAGCTGCCAGGGCAGCGTTGACCTGATGGAGCAGGTTTTCACCGCCGAAGCCCTCAGCTGCATTTACCAGATTCCTATCCGCCTGGTGCAGGCGGGTGGACACCAGCATGTTTTATGGACATGACAACACCCCTGCTTTGGGCGCTGACAGGCGAGCGCGGCGCGGGTAAAACCACCTTCTGCCGCGCCCTGGCCAAGCTAGCCCATATCATTGGCTGGGACGTGGCGGGTCTGCTCTCGCCCGCCGTCTTCGAAAACGGCCTCAAAACCGGCATTCTGACCGAAGACTTACGCACGGGCGAATCTCACCGCCTGGCGTCTGTCAGTCGTCAAAGCCCGGAGGATATCCCCTTAGGCAAATGGTATTTCGATCCACAGACCCTGGCGTGGGGCAACTACGTCCTGGCAAGCAGCCCACCTTGTGAACTGCTAATTATAGACGAACTGGGTCCACTGGAGTTGACTTACCAGATGGGCTGGCAAGCCGCCCTGGAAATCTTGCGCCGCGGGGGATACCAGGTGGCGCTGGTGGTGGTCCGTCCAGAACTGCTGGCGGCAGCTTGCAGGCTGCTCGATTTTTCTGAAATCATCCCAATTGGCCCAACCCATACAACCGGTACCTGAGCCGGCGACTTCGGGTTGTTATTTCTGGATTCGGGATTGGTACGTCGCATCGTTGGCGGTATGTGATATCAACGGATTTATGAGGAGGAGCCATTGGCAGAAATTGCTTCAAGTCAACGGCGAAAGCGAGTGATCCTGGGATTTTCTGTGGCTGTCCCGATTGGCAAGGTTGGCGGCTTTTTATGGTGCAGGCTGGACCGCCTAGATTTCAAACGCTGTTCTTAAGCGCATCATCCTGGTGCTGCTGGCTTTGCTCCTTGTCGGGATAGTGCGACGGCGACGCGCTCCAAAAGCGGCAGCCGTACCGTTCCACGACCTGGGCTTTGCCGCTGTTTTCGAGGTCTTTCAAGGTTTGGCTGACATCAGCGGACGGCCAGCGGCTCAACGCTTGCACCAGTTCCTCCTCGCGCATGGGATGGCGGGTGATAATGCTGACTGCCGCATCCACCGGCGAGGTGAAGCCACTCAGGTCGAAGGTTCCGCTGGCAGGATGAACGACTCTGGCAACCTGGCCAAGCAGGGCGCGAGCGTGCAACAGACCCTCGTCATCGGGCGGCTGAACCCAGGTCTCCGCGGGCGGGCGCGTCGGCTGAAGAATATGTACTTCGTCGGGTTGGATTTTTTGGAGTGCGGCGGCGAGTTCTGTCAGCGCCTGCTCGGTGTCGTTTAACCCGCGCATCAGCATCACCTCCACCCATAATTTGCCGCGATACTCTTTGCGGAAGGCGATCAGCCCGTCCAGCAGGCGCTCGAAGGTGTTGTCTGGGTGCGGACGGTTGATTTTGCGATAGAGTGCGGCATTACCCGCATCCAGCGTCGGCAGGACGGCGTCGGCGGCGGAGAGTTCCTCGCGCACTTCGGACAAGTACAGCAGCGCCCCATTAGTGATGACTGCCACCGGTAGGTCGGTCAGCGCCTTCACCTGGCGAATCAGCCAGCCGATGCCGCTATGCAGCGTCGGTTCGCCCGACCCGACGAAGGTCACCCACTCAATTTCGCCGGGGCGGTGCGCAGAGAATGCCTGCTCGACCTCGGCCAGAATCTCCTGGCGCGAGATGTATTCCCTCCGCTCGTTCGTTAGCGGGACGGTACGCCCTAACTGACAGTAGACGCAGTTCCAGTTGCAAGTTTTGAGCGGGATGGTGTCAATGCCCAGCGACTGACCCAACCGCCGTGAGGGGACAGGTCCAAAAACATATTTCATAAGAATTTACCTGGCGGCTCGTAATTACTTACCCATTGTCATTGCGAGGCGGCGGTAGCCGCCGAAGCAATCCCCTCCTAAGAAACTCCCAAGGCAACTGGCTCCAAACGAAAGCCCAACTTGGCTGCTCGACGATTTAGATTGGATACCACGCAAGCTCGACACTGTCGCTCGCAATGACACGGATGGTTACCCGTGCCCGTGCGCCACACTTTCATCACACGGCGCGGCTTCCTTGAACTTTCCGCCGAAGTAATTCTCCAGCGCCTGACGCACCGTGCCGCTGGCGCCGGTGGCGGCTTGGATACCGTCCTGCGCAAAAAAATCAATGGCGCGCCCGCCCATTCCGCCGCTCAAAATCACATCGGCTTTTTGCTGCCGGATAAAGCCCGGAATCTGCCCCGGCTGATGTGACTGGGCGAACGGATTTGCCACACCCTGCACGGCAGTCACTTCTCCATTCTCCACGTCCACCAATATAAAGTAGGGCGCGTGTCCAAAGTGCTGCGCCACCAGGCTTTCGAGTCCTTTGTTGTTTTCTGCGGTAACTGCGATTTTCACCTCAATTCTCCTCGTTTATCAGTTTTTCCAGTTCTTCCGCCATCAAATAATCTTCAATGGCGATTTCTTGGGAAATCACGCCGGGCACTTCGGCCACGGCTTTTTTGATGGTTATGGCCAGTGTCACGGCAATCGGACACACAAACGACGAGGGACGGAAGGTATATCGTACCTTGCCGAGTGCGTCAACCCACAGGTTTTCCACCAGGCGCATCTGCACCACGTCGATGCCGGTTTCGGGGTCAATCACGCTTTTCAGACGTTCCAGGATGGCAGTTTCGAGGTCGTTCATTTTCCCTCCAACAGGGAAGAAACGACTCGTTCCCACACCTGGCGGATGGCGACGCTGACAGCGGATTCCGGCTGGAAAGCCGTCACCGCTTCGCCCCCGACCATTGCGCTGGCTACCGTCAAATCGAACGGAATCCTGCCGAGGGTTTCGATTCCGTTTCCCCGGCAAAACGATTCAATCTCTTCCGTCCCGGTGGAATACACATCTGCCTTGTTGATCGCCACCATCGCCCGCACGCCAAAGTGCTGGACAGTTTGAAGGATGCGGCGCATGTCGTGGACGCCCGAAACGGTCGGTTCGGCGACGATCAGCGCCAGGTCTGCGCCCGACACCGCTGAAATGACCGGGCAGCCGATTCCCGGCGGACCATCCACGATGACCAGTTCGCGTCCCTCGTTCAGGGCTTGCAGGCGGGCGCGCTGCTTGACCAGCGTCACCAGTCTGCCGGAATTCTCCTGACCGGGGAACAAACGGGCATGGTACAGCGGACCATAGCGGCTCTCGGAGAAATAGAATTTGCCCGCGATTTGCTCGCGCATGGAAATGCTCTGCGTCGGGCATTGATAGACGCACGCCGCGCAGCCGTCACAGGCGATGGGGTCAACGAAATAGCCCTCACCCCCGGACGGATGAGGGTAAATTGCGTCGAAACGGCACACCGCCTGACAGTCGCCGCAAGAGGCGCAGGTTTCGGGGTCAATCACGGCCACTTTCCCGCCCTTGAAATCCTGCTCCTCGCGCAATTGTGGTTGGAAGACCAGTTCCAGGTTGGCTGCATCCACGTCTGCATCGGCCAGCACGACTTTGCCCGCCAGCCCGCTCTGCGCGGCGAGATGCGCAAACGCCGCCGCGACGCTGGTCTTACCAGTGCCGCCTTTGCCGCTGAGAATGACAAGTTGTTTCATACGGCGACCCTCGCAGTGATGTCTTGCAACAATGTCTGGAAGGCTGTGCGATATTCAGGCGCGGCTTCCACCAGGGTCTGGCCGCTCGCAATCGCCTCGGCGAAGCGCCGTTCCATCGGGATTCGCATCAGAATGGGCAGATTCGCTTCGGCGCACCAGGCATCCACGGCGTTGTCGCCAATCCCGTCGCGGTTGATCACCACCCCGGCGGGGATGCCCAACTTGTGGGCGATTTCAGCCACCTGTTTTAGGTCGTGCAAGCCGAAGGGCGTTGGCTCCGTCACCAGCAGGGCAAAATCCGCGCCGCGCATGGTTTCGACAACCGGGCAGGAGGCGCCGGGCGGGGCGTCGCGGATTTCGATGATGTCATACCCCTGCGGGGACGATGTGCGAGGGACACTTTCCCCCAAGGCAATCCCCTCATCAATCAGGGGATTGCTTCGCTGCTTGGTCTCGATATGCTCCGCTGCTCGATTGGCAGCGGCTTGCAATGACATTGGCTTCCACTTCTTCAACTCGCGGATGATGGGAACCGCCATCGGCTCGCCGACGTTCATCACGCCCCGGGCAAAGTCTATCCCGCCGGGGGTCGGGCCGCTTTCGAGTACACCCATCACATCCAGCCGCTCGCGAATAGCCTTTTTGGGGCAGTTCAGCGTACAACTGCCACAGCCGTGACACAGTTCGGGGAAGACCAGCGTCTTTTTGCCGATAACGGCGATAGCGTGATACTCACAGACCTCTGCGCAGCGCCCGCAATAGGTGCAAAACGTCTCGTCTACGACTGGCAGCAGAATGCCGACCTCTTTGCGCTGATTCAGGGTGGGATGCAGGAAAAGGGCGGCGTTGGGCGCTTCCACGTCACAATCCAGGACGCGCACCGTCTCCCCTTCTGCGGCGGCGAGGGCTAGGCTGGTCGCGATGGTGGTCTTGCCCGTCCCACCCTTGCCGCTGGCGACGACAATCCGCATCAGTAACCGCCTCCATGATGACCGGCGTGGGTGGCCGTTTGTGCTTTACTCAGTTTCCCGGTCTGGAACAGCGCCAGAACTTGTGCAGCGGTCAGGGTTTCGCCCGTCGGAGCGAGGTACATTTCGATGCCCGCCGGAGAGAGCGTATTGGCGGCGTTCGGCCCGTAGGACCCGCTAATCACCGCCTGCGCGCCCAGTTTGGCGATGAGCTGCGCCGCCTGCACGCCGGCTCCGCCCGAAGCGGACAGGGCTGGATTCTGGTGGACAGTCCACTCGCCCGTTTCGCTGTCCACCAGGCAAAAAGCCGCCGCACGCCCAAAGCGCGGGTCGAGGGGGGAATCGATGGTGTTCCCAGAAATGGTGATGATGATTTTCATGCTGCCTCACTCGCGCACTATGCGCGTCCCGCACTTCGGACAGGAGATGTCTATACAGCGTTGAGCGACAGTGTGCGGCTGCTTATATCCACATTTCGGACAAACGCAATTGCCTCCAGGACCGGAACCGGGACGATTGCCGCCGCCCCTGCCCATACCCTGCCCACTGCCGCGTCCCAATCCCTGGCCGCCTCCGCCACCGCGTCCCCCGCCCTGACCACGGCCTCGAAATAATCGGTTATTCATCGAAAACATCCTTTCTGGAGGCCGCTCCAACAGAAACGGCCTCCTATATTCAGAAAGCATCGGAACTACTTTTCGAGTTCTTCAATGCGCTTGTTGATGGCGTCGAGCTGGCCTTTCAGCCATTCCGACTGGTTTTTGAGGACCTGCAATGTCTCTTCCTTTGTAGGCGGAGTCCAGGCTTGGTAATTCCGCCAGCAGAAGCCGCCGCCCCATCCGCGCCGCCAAGCCATTCCCAGGCCAAAGCCAGGGTTGGCAAAGCCGGGCATGTTGTAACCGGCGCAATAGCCTGCGCCGCGTCCGGTGCGAGGACCCATACCCAATGGTCCGGTTCTATCACCGCGTGGCATACGAGTCACCTCCTTTCCAGAAGAATTCATCGCCGCTTGCCGTTGCCCCGTGCCATCCCCTGACGGCCATAGTGGGCGCGGCGCCGATAGACGCATCCGTCGGCTGACGAGCGCCGGGGAGCCGGAACAAACGTAGGACGGGCAGGAGTTTGCACTTCAGTCGTGCGCGACTGCGCCAGCTTCCTGTCCCAGGCATTCAGCAGCGTCTCGGCTAGGCGCGGCAGAATCTCGCTGGCGGCCAGAGCCAGGGCAGTCAGCACGGTCGGTTTCTCGCTGGTGCGAGTCGGCTGCGCCGGCAAGACCTCCACCCGCTGGAGGGGGAGCGCCGCCGGCTGAACGACCGTCGACTGCGCCTCGACGGCTGCGATGGCGCCCTGCGTACAGACGTCCACGCAGACCTGACAACCGGCGCAAAGCGTCTCATCAATCACAGTGCGCCCACCTTCCAAATGGATTGCGTTGGAGGGACAGACGGAAACGCAGTCGCCACAGCCGTTGCATAGTTCTCGATTTACTTGCATAGTCATCGTTCACCTTCCTGACCGTTCAAGCGCCTTTCTTCACAGCGTCATATGCCGCTTCCAGCGCTTCGATTTCCCGGCGCCACTGGCGTAGGGATTCGATCCACTCTGCCAGAGCCGCTTCGCCCCGCGGGGTGATGGTGTACATGCGCCGCTGAGGACCGAGGCTTTCCTCACTCCACGAACTGACCACCAACCCGGCTTCTTCCAGGTCGCGCAGGGCGCGGTAGAGGATGCTGATATCCATCGGGGCAGTGTCGAATCCAAACTCTTTCAGGCTGTCCATCAGGCTATAGCCGTAGCCCGGCTCACGGTGCAACAGCACCAGCAGGCACGACTCGAGGAAGAACATCTTGCGCTGGCCGCCTCCTCGTCCGCGGCCACCTCCAAAACCTCGTCCACCGGGCATTCCATTTCTCCTTTGTCTATAGTATATAAAACTATAGATAATATGTCAATAGTAGACAGGAAAAGAACCGTCCCAAAAGTTTTCTCCACAAGGCCGACCGGGACAAACCTTGGGGACGGTCTGACTTCGCTGCCACCAGCCGGCAGGCCGGGTTTGTTCCTGCGGCTTTTTGCTCCACAAGCGCCGCAGCAGTTCCAGAATTTTTGTTTCTCTTTGCATTGATTAGCCTCTGTAGTTCTTAAGCGCCGCGGGCACGGCACCCGCCCTCTCCGCTGAGCGTATAAATTTTAGAGCATCTTCGCCGGCATCAACGCTTGGTGATGATGAACTCAAATGACTGAGGGCTTGCGACTGGCGTGAACTTCACGCCCGAGATCGCTCAGTGTCCGCTGGGCGATCTCGCTTTTTAATCGCTTACCCATCATTGTTTATACTCCTCGGCTCTCGTCAAGGGGTTGTGGGACATTGTTTGCTGGATTTCGATGTCGGCTCTCATTTGTCCGTTATCTATTTCTATGTGACAAATTTTCCCTTCTGTCCCGCTGTGATCTATCCAATAGCGCCATTCGCCATCCAGACGCAGTCCATCGAGGTTTGAGAAAAACGGTTCGTAATTGGGTTGGTCTTTCGCCCACAGGACGTGTCTTAATGCGACATCAATGCCAACTTCCTTGACCTTGGTTCGAATCAAATCTTTGCGCTATTTCTCAGTGCTGTTTTGCCAGGTTTCATCCAGGTCGAGAAGTGGAATGGTCGCCCGACAAAGCAGCCAGGCTGGCGCACATTCCTCTTGGGGAAAGCGCGCCAGCCTATGTCGGGAAAATCATGCCGCCAGGGATGAGATTACTTTCTCATCAACCTATTTCACAACCGGGATTGGTCCCGAGTTTCCAATCGGCAGATCGGGAGGCTTTGACCAGCAGATTAAGTACAGCGGTCCACTCTCAAGCTTTATTGAATAGGTTTCGCTCTTGCCGGGACCTAGCTCCTGATACAACACCATATCTCCCCAGGATGGCGGCAGTCCATACGTTGATACCATGAGGTCCAATAAATCCTTATCTGCATCCAGGGTGAACAGCGTCAGAGCATACTTGCTTTTATCCTGGTCCTGCACATTCCAGCTCACCTTTATATCGCCAGCTTTCAAAGCCAAGGGGGCATCGGTGGTGCAGGCGCCTCCGGCGATCGTAACCGTCAGCTCAGACCCTGGCGTACCAGAAAACGGCATGGCAGTTGGCTCGGGTGGCACTACCGAGGCAAAAGCTGGTTTGAACCTGGCGAGCGACTCATCTGTGAGCCACATGCCATACGTTTTTATCTTGCCGTCGATCACTTGATAGACCTCATTATATTCCAGGGGCGCGATCTCCAACTGGCGGGTGAAATCATGCCAGGTTTTTGACTCAACATTGACAATGTCACCATAGGTAGAAGCGACCTCCACTTCCCATTTGAAATGGTTGGCTGCGCTGTCCTGCCAAAGGGAGCGGATTTGCTCCTTCCCTTTATACATTTCTATCCCAGTCGGCGGGAATCCCATGAGGTAAAACATGGCATCGTCGGCAAAATATGCCAGCGATCCTTCCACATCACCAGCATTTAAGCGTTCCACCATGTTCAGCACGATCTCCGGATTGGGGTTAGGTGTGGGACTTGCCCGGCTCACCGGTGGTTGGGTCGGCGAGGGCTGGGTCGCGGGCGCAGCGCAGCCTGCCAACCCCAGGGTTGCAATCACAACAGTGATTAGAATAATCGATTGGATTTTCATGGGATTCTCTCCTTTTCTGATATTTTTGAAATTTTTTTGGTAGTCGATTGGTCAACATGGTTGCTAACTTATTACCAGCATAGCAGGACTTGTATTGCGGAATTTGACAGAAATTGCCAAAATTCCCCATCCGTGAAAAATTGGTCTATACTATTGACAGAGAAAGGGAATGGATATGCCCACAACGAGTATGTCAATAGCCCTGGAACACTTTACGACCTTTGGCGACCTGCTCAAGTATCTACGCCGTCGGGCGGGTTTAACGCAGCGCGAACTTTCAATTGCAGTCAACTATAGTGATACGCAGATTTCACGCCTGGAACAGAATGAGCGCATGCCCGATTTGGCAACGTTAACAGCTCTTTTTTTACCTGCCCTGAATATTGATGACCAGCCGGAAGTGGCTGAAAGACTGCTTGAGCTGGCTGCTACCGTGCGCAGGGAAGATGCACCCGCCGCTGGGCTTCCTCCGTACAAAGGGCTGCAGTACTTCGAGGAATCTGATGCCGAGCTTTTCTGTGGCAGGGAGGCATTGACCGACCTGCTTCTTGAGCGGCTGGCAGAACGCCTGGATTCTGTACCGCGCTTCCTGGCTATCATTGGCGCTTCAGGGAGCGGGAAATCCTCAGTGGTGCGCGCCGGTCTGGTCCCTGCCTTGCGCTGGAAGCAGCCATCCTCGGGATGGCCCATGATCATCATGACGCCCACCGCACACCCATTAGAAGCTCTGGCAGCCAGTCTCTTCCGCGAAACCCCCTCAAGCCAATCGGCAAGGCGATTTGTGGATGAACTGGCACATCATCGCCTGGCATTGACCGTCTCTCTGACCCGAATGGCGCGCGCCGTCAATGCCGCCCATGCCATCTTATTCGTCGATCAATTCGAGGAGTTGTTCACCCTTTGCCGGAATGAGGCTGAACAGACCGCCTTTGTGGATAACTTGATGACTGCAGCCTATCAGGAAGGTGGTTCAGGGATGGTCGGCATTGCCCTGCGGGCAGATTTTTACGCCCATTGTGCACAGTTCAATCTGCTGCGCCAGGCTATTTCGCAGCACCAGGAATACATCGCCCCCATGTCAAATGAGGAACTCCGTAGGGCTATCGAGGAGCCAGCCCGGCGCGGGCATTGGGAATTGGAGCCCGGATTAGTGGACACGCTCTTGCACGATGTTGGCGCCGATGTGGGGCACACACCAGAACCAGGTGCCCTGCCTCTACTTTCACACGCGCTGTTTGTAACCTGGCAGCGGCGGCGCGGTCGGACGATGACCTTAAGCGGTTACTCAGCTTCCGGCGGTGTTCGAGGTGCAATCGCCGAAACAGCCGAGTCAGTCTTCTATGACCTGCTGGAGCCTGACCAACGTGAGGTTGCCCGGCAGATTTTCTTGCGCCTGACCGAATTGGGCGGCGACACTTCCATGGCTGATACCCGCCGGCGGGTCAATATCGAAGAACTGGTATCGAGACCAGATAAGAGAGCTGTGGTTCACGAAGTGCTGCTTACCCTGGCAGACGCCCGCTTGATTACCACCGGTCAGGATACAGCCGAGGTAGCCCACGAGGCGTTGATTCGTGAATGGCCGACCCTGCGCGGCTGGTTGGAGGAAGACCGAGAAGGTTTACGGCTTCATCGTCGTCTCACTGAGGCAGCCCAGGAATGGGATGTCTCAGGTCGGGATTCGGGAGTCTTATACCGGGGCGCACGTTTGGCTCAGTTGGTCGAATGGGCGCAGGCGCATCCTGACGATGTGAACCTGCTGGAACGGGATTTTCTCGATGCCTCTCGAGCTCTGCTTGAAAAGGAAAACGTAGAGCGAGAGGCGCAGCGGCAACGCGAATTGGTAACCGCACAACGATTAGCCGAGACGGAACGCGCCCGCGCAGAAGACCAGACTCACTCCAGCCGGCGCTTGCGACAGCGAGCAGTATATTTGACGATTTCCTTAGTAATGGTGGGCGTTTTGGCGGTAACCGCTATCTTGTTATGGCAGCGCACAGTTCAAGCCAATCACCTGGCAAATTCTCGTGAACTGGCTGCTGCAGCGATCAACAATCTACAGATAGATCCCGAACGCAGCGCTTTGCTTGCCTTACAAAGCCTGAATGAGGCAGATACGCTTGAAGCCCGCAATGCGCTACACCAGGCGATTCCCGAGTTGCATCTGCTCAAGAATATACCTGCCCACGAAGGAGGTGTTCCTGATGTTGCCTATAGCCCAGATGGCAGGCTGCTTGCCAGCATGGGCGCCGACGGCATGGTCAAACTCTGGGATGCAAGTTCGGGTGAGCTATTGCGCACCTTAGATGGCGGGACAGGTGAATTTGGATCGAGCGTCGCTTTCAGCCCGGAGGGGAACATCCTGGCGGCGTCATGGTTAACCCAGGTGATTCTTTGGGACGTAAACAGTGGTGGAATCATTACCAGGCTAGCAGGGCAATATATCGGCACGACCATAGGCTATAACCTGGGTGTGGGGCAGCTCAGCTTCAGCCCAGATGGCTCGCGCCTGGCAGCGGCAAATATGGACGGTGTCCCAAAAGTTTGGGATTTGAGCGCCCAACGTGAGGTTCTCACCCTGGTGGTAGATGAGATGGCTCTCGCGAAAGCGATCGCCTACAGCCCGGATGGTAAGCTGCTTGCCACGGCTGGGGACGAAGGAATCGTCTGGGTTTGGGGTGCAGAGAATGGCGCGCAAATCTACACGCTAACGCTGGGCGGTGTCATTCACAGCCTGTCTTTCAGTCCAGATGGTGCGCTTCTGGCAGCCGCCAGCGAAGATGGCAGGATCATGGTCTGGAATGCAGAGGATGGAACGGTTGTATCCAGCCCACCACGCCAATCTGGCGTTTACGATCTCGTTTTTCTCGCAAATGGACAGTTGGCTACCGCCGGGCAGGATGGCGCTGTCCGGGTGTGGGATGCGGCATCAGGACAGCAGAATTTGATCCTGGCAGGTCCCACCAGCACCGTCATCAGCGTTGCCGGCAGCCCGGATAGTCAGCAGATTATATCTGGCGCCTATGATGGCAGCCTTCGCATCTGGGATGCCAACCCAGGGCGGGAAGTGCTGACAATCCCGAGCCACGCGGGGATTGTTTGGAATATCGCCTACAGCCCGGATGGCAAGCAAATCGCCTCTGCCAGCGTGGATGGATTCCTCAAATTGTGGGATGCCGAGACGGGGGCGTTACACCTGTATGTTCCCGAAGGCGGCGACGCAGGCGGCGGTTTCACCGGATTGGCGTTCAGCCTGGATGGGGCGCATTTAGCAACAGGCAGCCTCAATGGCACGGTGACAATCTGGGAAAAACAATCCGGCGAAACTCTTCAAGTTCTCAGTGGTCATTCGAACATGGTCGTCGGTTTGGCTTTCAGTTCAGATGGGCGCCGGCTTGCCTCAGCCAGTTGGGATGGCACGGCAAAAGTGTGGGACCTGACCAGCGGCGAAGCGATCACCACGTTTAGCGGTCATCGACCAACGGCATTGATATCAGGTGTTGTTTTTCATCCCGATGGGAAGACTGTATTCACATCGGCTGACGACGCATTCGTCTACCAGTGGGATGCAAAGACTGGCAGCCAGGTCAAAGCGTTCTCTGGAGAGGGTAAAGAATTCTACGGGCTGGCGCTAAGTCCAGATGGCAGCATGCTGGCAGCAGGCGACCAGGATGGCAATATTCACCGGTGGAATCTTATGACAGGAGAGCAGTTGCCTCTGTTATCTGGACATGCCGGCTTGGCGCTGAGATTGTCGTTCAACCAGGATGGCTCACGCCTGGCTTCTGCGGGTTTTGACCGGCTTGTCAAAGTGTGGGACGCGCATACAGGTCATGAACTATTCAGCCTGTATGGGAACGCCAGCAATGTTTTCGCTGTCGCGTTCAGTCCGGACGGAAAACACCTTGCCACCGCCGGAGCAGATGGAAGCATTCGCACCTATGTCTTGCAGATGGATGAGCTGATTGCTCTTGCCAAAGCCCGTCTTACGCGGACATTGACCAATGAAGAATGCCGAAAGTTTTTACATGTAGCGATTTGCCCATAGATTGAACAAAGATTAGAAACGATCATAAATCGACTCAGCTGTCCTTACCCATCGTGGCGCAGGCACCCACCCTCTCCGCTGAGTGTGAGGTCGCCTGGCAAGATGCCAGGCGGTTGTTCTCTATATCAATTCCCAGTAAATTTCATCCAATTTATCTCAGTTCAAATTACCAGATAGGTGTGAACCTCCCTCAAGCGGTTACCCCGGTTTACACCAGGTATGTTTGGGGTTTATACCAGTGAACCGCCCTTTATTCATCCAACGGACTGCGCACAGCGCTGGAACCGCGATTAAGCACGTGGGTTGAGATCATGGTGGTTTTGACATCCTTGTGGCCGAGAAGTTCTTGAACGGTGCGGATATCATAGCCCGCTTCCAATAAATGGGTCGCAAAGCAGTGTCGAAAGGTATGCGGGCTAACAGGTTTTTCAAATTTTGCCAACTTCATTACTGCCCTGACCGCGGTAAGCTGCTGCTTTTTCAACGTACCACTCAACCCGGCGGTGTATTTTCGCTCGGGATGCTGTTCTCTATGAGCTGCTTTGCCTTTCTGTATCTGCTCCTGCGCCGAGCGCTGGATTTGGCGCCTGCACCCGTGCTTCCACTCGTCTCATGCCAGGAAATATCTATCCGATCGCCTTTTTCAGCGAATTTCTGGCTTGCGCTGGCAGGTTTTTTGGTTGTACAATTTATACATGCCCGCTCGCAAGAATGCGGTTTAGGCATGGCTGTGCGCTTTAAATTCCAAATGGTATTTACTTTACGGATGTACAATGTCCCCTGGATTTTCAGCCGATATATTTGAAGGTGGCACTCGTGAAAATTTAATCTCGCTTTATCCAGAAAGGGCTGATGACATTATTCAGCTCAGTTGCTCAGAAGATGAAACGCAAATGCGACACGGGTTTACAAAATAGAAGTATGAAGCAAAAAATAGGCTACGTTTCTTTATTGGTTCACGATTACGATGAAGCAATAAAATTTTTTACGGAAAAACTCGGTTTTCGGTTAGTGGAAGATACGGATTTAGGCGATGGGAAGCGTTGGGTTTTGGTTGCCCCATCTGGCAGTAGTGAAAGTTGTTTACTTTTGGCAAAGGCATCATCGCCTAATCAAAAAGACTTTGTAGGTAATCAAGCTGGCGGAAGGGTGTTTCTATTTTTACACACTGACAATTTTTGGCGTGATTACGAAAAAATGATTTCGAGAGGTGTTGTTTTCAAGGAAAGACCAAGAACAGAATCTTATGGAACAGTCGCAGTATTTGAAGATCTCTATGGAAACAAATGGGACCTTCTGCAATTAAAAAACGCCTAACACAGCGTGCACCGGACGGGTGGGATTTGTCCCGATTTACAAGCATTTTTCTGGCTTCGGGCTTTTCCTACATCTCAAACATTTTCCACGCCCGTTCCACCGCCGCTACCGCAAAACCAACCGTTAGGCAGGCTATAATTTTGGAGACAAAGGAGACAGAAATGAGCTATAAGCGCGTTGTCATTACCGAGTTTGGGGGGCCAGAAGTGCTCAAGATGATCGAGGACACTCAATTGCCGGGGCCAAAATCTGGCGAGGTGCGAGTCAAGGTACTGGTTACAAGCGCAGCTTTCACAGACGTGATGATTCGTAAAGGAAAATACCCTGATGTGAAAGAGAAACCGCCCTTCTCGCCAGGCTATGATATGGTCGGTGTTGTAGACAAGTTAGGCGAAGGCGTCACCCGTCTTAAGGTGGGACAGTGTGTAGCAGACCTCACGATCACCGGTGCATATTCGGAATATCTCTGTCTACCTGAAAGCCGTTTGACGCCCGTGCCCGAGGGGCTCGATCCAGCGGAAGCCGTCAGCCTTGTACTGTCGTATGTCACGGCATATCAAATGCTCCATCGAGTGGCAAAAGTGAAACGAGGTCAGCGCATCTTGGTGCATGGTGCTGGTGGGGCTGTTGGCACGGCAATGCTGCAATTGGGCAAGTTATTGGATTTGGACATGTATGGGACGGCTTCTAAATCCAAACATGAACTGATCAAACAACTGGGCGCAACGCCTATTGACTACAAGAGTGAAAATTTTGTGGAACTTATCCATACCCTAACAGGCGATGGTGTTAACGCAGTCTTTGATCCGATAGGGGGTGATAATTTCAAGCGATCATTTCGTACGCTGAGACGAGGTGGGAAACTGGTGGCGTATGGCTTTTACAATGCCGTCCTGGGAAAGGGCGGTAGCATTCCGCTTGATTTCATACGGCTTCAGCTATGGAACTTCTTGCCAAATGGACGGTCAACAGCGTTTTACTCGATTGGCGCATTGCGACAGAAGCAGCCCGACTGGTTCATTGAGGACTTGACCACACTGTTCGATTTGCTAGTCCAGAACAAGATAAAACCCATCATTGCAGCGCGTATGCCATTGGCCGAGGTCAGGCGGGCTCATGAACTTATCGAACAAGCAGAGGTACAGGGCAAAATTGTGCTCTGCATGTGAAGGAATATTCGCCTTACGGCGGTTTATAGCAGATAATCCAAACAGGAGAGCAAAATGAAAAATATAGTATTCATCGGAATTGTGGTCATTCACGGATTGATCCACCTACTGGGCTTTTTAAAGGCATTTGAACTTGCCAATATCAGTGAACTGACACAGAGCATTACCCGACCTCTCGGCATTCTCTGGTTGACAGCCGCTTTGTTGTTTGTGATCACAGCCATTACCTTTGCATTCAAAATTGATTGGTGGTGGGCATTCGCTCTTGTGGCAGTCGTTCTCTCACAAATTCTTGTCATCATGTCCTGGCAGGATGCGAAATTCGGCTCCATTCCCAATCTTCTTATTTTGGGAGTCGTCCTTTTGAGTCTTGGAAGCATTCTCTTTGAGCGTGGCTACCAAAAGGATATTCAAAATAGTCTAACTCGGACACATTCCTTGCCAGCAGAAATCGTAACTGAAGCTGATATTCAGACATTGCCGCAAGCAGTACAGCGTTATTTGAATTACGTGGGCGTCGTTGACAAGCCCAAAGTCTCAAGCATGCGCGCTGTGCTAACTGGCGAAATGCGCGAGAAAGGCAAAGATTATTTTCCATTCACCGCAGAACAGTATAACTTTTACGATGAACCGATCCGCCTGTTTTTTATGAAGGCGCAGATGTTTGGAATGACCGTGCCTGGTTATCACCGATATGTTGACGGCAGGGCGACAATGGATGTACGCATTTTTGGGTTGTTCTCGGTGGTCAAACATGCGGGCGACGTAATGAACGTGTCGGATACAGTTACGTTGTTCAACGATATGTGTTTGCTTGCACCAGCCACCTTGATTGACAAAAGGATTACGTGGCAAAGCGTGGATGAACTGACTACCAAGGCGACTTTCACAAATCACGGCATATCTATCAGTGCGACACTTTTCTTCAACACCGAGGGACAGTTGGTCAATTTTATATCTGAAGATAGGTGGGCTGTTGCCGATATGAAGCAATACCCATTTTCAACACCCGTTTATAACTATCGAAACATCAATGGTTACAATCTGCCTACCTATGGCGAAGCGATTTGGCATTATCCCGACGGCGAATTCATATACGGCAAAATAGAGATAAAGGATATTCAGTACAATATTAGTGCCTTGAAATAGTCTCTTTTACGATGATATTGGCATTACAATTCATACTATTCAGCATGTAGTTATCGCCTAACACGCGGTTGTAGCCGACGCCGCCTGCGGCGGCGCGGCTGAGCGGCAAGCTGTCAGGCGGCTGATAAAAAGGAGTAGCAATGAGCACCAATAATTTTCCAATCGAGACAATTCCAGCGCGATTAACTACATGTCCATTGCAAAATAATTGGAAAGAATTCCAATGCTATCTTTCTTTTCCAGCTAACCCTGATTCGCCAATTGACCGCATAGAGTGGAAATTCCTTTCACCAAAAGCAAAAGACCCATGCCTAGGCGGAAGCCACAGCGTTACACAAGCTGAAATTAACGCAAAAAAGATGTTATTGGCAACGCTCCTCCCTCCAGACTGGGAATATGGCGAAATGGTTGTTGAAGTTATTACCTCTCAAAATAACTATGTCTGCACTTGGCAAGTTGAGGCTTACCAACAACCAATTAATTTTATACTTCCACTCGAAGGTCAGGTTCTTATTTTGGGCGGTCATAGAGTCGGAGATGTTCATCGTGCTTCGTGGCAAATACCATCTCAACAAATGGCTTGGGATATGCTTCCATTAGACACTGACGGTCTGCGATTACTTAATGGCAAATTTACTCCAGAATTAAGAGCCGAAGATTTTTCTGCTTTTGGGAAAAACGTCCTTGCGCCCGCCAAAGGACTCGTTGTAAAAGCCGTAGATGGAAACTCAGATTTAGTGAAAGTCGGTGAATACCCCAAAGATATAAATTATTATCTTGAAGATTTAACCCGCGCCTGTGGTAATTATGTGATTATCAACCACGGAGACGGAATATGGTCTTGCCTAGCGCACTTACGAAATGGGTCAGTTAAAGTAAAGGCAGGAGATGAAATCAAGATTGGGGAACCCGTCGGAGAATTGGGAAATTCTGGTTTTAGTTCTGGACCACATTTACATATTCATTTCATGGATAGCCCTGATTTATTAATTGCATCCCCCTTACCCATTGAATTTAATATTGAAGGCGCAAAATATGCACCACAATCAGGCGAGATGGTTTCTAATTAATCAAGTCAATTCATCACAACCGCTGCCTAACACAGCGTGCACCGGACGGGTGGGATTTGTCCCGATTTACAAGCATTTTTCTGGCTTCGGGCTTTTCCTACATCTCAAACATTTTCCACGCCCGCCCCACCGTCGCTAACGCAAACCGTTGAAATCGTTGATTTGACTTCCATCGTGCGCCGAGTTTGGGAGCAACGACGCCAAACTATTCCACCGCTGGAAGAACGCAAGGGTTACAACTACCTTCTTGATGACCCAAATTTTGAGTTAGGTGAAGCAATCTTTTATATCGATGTGCGCGGAAAGAAGCCATAAGCAGTTGTGCAATTGCCGCGAAGACAGAAGTAAGTTGCAATTTGCCTTTGAGTCCCGAGTCGCTAACTTCGGTGATCTCTATCTGTTGTTCAAGAACGGGGTACTAGACTGCGTGCTCTAGTACTATGGCTTTTTCAAGAAAGCTTGACGGGTAGACAAAAAGACCCTTCTCGGTAAAATGGTTGCGACAAAACAGCCAAAAAAACCAAGGAGGGTCTGAATGGAGTATAGCACGCTTAAGCCCTGGCAGG
>Ga0209381_1003210_pt1 | contig 17690 bp, 10 predicted proteins | sample DewCreD2012metaG_FD_184111 | JGI IMG/M metagenome (GOLD analysis project Ga0209381, IMG submission 184111) | Hot spring sediment bacterial and archeal communities from British Columbia, Canada, to study Microbial Dark Matter (Phase II) - Dewar... ...
TGCTCCGACAGACTATTTGACTGTTTCATCGCCGCTGGGTTTGCCCGAAGCGGAGATGAAAGTCTAGTCAAAAATCGAAAAAGTTCACGGCCTCAGCGATATGAGGCCAGCAGATGAAAAAACCCTGAATTGCGGTCAGCGCGCCAAAGAACAAAGGCAAACCGCTGGCGCGCAAAAGCGCGGAGCCCGCCGTTACCCCAGCGCGGTTTTGAACCAGGCGGCGGCCTCGCCGGGCGGAACGGCTTGTTCCTCGCGGGTGGCGAGGTTTTTCACGCGCGCCTGGCATGACCCGTCGGGGGCCTGGCAAAGCCGCACGGTGTATTTGGCGTTCAATTCCAAGGCGCGCTTGAACTGTTTGTCGGGCTTGGCCGGCGTGAGGAAATAATCGGTCACGCAGCCCGCAGCCCGCAAATCGTGGACCAAGCGGAGCGAGGCCGGGCGCAGCGTTTCCTCCTCGACAAGGCAGAAGACCTCCACCGCCGGTTTGAAAGCCGGGAGCCGCCGGCGGTCCTTGAGCAGCTCGAGCAGCACCACGTCGCCCATGCCAAAGCCGAGCGCCGGCAGGTCCACTTTGCCGCCGCTGATGAGCTTGACGAGATTGTCGTAGCGTCCGCCGCCGGCAATGGCGCGAAACTGGCCCTGGCGGTCAAAGGCCTCGAAGACCGGCCCGGTGTAGTAGGCCAAGCCGCGGATCACCGCGTAGTCAATCTTCACGTAATCCGACAGGCCGCGCGCGGCCAGGTTATCCACGATGGCTTGCAGTTCCTGGGTCGGCTGCCCGCCGGAAATGAACGCGGACACGTCGTCCAGTTTGAATCCGAGCCGGGCCAGCTTGTCGCGATTGTTTTCCGGTGTGTCGCGTTCGAGTTTGTCAATGACCTGGAAAAATTCGTATTCGCGGGCCGGGTCGCCGTGGCGGCTGGCAAAAAAATCGTGCCAGGCGTTGCGGCTGCTGAGGCGGATGACGAAATCCTCCTGACCGAGGCCCAGCGCGCGCAGCGTGTCAATGAGCAGCGCCACCAATTCGGCGTCCGCCGCCACGTCCGATTCGCCAAGGATGTCCGCGTTGAACTGGAAATGCTCGCGCAAGCGGCCGCGCTGCTGGCGCTCGTAACGGAAGAGCTGGGGGATGGCGAACCATTTGATGGGCTTTTTGAAATGCCGCTCATGGGCGGCCACGAGGCGGGCCAGGGTGGGGGTCATCTCCGGGCGGAGGGAGATTTCGCGCCCGCCTTTGTCGGTGAAGTTGTAAAGCTGGCCGACGATTTCCGCGCCGCTTTTAGCCGTGTAGAGTTCGAGCGGCTCCAGTGGCGGCCCGTCATACTCGCGAAACCCATAACCGCGCGCCACGCGCCGCCAATGATCAAAAAGGTATTGCCGGGCGTCGGCGCTGGCGGTGTCGGCCTGCGGCAGCGGCTCGGGGTAAAAATCGCGAAATCCTGGGAGACGTTCAAAAGCCATGTGCTGATTGGTTGTGCGAGTGAGCGCCATTATTAGCCGGGGAGGCCGCCGGCGCGGCGTTTCGTGCAAAAGCGGCCTCCTGGTTCCGGTCTAAGCAAAACCGTGTCTGAGACAGGCGAGCAACCCGGCGGGGCCGCTTTGGCCCGCGTAATTGTCTGAATGCATGCGCGCTTGGAGAACAAACCGTGCGGGACTACGGTGCTGGCGAGGGCGAGTCCGCGCCCGGCGGGCTCAGCTTGATCACCTGATCCCGCATCTCCTTGCCGGCCTTGAATTTAACCACGGCCCGCTCCGGAATGGGCACGTCGGTTTCGGGGGCGTTGGGGTTTCGGCCCACCCTTGCCTTGCGCACTTTGACTTCAAACACGCCAAAGTTGCGCAATTCGACTTTTTCCCCTTTGGCCAGGGCTTCCGCAATATAGTCCAGCGTTTTCTGCACCACCGCCAAGACTTCCTGCTGGATTAGCCCGGTTTCATTGCTGATTCTTATTACCAAGTCACGCTTCGTCATAACTTGACCCTTTGCTTGAGTTCGAGCGGCGCCATTTTGTCTAAACACCAGCAGCCTAAGCCATTTGGCAGACGGGTCAAGCGTTTATTATGGATTATTTTGGGGGCGATTCATCGCCGCCGCCGGCGGTCGGCGCACAAAAAAATCCGAAAATAATGGTTGCCAGCCCCGGGTTTTTTGCTAGTTTGCCCTCCCTTTTTCGGGGTTTAGCCACCGGCAGATCCGTGGAAAAAGGATTTGAACGGCCCTAGCGTCCGCCTTCGTGTGAGGGCGGCGGCCACAATAACAACGGTTCAGAATCCCCGGTTCCAGGGGATGGCCGGACGGAAAACGGTCCGGCTGAAAACCAAGCGGAACAAATTGCATGATCGGTATTGGCATCAAAGAGTTGCTCGAAGCGGGTGTCCATTTTGGACACCAAACCAAGCGTTGGAATCCCAAGATGAAACCCTTCATCTTTGACGCCCGCAACGGGATTCACATCATTGACCTCAGCAAAACGCTGGCGCAATTGGAGAGCGCCTGTGATTTTCTGAGAAAAACCGTGAGCAAAGGCGGCACCGTCCTTTTCGTCGGCACCAAGAAACAGGCCCAGGAAGCCGTCAAAGAAGCCGCCAAGGCCTGCGGCCAGTTCTTCGTCACCGAACGCTGGCTGGGCGGCACCCTCACCAATTACAAGACCTTGCGCCGGTCGGTCGCCCGCCTCAAGGAGATCGAGAAGATGGACAGCGACGGCACCCTGGCCAACTACGGCAAACAGGAGCAATCCAAAATCCGCCGTGAGCACAGCCGGCTTTTCAAATACCTCGACGGCATTCGCGACATGGACACCCACCCGGCGGCCATGTTCGTGGTGGACGTGCGCCGCGAACACAATGCGGTTGCCGAAGCGCGCCGCCTGAAGATTCCCATCGTGGCCATTGTGGACACCAATTGCGATCCGGACCCCATCACCTACCCCATCGCCGGCAACGACGACGCCATCCGCTCGGTCCGGCTGCTGCTGGACACGGTGAAGAATGTCGTGGGCACCGCTCGCGCGGAGTATTTCGCCGCCAACGCCCGCGCCCGCAAGGAGGAGCCCAAGGCCGAGGAAGCGCCGGCTCCCCCGCCCCCCGAAGCCACGCCCGTGAGCGCGCCCGCGGCGGAAAGCGCGCCCGCGCCCGCCTGAGAGGCATAATCCCGGCTTAGCGCAACCCAACAGGGCCCGCGGCCGGGCCGTCCCTGAACCATTAATCAAGAATTGAAAGGAAGAATTTATGGCTGAAATCACTGCGGCATTGGTCGCCAAACTGAGGGAAATGACCAACGTGGGAATGATGGATTGCAAAAAGGCGCTGATGGAAACCGGCGGCGATATCAACGCCGCAGTGGAATTCCTGCGCAAAAAAGGCATCGCGTCCGCCGCCACCAAGGCGGCGCGCACGGCCAAGGAAGGCGTCATCGCGCAGTATGTCGCGCCCGGCGCCCGGCTGGGCCTGCTGCTGGAAATCAATTGTGAAACCGACTTCGTGGCGCGAAACGAGGTCTTCCGGAATTTCTGCGAGGAATCGGCGAAAAAGCTGGCCGCCAATCCGGGCGCGGACCTCGAGGCGGACCGCCTGGCCGTGTTTCAACAGATGCGCGAAAAGATCCAGGTGGCGCGGCATCAGCGGATTGAAGTGGAAGGTCACGGCATGGTCGCCGCCTACATCCATACGGGCGCCAAGTTGGGGGTGCTGGTCGAGGTCAATGCCGGCAAAGAGGCCACCGTGGGCACCGAAACCTTCAAGGAGCTGGTCCGGGACATCACCCTGCAAATCGCCGCCGGTCATCCCTATGTCGTTTCCCGTGAAAGTGTTCCGGCCGACCTGGTGGCCAAAGAACGCGAAATCGCCGCCGAACAGGCCAAGGGCAAACCGCCGCAGGCCATCGAAAAAATTGTCGCCGGCAAGCTGGAGAAGTTTTACCAGAGTTATTGCTTGGTGGACCAGGGATTCGTCAAGCGCAACAGCGAGGTCAGCGTCAAGGAGCACCTCGCCCAAGTGGCCAAGCAATTGGACGATGTCATCACCGTCCGCCGTTTTGTGCGGTTCCAGGTGGGGGAAACCGCCGCCGCCTAGCGCCGCGCCGCCAGCCTTCCAGGAAGGGCGTCTCTCACCGGGACGCCCTTTTTCTTTGCGCGTTCATCAGCGCCTCGATCGCGTCCGCCTCGATGGGGATGTCCGCCATCAAATCCGTGTTTTCCTTTTCGCCGACCAGCACGGTGTTTTCCAGGCGCACGCCGAAGCCTTCTTCCTTCACGTAGATCGCCGGCTCGCAGGTGACCACCCACCCCGGCTGGATTTTCAAATGATTGTAAGTCACATCATGCACATCCAGCCCTATCGGATGCGCCACCCCGTGCATGAAGTATTTTCGGGCCGCCGGATTATTCGGGTCTTGCTTGCGGATTTGCGCCATCGTCAGCAATCCCAAATCCACGCACTCTTTCTCGACCAGTTTCTCGGTTTCCTCGCGCAGTTGTTTGGTGGTTTTGCCCGGGGTGATTTGCCGGAACATCTCCCGATACACCCGCAGCACCGCCTCGTAAACCCGCCTTTGCCGGCGGCTGAACCGGCCGGTGACCGGAATGGTGCGGGTCAGGTCGCTCATGTATTGCCCGCAGCCGGCGGCGACATCCAGCAACACCAACTGCCCCTTCCGGCATGGCTGGTTGTTCACATTGTAATGCAGGATGCAATTGTTCGCTCCGGTGGCAATGATGGGCGGGTAGGCAAAACACGCCTGGCGCCGGGTGAAATGCCACGCGAACTCGGCTTCGATCTCGGCTTCGTTCACCCCTGGTTTGATCATCCGCAACGCGCCCAGGAACCCTTCTTTGGTGATGTCGCACGCCCGCTGGATCATTTCGATCTCCAACGGCTGCTTGATGGTCCGCAACTCGTGCATTAGCGGCGCCAGCCGGTGATACTGGTGCAGCGGGTATTGCCGCTGGCATTCCCGAATGAATCGCGCGTCGCGCGTCTCCACTTCCACCACCGCCCGCTGGTGTTCATTGCTGTTAAGCCACACGTGCTCCATCTCGCACATCAGTTGGCGGAAGATCGTTGGGAACTCCGCCAGCCACTTGACGGTCTGGACGCCGGACAGCCGGACGACCTGCTCCTTGGTCAGCTTGTGACCTTCCCAGGTCGCCAGATGCTCGTTCGGCTCGCGCACAAACAGCACCTCCCGCTGCGTCTCGTCGAGGGCGTCCGGCGCCAGCACCAGAATCGTTTCCTCCTGCAAAATGCCGCTCAGGTAAAACAAGTCCGCGTTCTGATGGTGGCCCATCACGCCGTCGGCGTTGGTCGGCAAAATGTCGTTCGCGTTCAGAATCACCAGTGACCGCGGCGGGAGCCGTCGTTGCAGGCGCGCGCGGTTTTCCTTAAACAGGCGATTGTCTATCGGCATCGGTTTCACGCGCGTTTCCATACCAGCGCGGCCCCGCTTTGTCACTTAAATTCAGCCAGCGCCGCCTTCCGGGCGGACGCCGGGCCGGTTAAGGAAATGTAAATCTTGTTCCCGTCCGGGCCGGTTGCGGCTAATAATCTCCGAAGTGAGCGTCAACCTAACGACCGCGGATGGGCGAAACTGAAAAGTCCCGCGCCGGCGCCGGAGGCGCCAAGGTGCTGTTGATTGATGACGACCGCAAGCTTTGCCGGTTGATCCGGGATTATCTTGGGCCGATGGGCTACGAGGTCGCGCTGGCGCACGATGGCGCGCAGGGCCTGGAACTGGCGCAAAGCGGCGGCTTCGAGGCCGTCATTCTCGATGTCATGCTGCCGGGTCTGGACGGTTTCGAGGTGCTTAAGCGGTTGCGCCGCACCTCCGAAGTTCCCGTGCTCATGCTGACCGCTCGCGGCGACGAAGCCGACCGGATTGTAGGTTTGGAAATGGGCGCTGACGACTACCTGCCCAAGACGTTCTCCCCCCGCGAACTGCTGGCGCGTTTGCGGGCGGTGACCCGCCGAGCCCGGCCGGGCGCCAAGGCTTCCGGTGAGGAGGCAGAGGAGGAAATCGTCGTGGGCCGGCTGCGCCTGCGCCCCGCCTCCCGCACCGCGGTCCTCGGCGACCAACCGATGACCTTGACCCCGGTCGAATATGATCTGCTGCTCAGTTTGGCCAGGGCGCGGGGCCGCGTGAAAACCCGCGACCAGTTGCTGGAGGAAATTCGGGACCGCAATTACGAAGTGTTTGACCGCTCGATTGATGTGCACATCTCCGCCTTGCGCAAAAAACTGGGCGACGATCCCAAAGAGCCGCGCTTCATCAAAACCGTGCGTTCGGCCGGATACATGCTCTTGAGGCCCGAATGAAACCGCGCTTTCCGCTCTACATCAAGATCACGGGCTGGTTTTTCCTCAACCTGCTGTTTTTGGGCGTTGTTTTTTACGGCTTGTTCAAGGCGCAATTCCAGGTGGACGTGGACTCCATGCTGTTGGGCCGGGCCGGGGACCGGCTCCAGGCAGTCAGCGACCTGATTGCCGCAGAACTTGAGAGCGTTCCCACCAATCAATGGAACGGCGTGCTCGCCCGCTTCAGCGCCGCCTACAAGGTGAATTTTCAGCTTTTCGACAACGAAGGGGTCCTGATGGCCGGGCCGCGGGATGATCCGCCCGGCGTCGTGAAGGAAAAAATCCTGGAACGCCGCGGCCCGCGCGGCCCCGGACCGCCTTTTGGCCGGGGCATGGGGCCCGGACGCCGCGGTGAAGGCCAGCATCGGGGCCTGGCGGGCAAGTTTCTGTTGCAAACGGACCAGCCGGTCCGTTACTGGGTCGGCATCGGCATCCCCTGTCCGGACAAGCAGTATCCCAAACCGGGGCCGATTGTCCTGCTGGCCTCGTCCGCTTCCCTGCTGGGCGGCGGTTTGTTTGTTGATTTTACCCCGTGGGTGGTGGTCGGCTTCGTGGCGCTGCTCTGCTCCGTGCTCTTCTGGCTGCCGCTAGTCCGCAGCCTCACCCGGTCCATATCGCAAATGACCGCGGCCACGGAAAACATCGCCCAAGGCAATTTCCAGGCCCGCGTCGGGACCGCGCGCTCCGATGAATTGGGCACGCTGGGGGCCGCCATCAACCGGATGGCCCAGCGGCTGACCGATTATGTCTCCGGCCAAAAACGGCTGCTGGGCGACATCGCCCATGAACTGCGCTCGCCCATTGCCCGCATGCAAATGGCCCTCGGCATCCTCGAACAAAAAGCCAGCGACGCGCAGAAGCCCTATTTTGAGGACCTGCGCGAGGAACTGCGCGAGACCACTCTGCTGGTGGACGAATTGCTGGCCTTTTCCAAGGCTTCACTTGACCGCGCCGGCCTCAAGCTGCGGCCGGTGTCGCTGGCGGATGTCGCCGCGAAGGCCCTCCGTCGGGAATCCGCCAAGGACGCCCGGGTCGAATGCGCCATTGCGCCGGAACTCCAAGTGTTGGGGGATCCGGATTTGCTGGCGCGCGCCTTGGGCAACGTGGTGCGGAACGCCATTCGCTACGCCGGGCAGGCGGGGCCGATCATCCTGAGCGCCCGGCCCGCCGGCGGCACGGTTGAATTGAGCGTGGCCGACCAGGGCCCGGGCATTCCTCCCGAATCTCTGGCGAGGGTCTTCGACCCCTTCTTTCGTGTGGACGATTCCCGCGACCGCCACACCGGCGGGGTCGGCCTGGGGCTGAGCATCGTCAAAACTTGCGTCGAAGCGTGCGAGGGCACGGTTGAATGCCGCAACCGCACGCCGACCGGTTTGGAGGTTCTGATCCGTCTGAAACCCGCCGCCGGGGAATAGAATAAGTTGCGGAGAAACAAGGCGCCGACCGCGCTATTCTCACCCCTTCAACTGCCGCCAGACGCGCAGGGCCTCGGTAACGCTCCAAGCCTGGGCGTCGCAGCCGCGCTGCTGGTGGGGAACGTCGCCATCAATGATTTCCGGCACGTGTCCGAGACAACCTTTGGCCAGGTGGTCGGCGATGCTGGTCAGATAAGAGCGGGCCGCTTGCAAGGCGGCGGGCGCATGATCATAGGCGCGGACGAGCGCCTCGCAAAAACACGGGAAAGTCCAGGGCCAGGCGGTGCCGTTGTGATAGGCGGGTTTGCGGTGAGTGTCCTCCGGGCCTTCATAGCGGCCAAAGTAGGGCTGCGCGGGATCGTTCAGCAATTGCCCGGACGGCCCGCGAATGGGCAGCGGCGGGTCGGCCGGCAACGGGGCCAGCGAACGAAGGGCGCCCGGCACCACCAAATGCTGCCGCGCCGCCTCGACGCAGCGGCGGGCTCGGGGACCGGACACCAGGCCAAGCGCCACCGGCCACAGGCAATTGCTGCGCAAGGCCCGGTCGGGCACGGACGCCGCCGCGGCCACACCGGGGCCGGCCAGGAGGGTGTCGGCATACCAACCCCGCTCTTCAAGCCAGAATAACTCATCAAATGCCGCTTGCGCGCGATTAGCCAGGTCCGCGTAAGTATCGCCTTTCCTTTCCCGTCCCAGCGCGGCCAACTGCCGCAGCAAGCGAATCCAAAGGGCTTGAATTTCGACCGGATACCCCTCGCGCGGCGTGCCGGCGGGGTGATTGGTGTCCATCCAGGTAAAATGGCTCGGGCTCCAAACCAGGGCGGAACCGGCATCTACGCGAATTCCATTGGGCGTGCCCGCCAGGTAATTTTCGGCGATGGAAACCAGCACCTCGGCAAAAGTGCGCCCCCGCTCATCCACCGCTTCCCGGTAAAAGTCCGCCGGGCGCCGGCGCGCGCGCCGTTGAGCGGGCCGGGCGGACGCGGCAAACTCCTCGACTAACAGGCCGAACCACAACGGCGCGTCCGTGGTGTCCCGATTGGAGACGTTTTCGCCGTGGATGGTGTTGGGCAGGGTGCCGTGCTGCTCAAAACGGGCGAAAGTGAGCAAGATGTCCCGCACTTCGTCGCGCCAACCGGCGGCCAGCAGGCCGCGCGCGCAAATGAGGGTGTCCCGGCCCCAATCCAGAAACCACGGGTAACCGGCAATCACGGTGCGTCCCTTGCCTCGCCGCGCCAGGAAAGCCCGGGCCGCTCGCGCCAGGGCGTCGTCGAAGCGGTCGGCAGGCTGGCGGACCGCCGGTTTGGGAAAGGAAAATTTTTCCGGCCCGGCGCCCGCGCCGGCGGCCACCGTCAAGCGGGCGGCGCCTCCTTTGGCCAAGGGAATCTCAAACCAACCGGGGCTGAAGGCGTCGCCCGCGCCCTCCTGGCCGCGGGATTGTTCGACCGGGTGCGGCAGGTTGTGCGACCATTCGGGTTGTGGATGGAAGCATCCGCAGTCGGCGGAAACGCGCAGTCGGCGGTCGGTTGCCGGCGCAAACTCGAAGCCGATTTCATGCGGAAGCGAGCGCAGATGCGTTTGGAAATGATGCTCGGAGCCGCCATTATGTTTGGTTTCCCAATGGAAGTTCCGGTCTTCCAGGTCAAAACGCACGGTCAAACTCACCGCCCGATCCGCCGGCAGGCCGGCGCCCAGGCGCGGCGCCCCGGTGGGCCGGCGGAAACGCAGCACGGTCGCGTTTTCCTCCGGCGCCATGTCCGCCGTCAGCTCGATCTCCACCGAGCGCGCGTCGCCGGCATTGGCGACAAACCGCCAAACCGCTGGCGGGCCGGGCGTGAACTCGATGAGGTTTTGCCCGTCCAGCGGACTGATAAAACCATCGGCATTTACCCAGGCGCGAACTCGTTTGACGAACACATGCCGGTCCACCGGAAAGTCCGGGTGCAGGTTGGCCGCCAGCACGCAATCGTATTTCGATTTCACCGCGCCCAAATCCACGTTGATGCGCGCCATGCCACCCCGCCCGTTCGTAAGCAGAACCACAGGCGCGTCCAAAGGCGTTTCCGGGTCTTTGACCCGCTCAAGATCCAGCGGGCGGAGCACGGCCGCCCCGCCCAAAAAACGCAGGTGCGCCACCATATCGGCGTGATCCCCGCCGTCCTTGGCCAGGATTAACCGCCCTTCGGACGAATCTTGCCGGGGCGCAAAGGCGCAAAGATAGCCGGTTCCGGCGGCGATGCACTTGAGATTCTCAGGCAAGCCGGCGCCTGCGGTTTCCAGGCGGGCGCGAAACGGCGCCGCATCCCGCACCAAAAGCCAGTGACCCGCCGGCACGAGGGTCACCCGGCGCGCATCCGCCGCCGACCAGGTAACGACCCGGGGGTAGGTTTCGGTCTTCAATGCCCGGGCCAGGGCTTCATCCAAGTCGTTTTCCGCCTGGTCCGGATCAAGGACGGACAAAGCCGCCAGGAAACGCTCGGGGGACTCTTCGACCCGCCGGGCCAGCGTCCGCCAGTCGCCGGGGCCGATTTTTTCTAGCGGCAGATAAAAGCGTAGAGCCGCCAGCGCCCAAGCGGCCTGGGCCCGCGCCCGCCGGTAATCGTCGCCCGCCATACCCCTCGGCGCCGGGGAAGAGCCCAGGCAGTAGGCGGCGCCGGGGGGCAAATCCAATCGCAGAAGGCGGTCCGGTTCGAGGCGGAAGTTGGGAAGGCTTTGGCCCAGCAAATCGCCCAAGGCTTCCGGCTGGAAGGCGTCCGGCAACTTCACGCTCGCCGGCTGCGGGTGGGCGGTGTCGGTATTTACCAGCACCAGCGCCTCATCGGCGCCCTCGGCGCTGACCCGATGCAAGGCAAAGACCGGCGCTTCCGGCGCGCTAAGGCGGGTCAGATGCGCGCCGTCGAAAAAGCAGGGATGATCGCGCAGCAAACGGTTTAGCCGGGCGAGTTCCCCGACCAGGTTCGCAGCCGCGCCCCAGGCCAGACCGCTGCACTGGTGAACATTGATTTTCTCCTCCGCGAGCCATTCCACGCCACCCGTAAAACCATAGCCGCCGCAAACACTGGAAAGCGCGCAGAGACGGTTGCGCAGCAACGACCACTCACGGCCTTTGGCTGCCAAGCGGGGGTTGTCGTGTGTCTCGCTGTAATGGACATACAAGCCGAGGCGCTGCGATTGCCGCAGGCTGTAATCCAGATACCAGGCGATGTCGCGCCCGGTGTAGTTTTGAAACAGCTCGGAATAGGCCCATTGCATGCCGCCCTCGGTGAGCAGCCGCTCCGTGTCCTCCCACGCCCCACCCAGCCCTTCCAGCAAAAAGATGGTCTCCGGGTATTCCTGGCGCACGTGCGCCACGATGTGTTGCCAGACCCGCAGCGGCACCTTGTAGCCGGCGTCGCAGCGGAAGCCGTCAACCCCGCGACGGCACCAGGTTAAAAACGCCTCCGCCAGTTCCGCCCAAAGCGCGGGGTGACGCTGGTCCAGTTCGACGAGATCCCGCCAGATGTTGCCCCACGCGCCGGGGCTTTCGAACTCGCCATCCGGTTGGCGTTTATACCATTCCGGATGGTTTTCCCAGAGGGTGGCGCCCCATCCGGTGTGGTTGATGACGAGATCTAAAAACAGTTTGCCGCCCCAGCGATGCACCCCGCGAACCAGCTCGCCGAATTGCTCCAGCCCGGTGGTGCGGCGGTCGAACTCGACCAAGGCCGGATCAATGGCGGTCAGGTCCTGGCAGGCGTAGGGGCTGCCGTAGCGCCCAAAGCGCGCGAACGTGGTGGGCGTGGGATTGATGGGCAGCAGGTGCAGCACCCGGCATCCCAGCGTGCCGAAAATATGCGGAAGCTGGGCGGTCAGGTGCCGCAGCTTGCCTGACGCGGGAATGACCGTGAAGCCCCGCGCGTCGAGTTCCCGCAGCCGCTTTTCCAACGCCGCATCCTGCGCTTTGGCCAGGGCCGCGGTCTCCCCGTGCAAGCGCGCAAAGGCGCAATAAATCAAATTGCCGGTCCGGCAATCGTCCGGATGCACGCTGACGCCGAAATCGGGGCCGTCGGGCCAATGCTGGCGGCGGCGCTCGTCCACCACATAGGCCTTGGCGCTGAAAAAGCCGACCTCGGTCAACGGCAGTTCCAAGGTCCAGAGGCCGTTTTCCCACCGCATGGGAATATCCCGCCACGAAGCCCCCGCCAGGGGCACGCGTTGAAAATGCGCCGTCACCACCTCCTGCCGCAACAGCGCCGCCCGGCCGAGGTTCGTGCGCAGAAAGGCGCGCCATCCCCGGGCCGGCTCGGCGCCCGGGGGTGTCTCTAGTGTAAAACGCAAGCGGTCGCCAACAAAGCGCAGCCGTCGCTCCCCGCAGGCGGGGTTCATGGTCAGGGCGCTCATAATTTTAGCGCGAAAAACCGCAGTCTCGCTCCCTTCACGGGACGGTTAGATAGCAAACTTTGGTGAAAAGCGCCATTGATTTGCGGAAAAATTGTCGCGCGCCGCCGGGGCGGACGGCGCTTTTTATTTGCGCGGGAGGGTTTGGGGGGATAAAACGCTTCCGCCTTCCGGGTGGTCGCCGATGGCCGGGCGTCATGGCCGCCGCCACGAGGCGCAACGTCATCAACTGATTATGGAAAACAACACGGGAAACACGGTTCCGGAAACTTTGCAAACGCTGCCGGGCGACGAGGTTCGCCAGATCATGTGGCGGTTTGCCGACCGCTACGATTTGGCCATGCTGGTGCAATCCACTCGCGCGGCGGCCCGCGGGCCGGTGGCGCGCCTGGTCGCCGCCGGCGGCCGCAACACCCACGAGTGGACCGAGGAAAAGAACAACTTGCTGGGCGTGTTCGATTCCGCCGGCATCACCGCCGCCTATCTCGATCCGGAATGGGGTGGTTTTATCGAGGGCCCCAAAAATCTGGCGCTGGCGCTAATGGCTTACGAGCTGGCTTGGGTGGACGCTGGCGCGGCCACTGGCAGCCTGGCGGGCAACCTCGGCCTGTCCCCTATCCACGAGCGCGGCACTCCGGAGCAGCGCGAGCGCTATATGCGGCTCTGCGCGCCGCCCAAGCCGGGCGAGGACCGCAAGCCGTGGCGCGCCGCCTTCGCGCTGACCGAGCCGCTGCCCTTCGTGGGCGTCGAAACCGGCATGCTGAGCGGCAAGGTGCGCGTCGCCGAATGGAAGGAAGGCCAGGAGCCGCTGCTGCAGGTGGACAAGCGGGGCCGGTTCATCACCAACATGGGCTTCGCCAACCTCGTCACGGCCGCCGTGGACACGGCCGACCCGAGGATCAAAAGCAGTTGCATGATCATCCTGGAGCAGAACGATCCGGGCATCTTTGACCGCGGCGTGCCGACGCGCAAGCTGGTGCATCAGCTTTCCTCCACGCGCGATCCGGTATTCAGCCTCAAGGTGCCGGCCAGCCGCATCATCGGCGGCTACACCGTTAAAGACGGCGTCATCATTCCCAATTACAACCACGGTGAAATCATCGAGGCGGTCTTCCGCCGCACCCGTGTCACCGTGGGCGTCATGACCTCGGCCAAGCTGCTTTCGGCCGTCGAGCCGATCATCCGCTACCAGCGCAGCCGGTTCCGCGGCGGCGAAGGCGAACCGGGCTCGCCCCGTTACGATCTGGGCCTGCAAACCAAGGAAGACGTGGTGCAGCGGCTCGTTGATATCTGGGCCACTGGCGAAGCCAGCGCCTCGCTCGGCTTCGAGGCCGCGCGGCTGTTCGACCGCCTGGATCCGCTCGAGCGGCGCAAGGACCAGTGGATGAAGGAGCAGAAGATCGAAGGCGGCCGCGCTCAAATGAAGGCTCTGGCCAGGTTTTCCAAGGAGGTCCTCGAATTCATCGCGCTGTCCGGCAAACCGGAGGCGGCGCGCGACCAGGCGCGCTACGAGGCCCTGGCTGGGAACGAACTCGTGCAGTTCGTTTATCTCGACGCGCTGGCCAACGTGCTCTGCCCCGCCTGCAAGCTCTGGAACACCGGCTACGGCGCGACCGTGATGCGCGAGGCGGTAAGCCTCATGGGGGGCTACGGCATCACTGAGGATTGCCCGGGATTCCTGGGGCACAAATGGATGGACGCCCAGCTCGAGGCGACCTATGAAGGGCCCGAGGCGGTGCAGCGCCGCCAGTTGTCGGTCACCATGACCAACGAGCTGTTTTTAGCTCAGTTTGCCCGCTGGATCGAGGAGCTGCGCGAGATTTCCGCCCGCAGACCGCAGACCGGCGCCTGCACCCTCGCCACCGCGATGCAGATGTGGCTCTGGACGCTCAATCATTTGCAAAACGCCAAGGACGCCCAAGGCCGCAAACTTTACGTCACCAACCGCCAGGGGGTGACCTTCCCGCTGGCTGACGCCCTTTGCTGGCTGCTGGCCGCGCGCAGCCTCATCATGGACATCCTCGAACTGGAGGCCAAAGGCGCGGAAAATCCGTCGGTGGCCTCCGGGTTGCCGGGACTGCTAAAGTTCATGTTTGACCTCGGCTACGTGCAGGCGGCCCGCGCGTCGGGCGAAGCCGGGCGCGTCTGCGCCGAATTGGTTTTCGGCTACAACCAGCATCCTTTGTGGACCAGCGAAGCGTGTCATTCGTGCTACATGGCCTCGGACCTGGACGCCCTGGAAAGTTTCATGCCCGGCATCGCCGCCGGCGCGGGCGGGATGCCCGATGTCACGCCCGACGGCCAGGAGCACCCGCAAAAGGCCGGCCCGTGCGTTTGCCTCACCGGCCTGGAAGGCTTTGTGCGGCTGCGCTTGCGGCTGGATGGCTGCCTGACCGGCTCCAAGCTCGCCAAAGACCGCGCCGCCGACGCGCTGACCAAGGTCATGATTCCCGAAGCCCTGGATTATCCCGTCTAGCGAGGGGTTCTTTGCGGATTACCTTGGGGTCAACCAATGTTAAGTAGATTGAACAATTGCTGGCCGAATGGGGACGCCCTGCGTCATTTGGCGGCCTCTTTTCCCCTCACCCTTAATCCCTCTCCCTGGGGGAGAGGGAAACATCGCTGGCGGCGCTTGGTGAAACCGCTGCTCCCGAGCACATCGAAGACTGGCGAACATATCATCGAAGAATCCAGATAAGCCACGATGAGCGAATCCGATCAACCCGTCGTCGTCGAGCGCCAGCGCATGGAGGCCGACATTGTCTGCGTCGGCTTCGGTCCCGGCACCGCCGGTTTTCTCACCACGCTCTCGCGCAAGCTGGTCAAAGAGGATGGCTCGCCGCTGGTGGAAAGCGCCGTGGCCCCCGGCATGCCCTTGCAGGTGCTCTGCTACGAGCGGGCCGACGACATCGGCTTCGGCGTCTCCGGCGTCGTCACCCGCGCGCGGGGCCTCAAGCAGACCTTTCCCGACCTCGACCCGTCGCAAATCCCCATGGCGACGGCGGTGACGGAGGAAAAAGTCCTGTATCTGCTCGACCCGACGGGGGCCAGCCGGCGCTCGTGGCCGCTGCGGCTGGCGGACCGCCTGATCCGCGCCGGCAAATTCGCGCTGCCTTACGAGCTGGAGGCGCTGGACTTGCCCTGGACGCCCGAGTTCCTGCACAAAAAAGACGGCCTGGTGATGTCGCTGGGCCAGTTCAACCAGTGGGTCGGCTCGCAACTGCTTGGCACCGGCCTGGTGCAAATCTGGCCGGGAACCCCCGTCGCCAAGGCGGTCATCGAGGAGGGCGCGGTCAAGGGCGTTTGCCTGAGCGACCAAGGGACCGACAAGCAGGGGAAACCATCCGAGGGTTTCATGCCCGGCATGGAAGTGCGCGCCGCCCTGACGGTGGTGGGCGACGGCCCCGTCGGCGCTGTGGGCCAGCAGTTGGACCACCATTTCGGATTGCCTGAAGGGCATCACCAGCACGACTGGGCCGTCGGCATGAAGATGGTCGTGGACTTGCCCGAGGGCGTGGATCTCAAACCCGGCCTGGTGCTGCACACGTTCGGCTACCCCGAGCCGGAGATTTTCGGTTTTTTCTACGTCCACCCGCAGCGGGTGGTGTCGCTCGGCATCTTTGTCCCATCGTGGTTCGACAGCCCGGTGCGCACCGCTTACCGCTATTTGCAGCATTGGATGACGCATCCTTACCTGTGGCGCTATCTCAAGGGCGGCACCCTGCGGTCGTGGGGCGCCAAGTCGCTCCAGGAATCAGGCCGGCGCGGCGAGCCGCACCTGGCCGGGAATGGCTACGCCCGCATCGGCGAAGGCTCGGGCAGCACCAACGTGCTGACCGGCTCGGGCGTGGACGAGGCCTGGACCACCGGCGCCCAATTGGCGGAAGCGGTGTTGGAACTGCTCCAGGCGAAGAAGCCCTTCACCCGCGAAAACCTCGAGGCGACCTACGTCAAACGCCGCCGCGAAAGCTGGGTGGAGCAGGAGGGGCGCGTCGCCGAAAAATCGCGGGATGGTTTCCAATGCGGCGTGGTGCGGGGCATGATGGGGATGGCGCTGGCCGGGCTGACCGGCGGGCGCTGCGCGCTCAAGGGCCGGCCCATGCCGCCGCACGCCCGCGTGCCGGAGCTGGAAGAATACTACCGCGGTCGCATTGCGCCCGAGGAGATCGCCAAAATCCGGCAGGAATGCCAGGCCAAGGGGCTGTCGGTGCACGCCGCGTTGATGGAGAAAGCCGGCTGGCCGCCCATTCAATACGACGGCAAGCTGCTGGTTACCCACCAGGACGCGCTGCTGATGGGAGGCAAGGTGCAGGCGCCCTCCGGCTATGCCGACCACGTCGTTTTTCTCTATCCGCAGCTCTGCGAGACCTGCGGCACCAAAATTTGCATCGAGCTTTGCAGCGGCCAGGCCATTGGCCCGGGCCCGGGCGGCGTGCCGGCGTTCGACCGCGAGAAATGCGTCCATTGCGGCGCCTGCCTGTGGAACTGCGCCCGCGCCCATCCGGAGCATCCCGAGCGCTCGAACATCGCCTTCCGCGCCGGCGCCGGCGGCCTCCACTCGGCGGAAAACTGAACAAATTTCGGCATTTGAGCAGGAGGCAACGGAGAGAACGAAGATAGGCCGGCGGGTGGCTTCCCTTTTTTGGTTTGCGCGCTGTTTTCGATGGATTGGCTGGTTACAAGCTCCGTTAGGAGCGAAATGTTTATAGCCCGGTCCAGACCCAACACCCCCTCCGCCATTTGGGGCGGCCTGACCTGCATCCTCCGCGTGACGAAAACCGAAATCAGGCCGCCCCAAACGACGGCGCAACCTTATTCGAGTGACGTTTCAATGAACCATGTCACTCCTGACGGAACTGCCGCTGGGGAGCTTGGGTTTGGCGATGGCGCAGCATGGGCATCTTTCCCCGCCACCATTCTTGGAGGGCGCTGCTCCGTCAGCGCCCCATCTCCTCCTACGCCGCCGCCTTGAGCCGGTCGCAATTGGCCGGAGTGACGAACGGATCAATTCGCGATGCGATTCCACGTGGCTGCGCTGAGTGCCGGAGTGTTGTTTCATCACGCACAATTCTTCGCCCGCCGCCGAGTTCTCCCATTCCTCAAATCCTCAAATAATTTCTCTGTCCTCATAATCCTGTCAGCGTCCACAATCTTGCCGAATTTTAACCGCGTTTACGGGCAAATCCATCGGTCGTTTTCAAGTGAGTTGAGGACAAACTATTTTTTATCTTTTGATAAGCTTATATCCTATTATGTTGTAATTAATATTCTTACACTTCCAAGATTTTGGTCTCAATATTTTTTGAGAATATTCCGTAACACGCTCCATATCATAAAGATGTGACTTTCTCCACCTTGCAGAAAAAATCTAAAAAATAATTCACCGGCCCTTCCGAATTAGGAATTCTTCGAGTTGAGGTGGGGGGGCGGCAGACCCGTCACGCGGATGATTTCCGACCACGGCACGGGTAAAACCCGATTTTCCAAAAAAATATTTTTCAACCGCGTTTTTTTACTTGCCCATTTCAATAAGTATATTACCTTATT
>Ga0209381_1003211_pt1 | contig 17659 bp, 14 predicted proteins | sample DewCreD2012metaG_FD_184111 | JGI IMG/M metagenome (GOLD analysis project Ga0209381, IMG submission 184111) | Hot spring sediment bacterial and archeal communities from British Columbia, Canada, to study Microbial Dark Matter (Phase II) - Dewar... ...
GCCAGGCGGTGCGTGGGCGCGTCGTACGACCAGTACACGAGCAGAGGTTTGCCGATGATGTTCTCCCGCGGCACGAAGCCCCAGTACCGGGAATCGAGGCTCGAGTCCCGGTTGTCGCCGAGCACGAAATACCGCCCCGGGGGCACCACAAGCTCTCCGCCCGCGACGTGCCGTTCAAGCATCTCCTCCGCCCGCCGGTCCACGCGCGTGTTGGGTTCGGACGGAAAGTTGTCGCGGTAGGAGTCGATGTAGCTGGTCTTGTGCACCTTGTAGGGTTCCTCGATGCGGCGGCCGTTGAGGAACACCTCCTTGTTGACGATCCGGATGCGGTCGCCCGGCACGCCGATGACCCGCTTGACGAACGTCTGCCGCACATCGGCCGGATACCGGAACACGACGATGTCTCCTCTCTTCACCGGCGTGTAAGGCAGCAGATGACGGCTGACCGGGCCGGCGGGCGCATAGGCCAGCTTGTCCACCAGCAGGTGGTCGCCGATCAGCAGGCTGTCTTCCATCGAGCCGGTGGGAATGACGAAGGCCTGCACGAGCGTCGTGGTCCCAAACAGGAGAAGGATGATCGTGATGATCCACTCGGTGACGGCGTTGCGCGCCGCCGCCGCGGACGCCTGCGGAAGAGCCTGCTGCGGCGCCGGCTCGGGCTGCGGTGCGGGCTCGGGCTGGACGGGCGGGCTCTCCGGCGTCACCCTTGTCATTGTAGCGGATCGGGCGCGCGCGGCTCCGCCGGCGCGTTCGGCTCGGGCATCAGACGCACCTGCAGCGACTCGGAAAGCACGTTGCCGGGCGACAGCACGGCTTCCAGCCGGAAGTGGACGTCCGGGCTGGCGTTCCGGTAGATCAGCGCGCCTCGCGCGATGTCTTCCTTGCGCAGCTCGATGATCTTCGTGTTGTCTCCATCGCGGATGACCAGCGACGCGGCGCGGCAGACCTGCAGGGCGGGAGCGGCAGGGTTCCACCGGAAGTGGATCGTTTCGCCGAACTGCAGGGCTGAAAGCCCAAGCGCGTACGGGTCGGCGGGTTGCGGCGGCGGCGTGGCGCGGGAGTACGCGCCCGCAATCTGAAATCCGATCGCCACCCCGGCCAGCAGGAACGTGACGAGCGCAGCAGCCCAGAGCCAGGTGTAGGACGGACGGGGCGGCGCGGCAGGCTCGTCTTTCGGCAGTTCCGTCTCCATCGGGGCGGGCGCCGGTGCGGAAGGAGGCTCGGAGACGGGCTCGGGCGCCGCTCCCGCCACGGTGCCCCGCGGCGTTGCGCCGCCGCCCATTTCCTTCCGCCGGAAAACGAACGTCGATTCGGGAGGACCCGCCCGGAACGCACCCTCGCTGCGCAGGAAAAAGCCCGCCTCCGCGGGCCTCATGGCGTAGGGCCGCACGATCAGGCAGACGGCGTGAGCCCCGGGGAAGAATGCGTCCAGCAGCTCGACGTCCTCTGCCGTGAGTTCGACTTCGCCCCGCGTGTGGGTCCTGTACAGGCCCAATGCCTGCAGCGGACGCCCGCGCCGCCCGTTCATGTCAGCCAGCAGTTCGGCCAGAGCGTCCCGGTCCCTGGGGGAAAGCACGAAATTCGGCCCGTACAGGTGCTCGCAGTCGAACGGCAGGCAGTCTTCGATCAGGATGTTCGGCTCCGCCTGCGAGCCGGATACCCTGCCGAGCAGGACTCCGCCGACTTCCATCCCCCGGCGCCGCAGCGCGCTGAAACCGCGGAGGGCTTCCGCGGCGATGCGGTCGACCACGCTGAAATCCAGCCAGAGGCTGGCCTTCGGCTTGCGGCTGTGATAGAGGAATCCGGCCGGCGCTGGCGCGGGTGGTTCGCTGGTCATCATAAAGGATGGCGGCCCGTTCGAAGTTTGCCGCCCTCTTCACACACGGACTGCCATCATTATCTCCCTTCGCGCCGCGGGCCTACCATGGGGCGGCTTTACAATAGTCGCGTGGCAGGAACGATTTTCGTGGTCGCGACACCCATCGGAAACCTCGCCGATCTCAGCCCGCGCGCTGTGGATACGCTCCGCTCCGTTTCCTGCATCGCCTGCGAGGACACCCGCCACACCCGCAGGCTGCTGGCCCGCTATGGCATTCAGACCCCTCTGCTCAGTTACCACGAACACAACGAAGAGGACCGCAGCTCCGAGCTGCTCGCGCGCCTCCGTCAGGGCGAATCCATCGCTCTGGTCGCCGACGCCGGCACTCCGCTGATTTCAGACCCCGGCTTCCGTCTCGTCCGCAAGGCGGCGGAAGCCGGCCTCCGCGTGGTTCCCGTTCCCGGACCCTCCGCCGCGATGGCGGCCCTGTCCGCCTCCGGTCTCGAAACCGACAGGTTCTACTTCGGCGGCTTCCTCCCCAGAAAACAGACCGAGCGCCGGAAACTGCTGCAGCAGCTCGCCGCGCTGGAAGCCACCCTGGTCTTCTACGAGGCCCCGCACAGAATCCTCCAGTCTCTCGAGGACATCGAAGCCGTCCTGCCGGGCAGACCCGTCGTCATCGCCAGGGAGCTGACCAAAATCCACGAGGAATTCCTGCGCGGTTCACCAGCGGACCTGCGGCAGGAATTGTCCCGCCGCGGTGCCGTCCGGGGCGAAATGACCGTCCTGATCGGGAAAAAGGAAGAAGGGGAAACGCCGCAGGCTCCGGCTCCGGATTCACGAAGCGTCAGAGAGCAGCTGCAGCAGCTGGAAAATCAGGGCGTGCCGCGCATGGAGGCGCTCAAACAGATCGCTCGCCGCTTCGGACTGTCTAAACGGGAGATCTATCGCCTGGCGGGTCTTCAGGATTGAGCCCCGTCCTGACCCAGCCACAGACGCCGGGCGTTCTCGACAGCCGACTTGATGTCCTCCGTCCGCGCCACCCCCCGCTCCAGAAAATGCAGCCCCTGCATGAGCCAATCGGCCAGATCAGGATTCGTGAGCGAATAATACACGTGGCGCCCCTGGCGTCGTTCCCGAACCAGGTGATGCGCCCTCAGGATGGCCAAATTCTGAGACACTGACGAATGACTGATGCGCAGCAGCTCCTGCAGTCCGTTCACGTCGCGTTCCCCCGCATGCAGTTCGATCAGAATCCGCAGGCGGTGGGGGTGGGCGATGGCGCCCAGAAGCTCGGCCAGCTCTTTGGCAATCAGGGCTCGGGCAGGAATGGGAGTGCCTCCGGGTAGTGTTCTCCACCCGCGATTATGGCCGAAACCATGCATCGGAGTCAAACATCTAAACATGTCGATGCCATAAGGCTTCGGGCCGGACGTGCGTGCCGGGCCGTCTATCGTCCTTGGCGCGCATGCCTGCCCGGAAGCCGGGTGGCGCCTGCGGCGCCAGGCGATCGTGACGGACGGGGACGGCGGGCGGAATCCGCTTCGGGCTCAGGGGCCAGGCAGGCGAGGAAAGTCTGACGCATGTCAGCCAAGGGATCACAACTGACGATTTATCACTCCGTCCACCCCATCGTGCGCCTGCGCGAGTGGCTCCATCTGGAATCGGAAGACGCCTGGGTGGTCGTCATTTACACCGCCGCCACGGGTCTGGTCGCGCTCGTCGTGCCGATCGCCGTGCAGTCGGTGGTCAATACCATCGCCTTCGGTACGCTGCTGCAGCCTCTGGCGGTGCTGACGATCATGGTATTCGTCGCCCTGATCGCCGTGGCGTGGCTCAACGGCTACCGGCAGTACGTCGTGGAAATGATCCAGCGGCGGATCTTCGCCCGCCTGGCTGGGGACGTCGCCGACAAGCTCGTCCGGGTGGAGCCGAAGGCCTTCGACCGCTACCACGGTCCTGAGCTGGTCAACCGTTTCCTGGAAGTCGTCACCGTGCAGAAAGCCGGAGCCACGCTTCTTCTGGACGGCCTCACGGTGGCCGTCCAGACGCTGATCGGCATGATCCTGCTGGCCGTCTATCACCCCTTCCTCCTCGCCTTCGACGTGTTCCTGGCGCTGAGCCTGTTCGTCGTTCTGGTGCCCATGGGGTCGGGAGCCATCCCAACGGCCGTGAAAGAATCCAAGGCCAAGTACAACCTGCTGGCCTGGCTGGAGGAGCTGGCCCGCCACCAGATCGCCGTGAAATCGCGCGCCGGCCTGATGCTGGCCATGGAGCGGACCAACGATCTGGTGAAAGACTATCTGCACTACCGCGCCGAGCACTTCCGCATCCTGCTCCGCCAGATCGTCGGCTCGTTCGTGCTGCAGGCCTTCGCCAGCGCCACCCTGCTGGGCGTGGGCGGCTGGCTCGTGATCGACCGCCAGATGACTCTGGGCCAGCTGGTCGCCGCAGAACTGGTGGTGGCGCTGGTCACCAGCGGCATCACCAAGTTCGGCAAACACCTCGAGCTGTTCTACGATCTGATGGCCTCGCTCGACAAGCTGGGCTATCTCACGGATCTGCCCAAGGAGCGCGAAGACGGCGAGCCCCTGCCCCGCAGGCACGGTCCGGCGTCGTTCCACATGGCCGCCGCCACCATCACGGCCGGCGATTCGATCCCGCTGCTGCGCGGCGTAAACCTGACCGCGGCCGCTGGTGAGCGCATCGGCCTGATCGGTTCCACCGGCAGCGGCAAGAGCACTCTGCTCGACACGGTCTACGCGCTCCGGCAGCCGGCGCAGGGCAGGCTGGAGATCGACGGCCGCGATTACCGCGAGCTGAGCCTCGATGATCTCCGCGACCAGATCGCGCTCGTGCGCGAACCGCAGGTCTTCGAGGGTTCGATTCTCGAAAACCTGCGGCTCGGGCGCGAGGATCTGTCCACCGAGCGCGCCCGCGAGGCGCTCGAAGAAGTCGGACTTCTCGACCACGTGCTGAAAATGCCCGAAGGCATCAACACCCGCGTGGCCACGGGCGGCGCGCCTCTGTCGGCTGGACAGGCCATCCAGCTCGAACTCGCGCGGGCGCTGGCGCACGAGCCGCGCCTGCTCGTGCTCGACGAATGCCTCGACTGGCTGGAGGACCTCCCTGAACGCAGCCGCCTGCTGGATCTGGTCTTCAGCCCCCGCGACCGCTGGACCGTGATCGTGGCCAGCCACAACGAGGAGATTCTGCGCCGCTGCGACCGCGTCTATGAAATTGCCGATGGGTGCCTCAAGGAGGTGACGAGATGAGTGCCCACGTTCTTCCCGTGATGGCTGAACTCGACAGCGGGAAACGGATCCGTTCCGTCGCCCGCTCGCTGGTGATCTTCTTCGTGGTTTCCGTCATCGCGCTGATCTTCACTCCCTGGCAGCAGAGCGTCTCCGGCATGGGCCATGTCTCCGCCCTGACGCCTGTCGAGCGCGTCCAGGCCATCAGCGCGCCCGTCGAAGGCCGCGTGGCGCGCTGGCATGTGCTGGAAGGCGCTCATGTGCGTGAAGGGCAGCTCATCGTCGAGCTGACCGACAACGACCCCATGATCCTCGACCGCCTGCGCAACGAGCGCCAGGCCGTCGGCGAGCGCCTCATGATGGCGGAAGGGCGCGCCGCCGCCCATGAAGAACGGCTCGCACGGCTGCAGGAGTCGAAAACAAACGCCGTCAACGCCGGCCGCAACCGCGTGCAGATGGCCAACGACAGGATCGTCCAGAACGAGCAGGCCATGCGGGCTGCCGAGGAGCGCCTCACGGCGGCGAGGCTGAACATCGCCCGGCAGAAGAGTCTTCTTGACCGCGGACTGACAAGCCAGCGCAGCGTCGAGCTCGCCCAGCAGGAGTTCGCGACCGCTGAAGCCGAAGTGCGCCGCGCCCTGGCTTCCCTCAACGCCGCCCGGACCGAGCGTCAGGCGCTCGAGGACGACCTGCGCAAGATCATCGCCGACGCCGACGCCGCCATCGAGAGCGAGCGCGCCTCGCTCAACCTCGCCCGCGCCGAGATCGCCAACATCAAGGCGGAACTGCAGCGCGTGGACTCCCGCCTCGCCCGCCAGCAGACCCTGAAGGTCTTCGCCCCGCGCAACGGCACCGTGCTCCGGCTGCTGGCTCAGCCAAACAGCGAACTGCTGAAAGGCGGCGAGCCGGTGGCCCTCTTCGTGCCCGATGCGCAGGAGCCGACCGTCGAGCTCTGGCTTGACGGCATGGACATGCCGCTCGTGCACGTCGGCGACAAGGTGCGGCTGCAGTTCAACGGCTGGCCCGCCATTCAGTTCGTCGGCTGGCCCGCTGTGGCCGTAGGCACGTTCGGTGGAGTCGTCCGCCTCGTGGACGCCGCCGAAACCAATGGCGGCAAGTTCCGCATTCTCGTCACCCCAGACCCGGAAGATGATCCGTGGCCTTCGGCCCGTTATCTCCGCCAGGGCGTGCAGGCCAAGGGCTGGGTCCTTCTGCGGCAGGTGACGCTCGGCTGGGAGCTTTGGCGGCGCTTCAACGGCTTCCCGCCGGTCATCGCGGAAAACGAGCCCGGGGCGGCGGGGGCGAAAGGGAAGAAGAAGTGATGCGCGTCCTCGCTCTTCTGGCCGCCGCCCTGCCGCTGGCGGCTCAGGAGCCGCTGCGGCTCGAGGAAGTGCTCGAGTCGGTCGACAGGCATTATCCGCCCCTGCTGGCCGCCCTGCAGGATCGCGTGCTGGCCGCCGCCGACGTGCTTGTCGCTTCGGGCCGCTTCGATCTGTCTCTCAAGAGCGGCTACGAGGGCGATTACCTCGGCAAGTACCGCAACGATGTCTACCGGGCCGGCGTCGAGCAGGCGACCCAGTTCCAGGGCATGACCTATTTTGCGGGCTACCAGCTCGGCCGCGGCGAGTTCGCCTCCTATGACGGAAAATTGCAGACCGACCCTGGCGGCGAATACAAGGCCGGCCTGCGGCTCCCGCTGTTCCGCGACCGCGCCATCGACTCGCGCCGCGCCGATCTGCAGAAAGCTCTGATCGGCCGCCGTATCGCCGACCTCGGCATCGACCAGCAGCGGCTCGTCATCATCCAGCTCGCCACGCGCCGCTATTACGACTGGGTGGCCGCAGGCCAGCGGTACAACGTCGCCAGGTCCGTCCTGCAGGTGGCCGAGCAGCGCGACGGCCAGCTGCGCGAGGCCGCGCGCCTCGGCCAGATTCCGGCCATCGACGTCACCGACAACCAGCGAGCCATCCTGACCCGCAGGGCGCAGGTGATCGAGGCCGAGCGGGCGCTGCAGCAGGCCTCCATCGAGCTCTCGCTCTTCTACCGCGACTCCAGCGGCTCGCCCGTGCTGCCTCCGGCGGAGCGCCTCCCCTCTTCTTTCCCCGCCGCCCGCGACATCGACGAACAGCGGCTCCGGGATGACATCGAACTCGCCCTGAAACGGCGGCCCGAAATCCAGCGCTTCCGCGAGCAGCGCAATCAGGTCGAAGTCGACCGCAGGCTCGCGCAGAACCAGCTGCTGCCCAACATCGACCTCTCGCTCAGCTTCACCAGCCAGCTCGGCGAGCGCCGCGTCGGGCGCGGCCCCAACGACCTCGTCGCCGCCCTCGTCTTCGACCTGCCCGCGCAGCGGCGCGTCGCCAAGGGCCGCGACCTCTCCGCCCTCGCCCGCATCGAGCAGTTCGACCAGCGCGAGCGCTTCGCCCGCGATCAGGTGGAAGCCGAAGTCCGCGACGCCTACTCCGCCCTGAAAACCGCCTACGACCGCGCCCGCGTCCTGCGCGAGGAAGTGGAAGTGGCCCGCCAGCTCGAAGTCGCCGAGCGCGTCCGCTTCGAGCTCGGCGAAGGCAACCTGTTCCTCGTCAACCTCCGCGAACAGGCCACCTATGAGACCGAACTCCGCGAAGTGGCCGCGCTGACGGAGTATTTCCGCGCCCTCGCTCTCTACGAGTTCGCCATCGCAGAAGCCATGAGCCGTCCGCGCAAGCCCTGAAGCCCGCGCCCGCCGTCAGAGGGCCAGCTTGCCCTCGTACACCATGTCCTTCAGCTTGAACTTCTTCTTCACTTCCATCGGGCCGCGGCGCATGCAGAACTCGACTTCCTTGTCCTCCAGTTCAATCGGGTGATCTTTCGGAAAGTGGAAAATCAGCACGCCCCGCTGGCCTCCCGGCGGAAGAACGATCGAAGACGGGTGCACCTTCTCGTGGTCCTTCCACGCAAGCCAGGTGTTTTCTTTCAGCCCGGCCATCCACTGCTCGGGATTTCCGCGCCGCTCCTGGACTGACCCTTCTCCTTTTGGCGGCGCGATGCCATCGCGCGGAGGCGCCCCCGGCGCTGCGCCTGGCCTGCCGCCCTCCGGAGGCCCGCCCATCGGCGGCCCGATCACGGCAATCACATAGTCGGGCTCCTCGCGCTCGACGAATTCCCGCGCCTGCGGTGAAGTGTCCGCCTCCGCGCCCATGCGCGCCCGCACCGTGGCCAGTTTGATGGGCTTGGCCGACTGCCAGCGGATCTGGAACTGGATCGACGGCGCCATCGAAGCCCCCATCCCTTCGCCCATCCCGGCGCGGCCGCCCCCCATGCCGCTGTCGCCTCCCGCGCCAACGCTGGCGTCCGGCATCCCTCCGCTCAACCCGCCGCCCCCTCGGCTGCCTCGTCCTCCCCGTCCTCCCCCGCCTCCCATGGGCATCCCCCCGCCCAGTGTGATCGAGACGCTCTTCGACCACGGCGAGTCGGTCAGGATCCGCTGCACGTCTTTCTCGGTCCATTCGGCGGGCGGCTTCGCCCACGGATCGGCCGCCCGCAGCGGCAGCGGAACAACCGCCGCCGCGCTGGCGATCAGGCTGCGCCGGCAAATCAGGTTCATGGCTGGCTCCGGTGATACTATACCGCAGTAGCGTCTCCGAAACTCCCCTGCCGCCTCCGCCCTCCGCCGCAATGGCATGATGGAGGCTCAGCATGGTTTTGTCATGCCTCTGCTCAGCATCCTGATCCCTGCCTACAACGAGGAGGAGTTCCTGCCCGTCCTGCTGGAGCGGGTGCTTGCCGCTCCTCTGCCCTCAGGCCTCGAAAAAGAAGTCCTCGTCGTCGACGACGGCTCCGCCGACGGCACCGCGAAAGCGGCCCTGGAAGCGGCCCTCCGCGCTCCCGCCCAGGTGCGCGTCCTGCGTCACGAGCGCAACCGCGGCAAAGGGGCCGCCATCCGCACCGCCCTGGCCGAAGCGCGGGGCGAATTCGCCCTCATCCAGGACGCCGACCTCGAGTACGACCCCCGCGACTACCCGCGGCTGCTCGAGCCGCTGCTGGAAGGCCGCGCCGACGCCGTCTACGGCACGCGCTTCGCCGTCGGGCTGGAACGCCGCGTCCTCTATTTCTGGCACGCCCTCGCCAATCAGTGGCTCACCGCCCTCGTCAACGCCGTCGCAGATCTCAACCTCACCGACGTCTGGACCGGCTACAAGGCCTTCCGCACGCAGCTCGTCCGCAGCATCCCGATCCGTTCCGACGGCTTCAGCTTCGAGGTCGAGCTCACGCTCAAGCTCGCGCAGCGCGAAGCCGTGATCTACGAAACGCCCATCCGCTACCACGGCCGCACCCGCGAAGAGGGCAAAAAAATCCGCCCGCGCGACGCCCTGCTCGGCATCCTCACGCTCCTCCGTTTCGCCCTCCGCCGCGACGCCTGCGCCGACCCCGGCGCCGACATCCTCGACCGTCTGGCGGCCGCGCACCGCTTCAACGCCTGGATGGCGGAAACGGTGGCCCCCTTCGCCGGCAGGCGCGTGCTCGAAATCGGCGCCGGCATCGGCAACCTCTCCAGAAAACTCGCGCCCGGCCGCGAGTTCTACGTCGCCTCCGACATCGACGCCGAGCACCTCTCCCGCCTGGCCGCTCGGCTCTCCCACAGGCCCAGCGTCCGCACCGCCCGCGTCGACCTCACCCGCGCCGAAGACTTCGCGCCGCTCCGCGGCCTCGTCGACACCGTCGTCTGCCTCAACGTCGTCGAGCACGTCGAGGACGACCGGCTGGCGTTGCGCAATCTCTTCGACGTCCTCGCTCCCGGCGGCAGGGCCATCATCCTCGTGCCCGAAGGCCAGCGCATCTACGGCGAGCTGGACCGCGTCCTCGGCCACTGGCGCCGCTACTCGCAGGCCGAACTGCGCCAGAAAATGGAGCACGCAGGCTTCGAAATCGAACACCTCTTCGGATTCAACCGCGTCACCCGTCCCGGCTGGTGGTGGAACGGCCGCGTGCTCCGCAGGCGCACCTTCAGCCGCCTCCAGCTCGGCATCTTCGACCGTCTCGTCTGGCTGTGGAAGCGCATCGATCCGTGGCTGCCCTGGCGCGGCGTCTCCCTCATCGCCGTCGGGCGCAAGCCGGACAGCAGCCCGGGAGAGGATCAGACCAGATAGTCTTTCAGCTTCTCCAGCAGCGATTTTTCCTGCGGATCGCTCTCATCAGGCAGCGTCTCGCGAAGCTGCTCGAACAGCTTGCGCTGTTCGCGCGTCAGCTTCCGCGGAATGCGGACTTCGAGATGCACGACGATGTCGCCCCGCCCCTTCCCGTGCAGGTGCGGCACCCCGCGCCCCTTCAGCCGCAGCGTCTCCCCGCTCTGCACGCCCTCGGGCACTTTCACCGTCTGCACGCCCTCGAACGTCAGGATGTTCAGCTCCGTGCCCAGCGCCGCCTGCGCCACGTTCAGCGGCACCGTGCAGTGCAGGTCGTGATCCCTACGGTCGAACACCGGGTGCGGCTTGACGATGATGAACACGTACAGGTCGCCCGGCGGACCGCCGTTCAGCCCCGGCTGCCCTTCGCCCGCCACCCGCAGTTTGTCGCCGCTGCTGATGCCCGGCGGAATCTGGATCTTCCGCTTGTGCGTCGTCCGCACGAATCCTTCGCCCTGGCACTGCCGGCACGGACGCCGCAGAAGGCGCCCCGCCCCGCTGCACTGCGGGCATGTGCGCCGGATCGTCAGGAAGCCCTGCCGGTAAAACGTCTCGCCGCGCCCATGGCACGCCGGGCACGTGCTCCAGCCGTCATGCGTCTCCGCCCGCGAGCCTTTGCACGCCGGGCAGCTCTCCATCCGCGGAACCCGGATCTCGACTTCCTTGCCGAAAATCGCGTCCTGCAGCTCGATCTCCAGATCGAACCGCGTGTCCTCGCCTTGTTGCGGGCGGTTGCGTCGCCGCGCAGACGATCCGAACAGGTCCCCGAATCCGAAGAAATCCCCAAAAATGTCGGCGAAATCCGCGAACGCCTCCGGATCGAACCCCGGCGCCCCCGCGCCGGACAGCCCCTGGTGCCCGTAAGCGTCATACAGCCGCCGCTTCTCCGGATCCGACAGCACGCTGTAGGCTTCCGCCGCTTCCTTGAACTTTTCCTCCGCCTGCTTGTCGCCCGGATTGCGGTCCGGATGATACTTCAGCGCCAGCTTGCGGTAGGCGCTCTTCAGCTCCTGCTCGGAAGCCGAACGGGTCACGCCGAGGATCTCGTAGTAGTCGCGCTTGGTCACGATCCGCTCTTGACGGCCACGCGCACCAGAGCCTCGCGGAGCAGCCGCCCCTTGTACGTGTATCCGCGCTGGAGTTCAGCGGCCACCGTCTCCTCTTCCGCGGCGGGGTCCTCCACGCGCTCGATGGCGTGGTGCAGGCTCGGATCGAACGGCTTGCCTTCCGCCTCGATCGGCTCCACGCCCAGCTTCCGCAGCGCATCGGAAAAGCGCTGATGGATCAGCTCCACGCCGCGCGCGTACTCCGCGTCCGCGGTCGGAGTTTTCAGCGCCCGCTCCAGATCGTCCAGCACCGGCAGCAGAGCCTTCAGAGCTCCCGCCGCCGCAAACTCAATCGCTTCCAGCCGCTCGCGCTCGCTCCTCTTGCGGAAGTTGTCGAATTCGGCCGCCAGCCGCAACAGCCGGTCCTGCAGCTCGGCCTTTTCCTGCGCCAACCGGTCCCGCTCCGCCTTCAGCGCCGGAACATCGGGCCCTTCGGCCGGAGCCTCCTCCGGCTGTTCCAGCGCCGCCTGCGCCTCGGCAGAAAGAGTGGCGGCGTCTTCCGGTGTGGAGTTTGACAGTTCCTGCTCAGACATCTTGATTCCAGCTCGGTTCAAATCCCAGAGTAGCAGGCGGCCCGCCCGGCTACTGCGGCAGGCTCGCCAGCAGCGAGCGCATCTGCGCTACCGCCGACATCACGCGCGCGTAGTTCATCCGCACCGGTCCCAGCACCGCCAGCCGCGTCTGCAGGCCTCCGGGTCCCTCCACCGCCATCCCGATCAGCGCGAAGTCCCGCAGCGCCGGGTGCGCCTGCGCCAGCCCGATCCGCACCTGCAGCCCCGTCTCGCCCGCGTCCAGAAACTGGTCCAGCAGCTCGATCAGCCGCTGCTTCTCTTCCAGCGCCCGGAACAGCTCCCGCAGCCGCTCCCGCGTGATGTGCAGGTCCAGCCCCAGCAGGTTCGACGCACCCTCCATGTACACCCTCGGAGGCAGCTCGAAAGACAGCAGCCCCTGGGCGTGCAGCAGCTGCAGCCGCTTCAGCAGCAGGTCGTACACGGCGCGCTCCTCCGTCACCATCCGGTCCAGTTCGGCGCGGATGTCGCGCAGCCGCCAGCCGGAGAAATGCTGGTTCACGTAGTTCCGGATCGACTGCAGCTCGTCCTGCGTCACCGGCTCCGGCAGATGCGCCACCTGGTTGTGCACCAGCCCGTCCCGCGTCACGAAGATCATCAGAATCCGCCCGTCCGGCAGCCGGATCAGGTCGATCTGGTCCAGCATCTGCGCCGACGCCGGAATCGCCGCCGCAATGCCGACGTTCCGCGTCAGCGACGTCAGCAGGTGCGACGCCTGCTGCACGCACTCGTCCGGACTGCCGTATGGCGCCAGCTCCGTCCGCAGCCGTTCGTCCGCCTGCACGCTGCTCAGCCCCGCGGCGATGCTGGCCGCATAGTGCTGGAACGCCTTCCCCGTCGGCACCCGTCCCGCCGATGTGTGCGGCTGTTCCAGATAGCCCATCTCGGCCAGGTCCGACATGATGTTGCGGATCGTGGCCGGACTCAGGGGATTCTTCCGCCGGCGCGCGATCGTGCGCGAGGCCACCGGTTCCCCCGTCTCGACATACGTCTGCACGATCGCATGCAGAACCTCGATCGCACGCTGGTTCAACACCGGTTCCATGGCCCGCATGGGACCCCCTGATTCTGATGATAGGGAAGCGCGCCGCCGTGATTCAACACTCCCCCGGGCTTACAATGGCGTCGTGCTGACTCGCAGACAGTTCGGCGCCCGCCTCGCCCCGGCCTTCATCCGCAGCCGGTCCGCCCCGCGCCCGCCAAACCTCCTGTTCCTCATCTCCGACGACCACGCCGCCTACGTGATGGGCTGCGATGGCAACCCCCAGGCGCTGACCCCGAACCTCGACCGGCTCGCCCGAGAGGGCGTCCGCTTCAGCTCGCACTACTGCAACTCCCCCGTCTGCACCCCTTCGCGCCAGAGCCTCTTCACCGGCCAGATGCCGCATGCAGCTGGCGTCACCGTGCTCGAAACGCCTCTCGATCCGTCGAAGCCGACGCTCGCGAAACAGCTGAAAAAGGCCGGCTACACCACAGCCGCCATCGGCAAGATGCACTTCAACCGGCCGCCCTCGCCCGGACTGCACGGTCTCGATCACCCGCTCACTGACGGTGCGGCTACCCGCGCCTGGCAGCAGCAGGTCAAGCCCGCCCCTGTGGATTCCTCCATTCCTGTCCAGGAACTCCCATGGCGGCCCTTCAGGACCCCGGCCCGCCAGTGGCTCAACGCCGCCGCTGCGCCCTATCCGCGCTTCGACGCCGACATGCGCGGCACATTTCTCGTGCGCCAGGCCGCCCGCTTCCTCGAGGAAAACCGCAGCCGTCCCTTCGCCCTCTGGCTCAGCCTGTTCGAGCCCCATTCGCCGTTCGATTTCCCCGTCGAGGACCGCGGCCTCTTCGATCCCCTCCAGTTTCTGCCGCCGCAGGCCGCCGCCGACGATGAGTGGCAGATCCCGCGCATCTTCCGCGATCTCACCGTGCGCGACAGACAGGGCATCATTGCGGCCTGTTACTCGAGCGTCCATTTCCTCGACCGCAATTGGGGCCGCATCCTCGACAAGCTCCGCCAGCTGCGGCTGGACGAAAACACGCTCGTCGTCTGCACCGCCGACCACGGCTGCTGCCTCGGCCATCACGGCCGCTTCGAAAAACACTGCGGCTACGAGCCCGCGCTGCGCGTGCCCCTCATCGTGCGCTGGCCCGGCCGCATCGAGCCCGGCGTCGTGACGGACCTTACCGAGCACATCGATCTCGGCCCCGCGCTGCTCGAAATGCTCGGCGCTCCGCCCTTCCAGCTGCAGCACGGCCGCTCGCTGGCCCCCTATCTCCGCGGGCGCAGGCCCGAAAAACCGCGGGACTGCATTGTCAGCCAGTATCTGGAAAATGAAGAGATCTACGTCCGTACGCCGAAGTGGAAGTTTATGTACTGCTCCGGCCGCCGCAGGCGCCTCGACGGGTATGAAACGGACCATCCCGCGCCCGGCCGCTACGTCCGCCTGTTCAATCTGGAAAAAGATCCCGGCGAGTTCCGCAACCTGGCCCCGGATCATCCCTCCGTCGTCAGGGAGCTGCAGCGGACCGCTCTGGGGCGCCTTCGGGCGACCCATCCGGAAGCCGCGGCCGAGCCCTCTTCCGCTTCGCTGGAGGATGCGCTCGACTTTTACCTCCGCCCGCGCGACGCCCGCACTCAGGCCTGAGGCCGCCGGAACAGAGCCTCCGTCTGCGGATTCAGCAGAACCCAGAACGCATACACCGAGATGATCGTGCCCACGGGCACGTTCAGCAGGTGGATCGCCGCCAGCACCAGCCCCAGAATCCTCGCCCATGGCCGCAGGTTGTACAGCCCGAAGCCCAGGATGAACGTCGGCAGCGAGAGCACGAGGATCAGGACCACGATCACCGTCACCACCGCCTGCAGGATCGAAGCCGGCAGGAAACCCGCCTCTCCAGCCGCGGCGGCAATGACCGCCGGGATGATCGAGCCGCCCGCGAATGTCACCGCCGCCAGCACGACCCCCAGCCCGCCGAGAACCAGGTTGAACCAGGCCAGCACCTTGACGTGAGTTTCCATGGGTGTCTCCGCCATTCTACGCCGGATGCGGCCGGCTCGCACCACGGCGGTCCGGATTTATGATAGAAGATGGCAGGCGCGGAGGAGACGCCGGCCCCCGCGGCGGCCCCGTAGGCTGCGGCTCTGGCCTGTCCGACTGAAGCTTCGCGAAAGGGAACCGGAAATGAGCTGGGCATTCCTGTTGGCGCCGTCAGCGGCGGACCGTTGGGCGAGAGTCCTCTCCGACGATACGTTCGCCGGCATCCACCAGCTCGATTGGTTCGACTGGCTGCTCCTGGTTCCTTACTTCCTGTTGCTGGGCGTGCTCGCCGTCTACGGCGCCCACCGCTTCGTCACCATCTTCCGCTACCTCAGGTCGCGCCACAGGATCCCGCGCCAGCCGCAGCAGCGCTTCCAGACGCTGCCCCGCGTCACCATCCAGCTCCCCCTGTTCAACGAGCGCAACGTCGTCGACCAGCTCCTCGACAGCGTCCTCAGGATCCGCTACCCCAGAGAACTGCTCCAGATCCAGGTCCTCGATGATTCCACCGACGACACGCACCCCTACACCGAGGCGCTCGTCCAGCGGCTGCGCGCGCAGGGCCACCCCATCGAGTACATCCACCGCACCAACCGGATCGGCTTCAAGGCCGGCGCCCTGCAGGAGGGCATGAAGAGCGCCACCGGCGAGCTGCTCGCCATCTTCGACGCCGACTTCATCCCGCCCGAAGATTTTCTCGAGCGCACCGTGCACTTCTTCACCGACCCGCAGGTCGGCCTCGTCCAGACCCGCTGGACCTACATCAACCGTCACCAGAACCTTCTCACGGAAGTGCAGGCGCTCATGCTCGACGGCCACTTCGCCCTCGAGCACGTCGCCCGCTGGGGCTCGGGCCTCTTCTTCAACTTCAATGGCACCGCCGGCATCCTCCGGCGGCGCATGATCGAAGACGCCGGCGGCTGGGAGCACGACACCCTCACCGAGGACAGCGACCTCAGCTACCGCGCGCAGCTCAGGGGCTGGAAGTTCGTCTACCTCCCCTGGATCGAGTGCCCCTCCGAGCTCCCCGTCGACACCTACGGCTTCCAGGTCCAGCAGCAGCGCTGGGCCAAAGGCCTCACGCAGGTGGCGCTCAAGCTCCTGCCGCGCATCCTCCGCTCGAAGGAAATCGGCTGGCGTGAAAAGCTCGAGGCGTGGTTCCACCTCACGCCCAACATCAGCTACCCCCTCATGGTCTGCGTCTCGGCGCTCATGCTGCCCGTCATGATGGTGCGCTTCTACATCGGCTGGCAGCAGCTCCTCCTCGTCGACTTCCCGCTCATCATCTGCTCCTTCTGGAGCGTCGTCTCTTTCTATCTCCTCGCCGAAAAGGAGCTCTGCCCGGACCGCTGGAAACGCGCCATCCTGATCCTGCCCTTCCTGCTGGCCATGGGCGTGGCGCTCACCATCTCCAACACGAAAGCCGTCATCGAAGCCCTCCTCGGCAGGCAGTCGAGCTTCGTCCGCACGCCCAAGTACGCGCCCAAAGCCTCCGGCGGACAGGTCGCCGTCGTCTACAAACGCAAGTCCGGCTGGCTGCCCTTCGCCGAAATTGGCATGGGCCTTTTTTTCCTCGGCATGGTGGCCTACTGCATCGACGTGATGAACTTCTTCGCCCTGCCATTTCTCATGATTTTTGTTTCCGGCTACTTCTGGGCCGGCTTCTCCACCCTCTGGCAGGAGCACCAGGCAAGACTGCGCTTCGAGCGCGGGGCGCGCAAGGTGGAAGTCGAAGCCGTCAGCTAGCCGCGGCCCCGTCCTCTCCCGCCGGACGGTTCTCCCCTCGCCTTTGCGCCATCGCGATCGCCGCCAGCCACGCCATGTAGGCAGCATGCACTCCCGCTTGCGTGTACGGCGAGGCAAGGAACGCCGTCGCGCTCAGCGGGGACAGCAGAAACAGCGACAGCCCGCGCACCAGCGGCCGCCCCCTGTCTTCCGCCCCCAGCAGCAGCGCAGGGATCAGAACGCTCCAGTCGTACACGTAAACGTGCGGCGTCAGGTACAGCGCCCCGCCCTGCGCCAGACACACGCTCTGCCGCCACGGCCGCCGGAACGCCAGCAGCGCCAGCAGTCCCGCGGGCAGCCCCGCCAGCGCATACGTCCAGCCCGCCGGCCAGGGCAGGTTCGCCGCCAGCCCCTGCAGGCTGGCCAGTTTTTCCGGCGCCGGATACAGCCCCTCCGAGGACGGGTTCAGGAGAAAACGCACGTACAGGACCCCCCCTTCCATGCCGCTCAATCCGGCGCTGATCACTGCAAGAGCCGCCGCCCCGCAGGCGAACGCGCCCATCGCCCGCCGCCTCCGCCCCGCCGCCAGAACCAGAATGGGCCCGAGCGCCAGATGGAACTTCGCCAGCAGCAGGCTCCACCACAGCCCGCCCTGCACGTCCCTGCCGCGCTCGAGCGAACGGAACCCGAGATACGCGAGCAGCGCCATCAGCACATTGTCCTGCCCGTGAACCAGTCCGATCACCAGGCAGGAAAACATGGACGCCAGCAGCGCCGCCTCGCTGCCCCGGTCGCGCCAGATCAGAAACAGCAGCAGCAGCAGCAGCGACGCCTGAAGCGCAATCCATGCCCGGAATGCCGCGTCCAGCGGCAGCCGCGCCAGCGGCGACAGCGCAAGAGCGTAGAAATGCGGACGCACGAACGGCACAAGGCTGCGTCCCTCTCCCGCCAGCGCCCTCTCGCGTTCCAGCTGCAGGGCTGCATCATGCAGG
>Ga0209381_1003225_pt1 | contig 17560 bp, 12 predicted proteins | sample DewCreD2012metaG_FD_184111 | JGI IMG/M metagenome (GOLD analysis project Ga0209381, IMG submission 184111) | Hot spring sediment bacterial and archeal communities from British Columbia, Canada, to study Microbial Dark Matter (Phase II) - Dewar... ...
TGAATGGGAGAACCAGAAGGCCCCCGCGTGATAAAGTAAATGCATTACTTTCATTTATGTACACTTTACTAGCCAATGAAGTACAATCAGCACTTGAAACAGTTGGACTGGATCCTTATGTAGGATTTTTACATACACTTCGTCCCGGACGCCCCGGTCTTGCCCTTGACCTTATGGAAGAACTCAGATCATATTTAGCTGACAGGATGGTACTTACATTAATAAACCGACGACAGGTGAAAGCCGAAGGTTTTATTACCAGGGCCGAAACAGGAATTATTATGGACGATTCCACAAGAAAAGAAGTGATAACCGCCTGGCAAAAGCGAAAACAGGAAGAAATCCAGCACCCGTATCTGCAGGAAACAATTCCGGTGGGATTAATCCCCTATGCTCAGGCTCTTTTGTTTGCAAGATATATCAGGGGTGATATTGACAATTATCCGGTTTTTCTTTTTAAATAAGTAGCTATGATGGTATTGGTAACCTACGACGTAGAAACAGTAACCTCTGAAGGAAGAAAACGGCTGCGGCAAGTTGCAAAACTGTGCACAAATTACGGCCAGAGGGTTCAGAACTCGGTTTTTGAATGCGTTCTTGACCCGGCTCAATTTTCAGATTTAAAGTACAAACTTGAGAAAGTTATTGACATAGAGAAGGACAGCCTAAGATTTTATTATCTTGGCAGCAGTTGGTCAAGGAAGGTGGAGCATATAGGAAGTAAAAAGACATACAATCCGGAAGAAGACACCTTTATATTATAACGCGAACCTCAAGTAAACATAAAAAACAATATACATTCGCGTTCTTTGAAATAATGGGCAAATTGAAAGAAAGGAGGCGACAAATCATCTAAATATATGATTGATAAATATGTGTTTCGCGGAATACATTGATTATTAAATTGAATCACAATTAAATAGATATAATACAGTCGCGTCCCGCACGGGACGCGTGGATTGAAACGCGATCTCTGCGTGAACAAGGTAGTTATCGGAGGTCGCGTCCCGCACGGGACGCGTGGATTGAAACGATGTTGATTTGCGGAATAAGAGACGTTTCAGAGGTCGCGTCCCGCACGGGACGCGTGGATTGAAACAACGATTGAGGATATTATTTATAATGCAGAATTTGTCGCGTCCCGCACGGGACGCGTGGATTGAAACTCTTGCTCCGTTAATGCCCGATATAGGCTTTCCGTCGCGTCCCGCACGGGACGCGTGGATTGAAACCATTAGCTGCGGGTGTACATGCTCCATGAGCACCGTCGCGTCCCGCACGGGACGCGTGGATTGAAACGTTGGGCGGGCAGTTGGGCAGTCAGTTGGGCGGGGTCGCGTCCCGCACGGGACGCGTGGATTGAAACGATGGGAAAAGGTTAATGTCATCCGGCTTAACGGGTCGCGTCCCGCACGGGACGCGTGGATTGAAACACGGTGCCGGGTATAAGCCGAAGCAAGCGCGCCGAGTCGCGTCCCGCACGGGACGCGTGGATTGAAACAAACTAAAACCACACTAGCCATGCCCCAGTACTGTCGCGTCCCGCACGGGACGCGTGGATTGAAACATGTACCAGGGTGAGACCTACCTGGGCAGGGCCAGTCGCGTCCCGCACGGGACGCGTGGATTGAAACTCCATGCATCGGCTTTGCCAATAGCTATATATAAGTCGCGTCCCGCACGGGACGCGTGGATTGAAACACCACCATGCAACAGGTGTTGATAAGGCCATTGAGTCGCGTCCCGCACGGGACGCGTGGATTGAAACGACCGGCAGCTGCACAATAAGAAGGTGGGTTACGTCGCGTCCCGCACGGGACGCGTGGATTGAAACAATTATGTCATTGCGCATGCATGTGTGCCAATCTGTCGCGTCCCGCACGGGACGCGTGGATTGAAACACATTGAGTACCATGAAAAAAGTGTAAAAAATACGTCGCGTCCCGCACGGGACGCGTGGATTGAAACAAAACTATGAAAACAATGAAAACAGCAAAAACGGGTCGCGTCCCGCACGGGACGCGTGGATTGAAACGGAATGATATGCTTTATCTTTATCACTTTCCTTAAGTCGCGTCCCGCACGGGACGCGTGGATTGAAACAATCACTGGTATAGCAATATACCAGGTATTTTTGGTCGCGTCCCGCACGGGACGCGTGGATTGAAACAGCGCCAACGCACGTAAAATAAATACAGGCGCGGTCGCGTCCCGCACGGGACGCGTGGATTGAAACATTGTTACTCCTTGGTGTCGGGGCATTAATATATGTCGCGTCCCGCACGGGACGCGTGGATTGAAACAAGTGTTGACAAGCCCACAGTTGCCGCTCCGCGTCGCGTCCCGCACGGGACGCGTGGATTGAAACCCTTTGGAACAACCATCCACGATGCGCTACCGGCGTCGCGTCCCGCACGGGACGCGTGGATTGAAACGAGATAATTCTCCTTTCATTACCCTTACGGTATGTCGCGTCCCGCACGGGACGCGTGGATTGAAACTTGCCAGGAATCCTGCGTGCAAGGCATTTAACAAGTCGCGTCCCGCACGGGACGCGTGGATTGAAACGTTGGGGGGGCAGTTGGGGGGGCAGTTGGGGGGGCGTCGCGTCCCGCACGGGACGCGTGGATTGAAACGCCTCTATCGGCCTGTTTTAACGCTGTACGCCACGTCGCGTCCCGCACGGGACGCGTGGATTGAAACTCGTTCCCGGGTGACGGGGCGAGTTACTATTATGTCGCGTCCCGCACGGGACGCGTGGATTGAAACATGGTATAATAACCTTGTGATTTTAACGTAGCCAAGTCGCGTCCCGCACGGGACGCGTGGATTGAAACTGCCATACAGATATATCGTCTCATCCGTAGGTACTGTCGCGTCCCGCACGGGACGCGTGGATTGAAACTTTAAATTCATACTCTAACAAAGGCCGGAGCTGGGTCGCGTCCCGCACGGGACGCGTGGATTGAAACAAGGTCGTGGTATCTAGCGTTGGGTCGGCTTACCGTCGCGTCCCGCACGGGACGCGTGGATTGAAACGTATCACAATTCAAAAATTTTTTAGCTGTGAAGTCGCGTCCCGCACGGGACGCGTGGATTGAAACGTCGCGTTCCATCTTCTGCACCGTGCTGTCCCTGTCGCGTCCCGCACGGGACGCGTGGATTGAAACGCACCAACATCTGGAGGCAATTTTAGCCTTGCAAGTCGCGTCCCGCACGGGACGCGTGGATTGAAACGTCATTTCGCGGTTAGGTAAAAAGGCTGCTAAGGTCGCGTCCCGCACGGGACGCGTGGATTGAAACGTCGAATTACGAACGGATTGCCTGGAGGTAACCTGTCGCGTCCCGCACGGGACGCGTGGATTGAAACAATTGGATTATCCTCAGGAAATCCGGTTGCTGCTGTCGCGTCCCGCACGGGACGCGTGGATTGAAACAAATTGTATGTTTGAAGAAATTTTAAAGAAATTGGTCGCGTCCCGCACGGGACGCGTGGATTGAAACTGTCCGCAGTTTCTGTATTTTGTCGCGTCAACTGTCGCGTCCCGCACGGGACGCGTGGATTGAAACATGAGAAAATACTTACGTGTATGAAAAAAGTGATACGTCGCGTCCCGCACGGGACGCGTGGATTGAAACGCGTCCAACGAATCTACGCGCATAAGCCGCACGTGTCGCGTCCCGCACGGGACGCGTGGATTGAAACCTCCCATTGCAGGGAGGAGCCCCACGGTTCGTTTTGTCGCGTCCCGCACGGGACGCGTGGATTGAAACTCAGCCTTAATGCAGACAACTCCAATTTCATCGTCGCGTCCCGCACGGGACGCGTGGATTGAAACTACTGCCTGCCGTCATTACTTTAGATGCAGCAGGTCGCGTCCCGCACGGGACGCGTGGATTGAAACTTGTAGCAACATTATGTACGGCAAGCGGGTTAAGTCGCGTCCCGCACGGGACGCGTGGATTGAAACGCAACTAATTTAATGTCAAAATGATAAATATCACGTCGCGTCCCGCACGGGACGCGTGGATTGAAACGATATCATCCCAAGGGGCAGAAAAGATAATAAGGTCGCGTCCCGCACGGGACGCGTGGATTGAAACGGGTAAGTTATACAATGAACCTTATTTGAGGTTTGTCGCGTCCCGCACGGGACGCGTGGATTGAAACGCTATTTGCGGGACTAAAGAAGAAATGGACTTAGGTCGCGTCCCGCACGGGACGCGTGGATTGAAACATATACTCCTGCTATATAATCATTTTCGTCCCCCCGTCGCGTCCCGCACGGGACGCGTGGATTGAAACTTTAATGGGGTTTCGGAAGAGTACAATCCGGACAGTCGCGTCCCGCACGGGACGCGTGGATTGAAACTATGTTATAAAACATATTTTGATTTTTTTGTTGTGTCGCGTCCCGCACGGGACGCGTGGATTGAAACACTGTTAACACGAACCTCAAATGAGGTTCGGTACGTCGCGTCCCGCACGGGACGCGTGGATTGAAACAGAAGGTAGCTCAACCCTGTGGAAATTTGCTCAAGGTCGCGTCCCGCACGGGACGCGTGGATTGAAACAATTACTCCGTCAGCCAATGGAATTAAATATGAGTCGCGTCCCGCACGGGACGCGTGGATTGAAACGGCAAATTACGAACAAGAGGGTAAGGAGGTAAGGTCGCGTCCCGCACGGGACGCGTGGATTGAAACTACACCCTGAAAACTATTGACTAAATCAACAAACGTCGCGTCCCGCACGGGACGCGTGGATTGAAACATGACTCCGTCAGCCAGGGGTATCAAGAATGAATGTCGCGTCCCGCACGGGACGCGTGGATTGAAACATCAGGTGTGAACATGTCAAGTCCACCACGTTTAGGTCGCGTCCCGCACGGGACGCGTGGATTGAAACTAATGGTACAGAAGTATCAGTAATAACTCATGATGTCGCGTCCCGCACGGGACGCGTGGATTGAAACCAGGGATCACCACTCTTGAAATCCGATGTATACCGTCGCGTCCCGCACGGGACGCGTGGATTGAAACTAAGTCTTCTAACCGATCCTTCCGGATCGATATGTCGCGTCCCGCACGGGACGCGTGGATTGAAACTTGTCGGCTCAATAGATGTATCTGATGCAGGTGGTCGCGTCCCGCACGGGACGCGTGGATTGAAACTTTTCTTATCCCGTTAGCTGACGGGGTCATTAAGTCGCGTCCCGCACGGGACGCGTGGATTGAAACACGTTCGGCATAATTAAAAGTGTTAAGTGTTAAGTCGCGTCCCGCACGGGACGCGTGGATTGAAACCGGTTTGGGGCGCGAACGCAGGGGGTTGCCCTGTCGCGTCCCGCACGGGACGCGTGGATTGAAACTTATATGGTAAAGAATCTGTAAATCTTTCCATATGTCGCGTCCCGCACGGGACGCGTGGATTGAAACCCTTTCAGCCAAATCATTAACAGAAGCACCTATAGGTCGCGTCCCGCACGGGACGCGTGGATTGAAACATAATGAAAGGGGTAATATGTTAACCATGAAAAAGTCGCGTCCCGCACGGGACGCGTGGATTGAAACCCCAAGTGGCACAGGAGGAGGGGGAAGCAGACAGGTCGCGTCCCGCACGGGACGCGTGGATTGAAACATCATCCTTCCAAAATCCCAAATTTGGGATCCGAGTCGCGTCCCGCACGGGACGCGTGGATTGAAACCTATCAACCCGGTATATACCGGACTAACTAAGACTGTCGCGTCCCGCACGGGACGCGTGGATTGAAACTATATTCCATTATTTTCTTTAAATCCATAAACTTGTCGCGTCCCGCACGGGACGCGTGGATTGAAACGTAATATGGGCGGGAATGATTAACTGCATCGCTTGTGTCGCGTCCCGCACGGGACGCGTGGATTGAAACCCGTATAAAGATGACTGCTTGTTTTGTATGTTAAAGTCGCGTCCCGCACGGGACGCGTGGATTGAAACCTTCCGGTATTCAAGGTTTGTGGAGAAATCCTAGTCGCGTCCCGCACGGGACGCGTGGATTGAAACCTATTCAGAATGTGGAATGGAAGGTAGAAGGAAATGTCGCGTCCCGCACGGGACGCGTGGATTGAAACTGTTCGGAGAAGTCCGTATATTGGGAAAAGACGGGAGTGGTCGCGTCCCGCACGGGACGCGTGGATTGAAACGATGGTGAGGTGAAAAAGGTATATGTGAGGTGATTGTCGCGTCCCGCACGGGACGCGTGGATTGAAACGTGGTGAAACAAATTAAAAAACCGGTTGAACAAGTCGCGTCCCGCACGGGACGCGTGGATTGAAACACCCGCTTCACCTGCATCAGATACATCTATTGAGTCGCGTCCCGCACGGGACGCGTGGATTGAAACTCAGCAGATTAACCGAATATGTTGTAAAACATATGTCGCGTCCCGCACGGGACGCGTGGATTGAAACAGAACAATAGATAGCTTTCTCATTCCTTCTCTTGTCGCGTCCCGCACGGGACGCGTGGATTGAAACTTCTCTAATTCCCTAAATGACTGGGAATTGAGAGTCGCGTCCCGCACGGGACGCGTGGATTGAAACACCGGTTAACCGGTTTTATTTAACATAATATTAGGTCGCGTCCCGCACGGGACGCGTGGATTGAAACCAGGGATTACCACTCTTGAAATCCGATGTATACGTCGCGTCCCGCACGGGACGCGTGGATTGAAACAAAACTATGAAAACAGTAAAAACGGAAACGAAAAGTCGCGTCCCGCACGGGACGCGTGGATTGAAACTTCCGGGTTGTATGTTTCCGGAACTCCATTAAAGTCGCGTCCCGCACGGGACGCGTGGATTGAAACTCTGGAAGTTATTATTCCCGAGATTCATACGATTGGTCGCGTCCCGCACGGGACGCGTGGATTGAAACCTTACCTTGCGGAACACGCGCAGGCTAAGGTGTGTCGCGTCCCGCACGGGACGCGTGGATTGAAACTCTACGGAATCCTCGAAATAACGCTTACTCTTGAGTCGCGTCCCGCACGGGACGCGTGGATTGAAACTCTCTGCCCCATTGGCAGAGATCAAATAAATTGCGTCGCGTCCCGCACGGGACGCGTGGATTGAAACAAATGCGCCGGAGTAAGATGATTAAAATTTTTATGTCGCGTCCCGCACGGGACGCGTGGATTGAAACCAACTTCATTAAAAAAAGTATCAAAATTCAACTCATGTCGCGTCCCGCACGGGACGCGTGGATTGAAACAACACCAGCTACGAGGTGGCCGAGGAAGCCATGTCGCGTCCCGCACGGGACGCGTGGATTGAAACGCACGTGCTGCAATATCATTATCGGTGTTGCTTAGGTCGCGTCCCGCACGGGACGCGTGGATTGAAACCCTGTTCTGGTAATCAATAAGTTTGGCCGAATTAGTCGCGTCCCGCACGGGACGCGTGGATTGAAACGTAAGCTATACCACGCCGGGTATAAGCCGAAGCAGTCGCGTCCCGCACGGGACGCGTGGATTGAAACAAGCCAATGATCTTATTCAGGCACAGGCATTTAAGTCGCGTCCCGCACGGGACGCGTGGATTGAAACGTATCGACTGCGGTTGACCGGACAAGGTTCTGGGTCGCGTCCCGCACGGGACGCGTGGATTGAAACTGTATCAGCGTTCGGGTATCGCCACCATATCCGGTCGCGTCCCGCACGGGACGCGTGGATTGAAACTCAATTGATGGGGATGTGGATGGGGCATTCCACACGTCGCGTCCCGCACGGGACGCGTGGATTGAAACTACCGCTACTGGGCACCAACAGCAGCTGCTAATGTCGCGTCCCGCACGGGACGCGTGGATTGAAACGATGGGGGATGGCAAGAGCATGTTGGCCAGCCCGTCGCGTCCCGCACGGGACGCGTGGATTGAAACGGTTCCAAACCGAAAAATTAGCATTTGAATTGCAGTCGCGTCCCGCACGGGACGCGTGGATTGAAACTTGATTACTATCAGATTTATCCGGCAGACGAACGTCGCGTCCCGCACGGGACGCGTGGATTGAAACTTTGAGAACGAAAAGGATCCTACCTACTACGGAGTCGCGTCCCGCACGGGACGCGTGGATTGAAACGATATCGAGAGGCCGTAACCAGTTCAGGAACCGCGTCGCGTCCCGCACGGGACGCGTGGATTGAAACGATAAGTTCATTAAAGAAACTTGTATTGGATATGTCGCGTCCCGCACGGGACGCGTGGATTGAAACGCGCTGCATAACAAAGCATGGCTTGCGAAAAATGGGTCGCGTCCCGCACGGGACGCGTGGATTGAAACTACAATATAGATTTGTCTAATACCAGTGCATATTGTCGCGTCCCGCACGGGACGCGTGGATTGAAACATATACCCCCGTCAAATAATCATCGTTCCTTTCATGTCGCGTCCCGCACGGGACGCGTGGATTGAAACTAACCGATCCTTCCGGATCGATACAAAATGTACTGTCGCGTCCCGCACGGGACGCGTGGATTGAAACAAGTTCATGGAACGAGTCCGCTGTAAGAATGAAGTCGCGTCCCGCACGGGACGCGTGGATTGAAACTGAGAGAGCTGGATAATTGCATTGTTATGAACATGTCGCGTCCCGCACGGGACGCGTGGATTGAAACCGATGGTTATCGGGAAGAATGGACTTATAATGACGTCGCGTCCCGCACGGGACGCGTGGATTGAAACAGAAGTAAGTGCTTATAAACTTGTTGTTAAATGTGTCGCGTCCCGCACGGGACGCGTGGATTGAAACTTATCAGGGTTCCCGGACCGATAAAAAATACCTGTCGCGTCCCGCACGGGACGCGTGGATTGAAACGGGGTTCTGGAAAGACGATAAAGGTCATTATGTTGTCGCGTCCCGCACGGGACGCGTGGATTGAAACGTTTTGTAGAATAAGGTGTATATTTTGAATTTAGTCGCGTCCCGCACGGGACGCGTGGATTGAAACTCAGAATGATGGAGATTTACATGAAATGACAGCAGGTCGCGTCCCGCACGGGACGCGTGGATTGAAACAAAATTTTAGTTAAACAATAAAATTACCGGTACGTCGCGTCCCGCACGGGACGCGTGGATTGAAACTGCTTTCCTTTGCCGGCAAGGGTTGCAGAATGTTGGTCGCGTCCCGCACGGGACGCGTGGATTGAAACAACACATGCACTACGCACTTTTTTTCTGTCGATTGGTCGCGTCCCGCACGGGACGCGTGGATTGAAACATCTTTAAATAAATAATCTTCTAACCTAATATACGTCGCGTCCCGCACGGGACGCGTGGATTGAAACTCATCCTGGCAGCCTCCTCTCTAAAATTTATGCTGGTCGCGTCCCGCACGGGACGCGTGGATTGAAACGTTAATTCGCTGAAAATCAGGAACAAAAAAATCAGTCGCGTCCCGCACGGGACGCGTGGATTGAAACCATAACTTTCCGATCAACGTCCCGGCACCAGGTGGTCGCGTCCCGCACGGGACGCGTGGATTGAAACAAAACTATGGAAACCTTTAATCAGATTGAAAATCAGGTCGCGTCCCGCACGGGACGCGTGGATTGAAACCCATTTTCAACCCTCCTACTTTTGGTTAATTCTGTCGCGTCCCGCACGGGACGCGTGGATTGAAACGTGCAGACTCTGCTTAGAGGAGTGCAAGAATTGGTCGCGTCCCGCACGGGACGCGTGGATTGAAACTAGCTCTTTAGAACTCATTAAAGAAGGGAAATTTGTCGCGTCCCGCACGGGACGCGTGGATTGAAACAAGCAGGTTAATACTTGTATATGGCCAGGTCAAAGTCGCGTCCCGCACGGGACGCGTGGATTGAAACAGCTATCGGGTGCTTATCTCCGAATTCTAAATGTGTCGCGTCCCGCACGGGACGCGTGGATTGAAACGCAATAATCTCATTAGCAATCTCTGTCTTGGTCCGTCGCGTCCCGCACGGGACGCGTGGATTGAAACTCCCGGACGTTTCGTCTCCCGGACATTTCTCCCGGTCGCGTCCCGCACGGGACGCGTGGATTGAAACGTCACACCACTGGCAGAAGCACTACCAGCATTAAGTCGCGTCCCGCACGGGACGCGTGGATTGAAACGTCAAAAGAAGTACAACTCCCTTGTCAGTAAAAGGTCGCGTCCCGCACGGGACGCGTGGATTGAAACTATAAAAAAAGAACTACAGCTCAAAACAGATGGTGTCGCGTCCCGCACGGGACGCGTGGATTGAAACGGGGAACGTTACCAGCGTATCACTCCCGAGGGAAGTCGCGTCCCGCACGGGACGCGTGGATTGAAACAAACGTAAAATAAGTTAAAAATAAGTAAAAATTGTCGCGTCCCGCACGGGACGCGTGGATTGAAACGAACAGGACTTGTAAATATATCATTATCAATAAGTCGCGTCCCGCACGGGACGCGTGGATTGAAACTCCTGTAAATCCTATAGCAAAAAGCATTGCTACAGTCGCGTCCCGCACGGGACGCGTGGATTGAAACATATTTTGTGGCTTCGACTGTGCCAACAGCCCTTAGTCGCGTCCCGCACGGGACGCGTGGATTGAAACTGATATCTCTAATCCACGACTATTACACAAGCGAGTCGCGTCCCGCACGGGACGCGTGGATTGAAACGTATAAAAACACGTCAAATGAATCCGAATCTGATGTCGCGTCCCGCACGGGACGCGTGGATTGAAACAAGCCATTTCACATAGTCCTCCACTGTCCAGTCCCGTCGCGTCCCGCACGGGACGCGTGGATTGAAACGAGCAGGCTGGAATTGTCTGCTCTGAGGCTGAAGGTCGCGTCCCGCACGGGACGCGTGGATTGAAACACATATGAAAATTACATTAATGGAAGCTATCAGGGTCGCGTCCCGCACGGGACGCGTGGATTGAAACAGGTATTGGGCGGAAAAAATCTTTGAACCACTCCGTCGCGTCCCGCACGGGACGCGTGGATTGAAACGGATTAGACACCAGCCAAATATCCTATTCCAAACCGTCGCGTCCCGCACGGGACGCGTGGATTGAAACTGAGTTAACTGCAGCAAGGCTGCAATCTCTTCTCGTCGCGTCCCGCACGGGACGCGTGGATTGAAACAGGTATTGGGCGGAAAAAATCTTTGAACCACTCCGGTCGCGTCCCGCACGGGACGCGTGGATTGAAACTATATTTCCGACTTAAGCACCCGGGAGCTAAAGGTCGCGTCCCGCACGGGACGCGTGGATTGAAACAATGCGTTGCGCATCAACTCGGCCGAACATCTCAAGTCGCGTCCCGCACGGGACGCGTGGATTGAAACAACCTGCATCTGGTTACCACATACAGGTCCTCCTGTCGCGTCCCGCACGGGACGCGTGGATTGAAACAAATGGCATATCCGGCGGATTTGTGCAGATTGGGTCGCGTCCCGCACGGGACGCGTGGATTGAAACGACGAACAACGAACACAAACAAAAAAGCCCAGGGTCGCGTCCCGCACGGGACGCGTGGATTGAAACGACGATACCATAATTAGCAGACAACTTGTAGAAAGTCGCGTCCCGCACGGGACGCGTGGATTGAAACCCTTGGGACCTTAAAATAGAATATTACAAGGGAGGTCGCGTCCCGCACGGGACGCGTGGATTGAAACTAAAGCACCTGCGGTAGAAAGGGTGTAGATGCCGTCGCGTCCCGCACGGGACGCGTGGATTGAAACGTGGCTGCTGCAGGGAGCAATATTGGTGAAGGCTGTCGCGTCCCGCACGGGACGCGTGGATTGAAACGTTGGGGGGGCAGTTGGGGGGGCAGTTGGGGGGGTCGCGTCCCGCACGGGACGCGTGGATTGAAACACAGTGTACTGGGGAGATGGATCATATAACGTAAGTCGCGTCCCGCACGGGACGCGTGGATTGAAACATACGATAAATAAAAAAAAATGAATAACAAGCGTCGCGTCCCGCACGGGACGCGTGGATTGAAACGAAAAGGTAAGCCAGAAATTGGAGGAATACAAAGGTCGCGTCCCGCACGGGACGCGTGGATTGAAACCAGGAATCACTACCCGGGAGATCCGATACACACCGTCGCGTCCCGCACGGGACGCGTGGATTGAAACCGGACGATGCCAACACAGTCTGCCTCAAAGACTGTCGCGTCCCGCACGGGACGCGTGGATTGAAACTTGGTGTAGGTGTATTGGTATACCTATTATATAGGTCGCGTCCCGCACGGGACGCGTGGATTGAAACTGTCTCCTTTAACTAAAAAGGCTGCAAAACGCTCGTCGCGTCCCGCACGGGACGCGTGGATTGAAACGGATTAGACACCAGCCAAATATCCTATTCCAAACCGTCGCGTCCCGCACGGGACGCGTGGATTGAAACCCTTCAGTGGGAAGAACCCAGCGGAAAAAGGTATGTCGCGTCCCGCACGGGACGCGTGGATTGAAACGTTAATGAAAAGCTTAGCCAAAAAGAAATAGCCCGTCGCGTCCCGCACGGGACGCGTGGATTGAAACCGGACGATGCCAACACAGTCTGCCTCAAAGACTGTCGCGTCCCGCACGGGACGCGTGGATTGAAACTTGGTGTAGGTGTATTGGTATACCTATTATATAGGTCGCGTCCCGCACGGGACGCGTGGATTGAAACTGTCTCCTTTAACTAAAAAGGCTGCAAAACGCTCGTCGCGTCCCGCACGGGACGCGTGGATTGAAACACCCTCTTGTTCGTAATTTGACGAACGTTTACCGTCGCGTCCCGCACGGGACGCGTGGATTGAAACGATATTGTCATTATCCATTATATTATTAATAAAGTCGCGTCCCGCACGGGACGCGTGGATTGAAACTCTCTGCCCCTTGGGCTGATATCAAATAAAGCGCGTCGCGTCCCGCACGGGACGCGTGGATTGAAACAAAAAGGATTATGTTTACCAGCAGGGGTTGAAGGGTCGCGTCCCGCACGGGACGCGTGGATTGAAACCTCCATATAACATTTTTGGTGATGGCAGAGTACCGTCGCGTCCCGCACGGGACGCGTGGATTGAAACCCGCTGGGCTCTTCCCACTGAAGGGAAGTACCCGTCGCGTCCCGCACGGGACGCGTGGATTGAAACTAGGCTTTTCCAACCTGAGTATAAGGTCGGGTATGTCGCGTCCCGCACGGGACGCGTGGATTGAAACACCACCGATCCCATCCTTATTCCCAATGCCGATGAGGTCGCGTCCCGCACGGGACGCGTGGATTGAAACGGACGGGTGGCATATAACAGCCTGGAGGAAGGCGTCGCGTCCCGCACGGGACGCGTGGATTGAAACACCTGCTGCTCCAGCTCAGCATTCCGGGTAAGGTCGCGTCCCGCACGGGACGCGTGGATTGAAACCCGGACCGATAAAAAAATACCTGGCATATTGCTGTCGCGTCCCGCACGGGACGCGTGGATTGAAACCATTATAATACAAATAACCAACACCATTATACCGTCGCGTCCCGCACGGGACGCGTGGATTGAAACAGAAGATGGAGCGCGATGAGATAGCCGCTCTGCGTCGCGTCCCGCACGGGACGCGTGGATTGAAACGACGAACAACGAACCAAAAATAAAAAAGCCCGGGTCGCGTCCCGCACGGGACGCGTGGATTGAAACATCCTGTCATAATGAGCAAAAAAATTCTGACCAGTCGCGTCCCGCACGGGACGCGTGGATTGAAACCTTAAATGTAATCTCCAGTCTTTCCCCTTTTAGGTCGCGTCCCGCACGGGACGCGTGGATTGAAACTTCAAATCTGTTACTTATTAAAAAAGCCTTCATGTCGCGTCCCGCACGGGACGCGTGGATTGAAACCAGGCTATCGAACGCGAAATCGTAGCCCTGCGAAAGTCGCGTCCCGCACGGGACGCGTGGATTGAAACTAAAAGCAACAGCCCCCCCACTTTTCATATCAAGTCGCGTCCCGCACGGGACGCGTGGATTGAAACGATAATATTGACTGGTTAATCAATAAATTAAAAGTCGCGTCCCGCACGGGACGCGTGGATTGAAACTTCTGTAAGCTAAACCGTCACTCAAAGCCTCACAGTCGCGTCCCGCACGGGACGCGTGGATTGAAACCAATTACCGGTTTCCAGAACTCAGTTACACCTGGTCGCGTCCCGCACGGGACGCGTGGATTGAAACGTTATAACCACTGTTACCGCTTGCAACTCTGATGTCGCGTCCCGCACGGGACGCGTGGATTGAAACCTATGTGTGTGATGTACATTTGCGTAAGCCTTTAAGTCGCGTCCCGCACGGGACGCGTGGATTGAAACGTCGCGTTCCATCTTCTGCACCGTGCTGTCCCTGTCGCGTCCCGCACGGGACGCGTGGATTGAAACTTGAAAAATAACAACCTATTTGGCATGAAGTTGCGTCGCGTCCCGCACGGGACGCGTGGATTGAAACTAATAATGCCAAAGCATCATAGAAAGGTTGCTGTCGCGTCCCGCACGGGACGCGTGGATTGAAACTTCCTTCTCGCAATGACTATTCAATGCGAGGCGGGTCGCGTCCCGCACGGGACGCGTGGATTGAAACATCTTCCGGGCGTTTGCTGAAAAAATTGTTCCTCGTCGCGTCCCGCACGGGACGCGTGGATTGAAACTCGGCAATATGAAAGCTTATCTATCGGGCCCCAGTCGCGTCCCGCACGGGACGCGTGGATTGAAACATATATCGTACCAAAATTCGTCTAACAATGACTGTCGCGTCCCGCACGGGACGCGTGGATTGAAACCAATGCGAACCTCTGCTATTGCTTTCTATTATTTTTTTATTATATTGTGCATTACAGAAGGTTTTCTGTTATCCTCGGCAGCAATTGGAGCTGCCCTGTCACTGACAGAAGGCCTTTTGTTTTGTTTATTTTGCTTCAAAATTCCGGCATACAGATTCTGTTTCCTTATTTTACGGAAGTTTTATTACTCTTCCTGTTCCCGTTCCGTTCACAGAAACAAAAGGATTTCCTGAAACCAAAATATTCCCTGACGAAAACAGGTTTGCCTCAAGAAAATGTTTAACCTGCAAGTGCATATCGGAAACCGACCAATGATAAGCACTGCAGGTATCGGTAACCAGTTGCGAAAGATCGTAAATTGCCGATCCGCGGCAGTAAAGTTCTGCATTATCTGCTGATCCGCCCACCCGGTAGGTTCCGAAACTATCACCCGACGAATCAATCCTCAGAAAATCAACCTGAACATTGGCCCGCAGATTGGTATAATGACCCCAGTCAACCAGGTAAAACATATGCGTTCTGAAAGTTTCGGGAATCACAATGGAGCAGGGCCTGAAAATCTCTGTATAGGGTAGTTCCTGAAGATGAATCTCAAGCCTGATACGCGGATAACCTTTCAGCCATAATGCTTTCAGATTGCTGTCAAGAATCAATGCGTCTCCAATGTATTGTACACGAAGGCTGTTTTGAAATTCTTCAGCACAAATCACTCTTACAAAAGAAACGGTATCCTGTATAAATGTAATATCGAAGGAATAGTTTACCGAAATTTTATGGTAATGGCTTTTTATGGGAATAGTGTGCACGGAGTCTCTCACCTCTTTCCGGCAACTGAAATATGTGAAAGCAAGCCAGAGGAATAATAAAATGAATATGTATCTTGCCTTTACCATTTTTTCAGAGTATAACGAACAGCCCATTCAACAAAATCAGCTTTTGCCAGCCAATGGGCTTTTATTGAAACAGACGCCATCCAATGTCCGGTCATTTGGTACCTGAGTCCGAGCTTATCTGAAATAACCCCATTACCGGGAACACTGTTTTTAAGGTAAATTCCTGGCTGGAAGGTAAAGGCCAGCCGGCCCATCTGAAGAAGCAAGGATGCACTGAGAACCGCAAACCATGCATCAGATTCTTTTTTGCTGTTCAGTGTTTCCTGTGGTACCTGATCAAAGGCAGACCAGTCGCGGTAAACAACCAACTCAGTTCCCAGCATGGTTACGGCACCCAGGCGAAAAAGCTGTTCTGCTGAAATGCCCCAGACAGGATAAACTGAATTATTGAATCGCGAAATGGCTTTTGTGCCGGAAAAGACTCCCAATGACAAAATTCCGGAAATACTATCGCATGGAATTATTTTCGTCCGATCGGGAAATCTTTTGTTCCGGAAAGCATCATATTGAATTCCCATTGTAGTTGTTACAATATTAAAACCCTTGTTAGGTTCGCGAAAATTCCCGTTGGATGTATGAGTTAAACCGGCAGAACAGGATGCAAATGCATGCGAACCAAGTTTTACACTTAACTGGAGATGGTATTGCAGAAACACGTTGATTGGTGTAGCCAGAACCTGATTAAGAGGATTATTTTGGGGGTGGTGCCACTTTGAAGCATATCCAAGGCCAAAGGCAATGGCATTCCCGAAATGAACCGGCCCGGGAGGACGGGTAAAATCCCGGTTAATATAAAAATACATCCCTGTGAGGGTACCATAAATCTTGTCGTTGCCAAGTGATGAATGATAAATTCCCACTCCTGTAACAGGGAAATTGTAATGGTGATGCCAACACCGTGATCCGTCTGTTTTGAAGCCTGCATCCAGTTGAAATCCGATGACATTTTTTTCAAGAAAGTATCCCATATAGTCGTGATGCGGAGCAATAAAACCCCAAACTGGTTTTACCTCCAAAACAATCTTGCGCCAGGCTGAATCCTGGCTCATTGCCTGAGCTGAAACCCTCAGCAGACTATAAAAGCATATCCATATCCTGAGGTGCAAAAACGTCATCTGTTGCACGGAGCGAAACATGCCGGTATGATACAAAATTTCAGCCAACCTGCCAAATCAAGATTTGCCTGAAGGATAATTGCACTCCAGCGTCCGGTTCATTTTATAAATTCAATGACCAGGGATTTAAAAATCCAATCAGACTAAACATTCTCAGAGGTTTCGTATGTACCAGAAAGGAGTTTCCAATGAATAAAATCAGGATTATCCTTTTGAAATTATGCCATTTATTTTAATCATAATAAACAGTAAAATACTCAGCTTTAAGAAAGTAGACAATATGCATCAAAACGAATGGTTACAAAGTGCCCTGGGAGAAGCCTTCCCTGAAAGGATTTAACTTACATTGGCATTTATTTAACATCATTAGAATACCGCTTCCCGGCATCAATAAAAAAGCGGAGCATGAAAGCAGATGCTTTCTGATAGGCCTCGCACACAGAAAGCCCATACCCAAGAAAACACGTCAGAGCAGATGAAAACACACAACCTGTTCCATGAGTGTATGCAAGGCCTTCCCGTTCATGTTCCCAGCTTAATTCATATTTTTCTGATAGTAAAAAATCAGTAACAATTCCGCCGGATAAATGACCTCCTTTGACGAGCACTTCTGTATGAATTTCGGAGGAAAGCTTAAGGCCCGCCTCCCTGGCATCTACTTTATTGCTGCACTTAACTCCTGTTAAAAGTTCCAGTTCATGTATATTCGGTGTAACAACCGTAGCCATGGGTAAAAGTTCCTCTTTGAGAATTT
>Ga0209381_1003234_pt1 | contig 17500 bp, 14 predicted proteins | sample DewCreD2012metaG_FD_184111 | JGI IMG/M metagenome (GOLD analysis project Ga0209381, IMG submission 184111) | Hot spring sediment bacterial and archeal communities from British Columbia, Canada, to study Microbial Dark Matter (Phase II) - Dewar... ...
GCTCGCCCCACGATCGCCCGGCCGGTTCCTGATGTGCCGGGCGGCGCGAGCCCCGGGGCCGCCTCTGGGCGTCGCCCGCTGCCCGCCGCCGGCTCCGCTTACGTCTGAATTGCAGAGTCGAAAACCGGGGGCTTGCCAGGGACCCGCCGTGGGTTATAATCTCCGGCTGGCGCCGGTTCGCGGGAGCGGCCGTTGGCGCGCAGAACAACCCGAACGCTCGCTGGCACCCGTAGCGGCACTACCAGCATACCTCGAGCACTCCAGGCACGGTCCGATCCCCGAAATACCGGGGTGGATCGCGCAGGGAGTGTTTTTTCGTTTTCGGGTTCAGCGCCGCAACGGGGCCTCGGCGGCGGAGGCGACGGGCCTGGCCCAAGCGGCGGCCGTTGACGCGCCCGTTGCGCTCCTTGCCGATCGCCGCCCGCGGCTTGGGATAGGCTCTTGATTCATTCTTGGCTTGCACGGGAGGAACTTCATGGCACAGTTTGAACTTATTCCCCGCAAAGTCCCCCACGTCCACTCCAAACACCGCCGCATCGTGACCGAGATCCCCGTGCCCGAGTCCATCCCGATCTTGGAGCGGCTGCGTCAGTATGAGCCAATTTCGATGAGCGGCCAGCCGCTGGTGGTGTGGGATCGGGCCGAGGGGATCCAGGTCTTCGACCGCTGGGGCAACATGTGGCTCGACTGGTCGAGCGGCGTGCTGGTGACCAACGCCGGCCATAGCCATCCGCAAATCTGCCAGGCGATCGTGGACCAGGTCCGCCACGGCCTGACGCACAACTACTGCTTCCCGTCCGAGGTTCGCGCCAACGCGGTCGAGGAACTGGCCAAGGTCGCTCCCGAAGGACTCAAGAAGGTCTTCTTGCTCACCACCGGGGCCGAGACGTGCGAATGCGCGATCAAGCTCGCGAGGACATGGGGGCTGAAGGTCGCCGGTCGGGACAAGATTACCTTGGTCACCTTCGACAACGCGTTCCACGGCCGGACCCTCGGCGCCCAGATGGCCGGCGGCATCCCGGGCCTCAAACAGTGGATCGTCAATCTCGACCCCAACATCGTCCAGGTTCCCTTTCCGGACGGCTTCCGCTGCCCGGACACCCGGTTTGAACTCTTCCTGGAATCGCTCCACAAGCAGGGCATCCGGCCCGAGATGGTGGCCGGCGTGATGACCGAGACCTACCAGGGCGGCAACGCGAGCTTCGCCCCCCCGGAATATATCCAGAAACTCCGCGCGTGGTGCGACGAGCACCAGGCCCTGTTGATTTTTGACGAGGTCCAGGCGGGCTTCGGTCGGACGGGCAAATACTGGGGCTTCGAGCATTACGGCGTCGTGCCCGATCTGATTTGCTGCGGCAAGGGGATTTCGAGCGGGCTGCCGATCTCGGCGGTGATTGGCCGACCGCAGGTGATGGACCTCTACCCGCCGGGCTCGATGACCTCGACCCACACGGGCAACCCCGTCTGCGCGTCGGCCGTGCTGGCCAACCTGAAGGTGATCCGCGAGGAGAACCTGGTCGAACGCTCGCGCAAGCTGGGCGAGGAGATCCTCCAGCCCGGCTTGCGCGCGATCGGCGCCAAGTTCCCGCACCACGTGGGGGCCGTGCATGGGAAGGGGCTGGTGGCCTCGCTGCACATCGTCAAGCCGGGCGGGATCGAGCCCGACGCCAACCTGGCCGCCGAGATCGTCCGCCGCTGCGTCGAAAAGGGCCTGTTGATGTTCTCGCCGGTCGGCTACGGCGGCGCCTCGGTTAAGATCGCCCCGCCTTTGGTCATCGGCGAAGAACCACTCCGCGAGAGCCTCCAGGTGCTGGAAGAAGCGATGGCCGAGGCGATTCGAGCGGAGTAAAGCGAATCCGAAGGGGTCGGGAGTCTTTTTCCATGCCGGCGGGGAAACCTCTCCACCCGAGCAAAACGTCTCTCGCCGGCACGGAAAAAGACTCCCGACCCCTTACCCTTACACAAAGGAACTCAAGAATGACGCCATCCACCCAATCCAGGCTCGACATCCTCATCGTCGGCGGGGGGATGATCACGCACGATCAGATCTTGCCGTCGATCTACCATCTTCAGCGGCTCGGCGTCGTGGGCTCGATTCGCATCGTGGCCTTGAACAGCGCCCCGCTGCGCACGCTGGCCGAGGCGCCGCAACTGGCCGAGGCGTTTCCCGGCCAACGCTTCGAGGCGTTGCCGGCGTTGAACACGCCGGCCGAGGCGATGTTCCCCGATCTGTACAAGGACGCGATCGCCGGCCTGGCGCCGCACCAGGTGGTGGTGGTGGCCGTGCCCGACCACCTGCATTACCCCGTGATTCGTGAGGCCCTCGTCCACGATCAGCACGTCCTGGCCGTCAAGCCGCTCGTGCTCAAGCACGCGCAGGCGGTCGAGATCGAGCGCGCAGCGCGCGAGCGGGGGCTTTTCGTGGGCGTGGAGTACCACAAGCGGTTCGACCGCCGCTCGCTGGAGGCCCGGCGCCAGTACCGCGCCGGCCGGCTGGGCGAGTTCCGCTGCGGCGAGGCCAAACTGGTCGAGCCGTATTACTACCGCCACTCGAATTTTCAGAACTGGTTCACCAAGGAGAACAGCGACCCGTTCACGTACATCGGCTGCCACTACGTGGACTTGGTGTATTTCATCACGGGCCTGCGGCCGGTCGAGGTGTCGGTCCGCGGCGTCGAAGGCAAGTTCCCGAACGGGAACGTGGGCTACCTGTGGTCCTCGGGGCAAGTGGTCTGGGAAAACGGGGCGATCCTCAGCGTGACCAACGGGCTCGGCTATCCGGACGAGGGCCCGGGCACGAACGACCAGGGCCTGTGCATGTTCTGTGAAGGCGCGGACTGCGGGGCGTATCTGCACCACGACGACCAGTATCGCGGGTGCAGCTACGGCTACGTGGACCGCAAGGCCGGCGCGATGTTCCGCTACGTCAGCCCGGATTATTTCCGCCTGGTGCCCTGGGAAGGCGACGGGTTGAAGCCGGTCGGCTACGGATACGATTCCATCGAGGCCCTCCTCGCCGCGACGATTCGGGTGAATGCCGCGGCCGAGGGACTCTCGGGCGAGAAGGCCGCAAGCCAGCGGCGCCGGGTGCTCGAGGAAATCGACCGCCGCGGCATCCTGGCCACTCCGGCCAACAGCGCGATCAACGAGTTGGTCACCGAGGCGGCGCGCCTGTCCATCGCTCACGGCGGGCGGCACGTGGCCATCGACTACGCGCCGTCGCCCTCGGTCCGCTGGCGCGAGGGCTGAAGCGCCTGGCCGCGGCGCGGGACCGGGGCATTCATTCCGCCTGGCGGGTGTAGCTCGCCGTGACGGTCGTGGTGATGCCGCCGCGCGGGGTGAATGCCGCGGCGAGCGTCATGCGCCGCGGCTGGACCGCGGCCACCAGGTCGTCCAGAATCCGGTTCGTCGCGTGCTCGTAGAAAATCCCCTCGTTGCGAAACTGTTGGAGATACAGCTTTAAGCTTTTCAGTTCCACGCATTTCTTGGCCGGAACATAGGTGAACGTCAGCGTCCCGAAGTCCGGCTGGCCCGTCTTGGGGCACACGGAGGTGAACTCCGGGCAGCGGATCTCGATCGTGTATTCGCGATCCGGGTACTGATTGTCGAAGGTCTCCAAGACGCGCGGATCAATGGCCACGGGTTGCTCCTACTGGATCAGTCCTGTGGTGTCCACCTCGATTTTCCTGGCGGCGCGGAGCATCTCGTCCCAGGTCACCTTGCCGCCGGCCAGGCCGGCCTCGCGGCCGAGGATGCAGGCAAGCGTGCTGTTGACGCTCGGCGCGACGGTCGGATTGTCGTAGACGCCTTCCACGATGCTCTTATGGAACGCGGCGATGTTCCGCCTGGCCCCCTCGGCGTAAAGGTTTTGAACCGTGTCGCCCTTGAACGCCTGCGGGCCGCCGCGGAGCCACGTCCTGCCGTTGTATTCACCCTGGAAATAGGCTCCCTGGCCATAGGCGAAACAGCCGCAGAACGGCTCAGCGTTGTTGTTCTGAAGGTGTTCGCCGACGTGGTTCAGCAGCGTGCCGTCGGCAAATTCATAGGTGATGGAGAAGACGTCGTGGCTGTCGCCGACCGGGTTCTTGCGGCCCCGCCGCGACGCCCCCACCGCGCTGACCGGGGCTTGGTCGCCGAGAATCCACAGGCTCCCGTCGATGGCGTGGATCCCCGCGTTGACCAACATGCCGCCGCCCAGGTCCACGTCGTTGACCCAGATCAGGTTGGTGAAACGGCTGGAAATGTCCTTGGTCTTCGGTGGATCGGGCCACCCCTCGTCGAAGTAGTGGGAGGCGACGAGCGCGATCTTGCCCAGCGCCCCCGCCCGCGCTCGCTTCACGCACTCCTGCCAATTCGGCTCGGTTCGGATCTGGAAATCGACCAGGAAGACTTTTTTTTGCTGGGTGGCCTTCTTGCCGAGTTCGGCGATCGCCAGGCAGCCCGGCACGTCGCACGCCACGGGCTTGGCCATGTAGACATGGCAGCCTGCGGCCAGCGCCGCCCTGGCGTGTTCGGGAAAGACCCACGGCGGAGTCTCCAGAACCACCGCGTCCACCTTGCTGTCGATCAACCGCTGGTAGCCCAACAAGCCGCTGTACCGGCGATTCTTGTCCACGCCCAGCGCGTCGCCGGCGGCGTTGGCCACGTGCGGAAAGTAGTCGGCCACGGCGGCGATCTTGTAGCCGGGATGCTCGGCGAACAGGCCGGAAATCCAGCGTCCGCGCCCGCCTTGGCCGATCACGCCGATTTCGATCTTCGCATTCGCGCTGGTCCCCCGCACGGCCGCCGGACGGACCAGCGCCGCGGCGGCGCCCGCCGTGACCGCTCCCGCGACAAACGCTCTCCGACGGAAAGTCTTTTGCTGTTCGTGTTGCGGGGTGGTGGACATCTCGGGGCTCCTCGAAACAAGGCATGGCGCGGGCAGCGACAACCATTCCCACGCCGTCGATCGTCCTCCTATTCTAGCGGGCCGGCGGCGGCCGTGCCTACGGCCTGGCAAAACGGCGCCGGGCCTCCTCGCGAGCGCCCCAATCCTGGGGAGATTCATCGCGGCGAAGTACGGGCGAGGGGCAGGAAGACCGACTATGAACAGTCAAGTGGGATCCAGTCGCATGTTCGCGGTCTTCGCCGCGAACATCGGGATCGTCCCTGGGAACGGTTACGAAAAAACAGACGCGGGCAAGCCTCTCGCGTGAATCCAATACCCCGGTCGGGGCGAATCATTGGCGGTGCGTTTGAATGAGATTCCAGCATGGCAATCCACTGCGGATCTTGCCGTCCGCCTTCAATGCAAGGCGATTTGCTCAACCGGCGAGACCCTTTCCAGACACAGGAAGGTTTCCGATGATCAACGGGAGACGACGCTTTTCCATCAATCGAATCAACGGTCACACCCCGCCCGAAACCCTTTCCAGCACCGAGCCCCACCGCGACGAGGTCGACGTTCAGGCGATCGAGGGGGCGATGCGAACCATTCTTCGGGCCGTGGGCGAGGATCCGGATCGGGCAGGGCTTCGTGAAACCCCGCGGCGCGTGGCGCGGATGTACAAGGAGATGTTCGCCGGTTTGCGCCGGGATCCGTCGCGGCACCTGAAGGTCACCTTTCCCGAGGACTACGATGAATTGGTCCTGATTCGCGACATTCCGTTCACGAGCATGTGCGAGCACCACCTGTTGCCCTTCAGCGGAGTTGCCCACGTGGCCTATCTTCCCAAGGGCCGAGTGACGGGCCTCAGCAAAATCGCGCGCGTCGTCGAGGAAATCGCCCTGCGACCCCAGGTGCAGGAGCGGATGACGCAGATGATCGCCGACTTGATTGAGCGGGAGCTGGAGTCCTCGGGCGTGGCCGTGGTCATCGAGGCCGAGCACTCGTGCATGTCGATTCGCGGGGTCCGCAAGCCAGGTAGCCGGACCGTGACCAGCGCCTTGCGCGGCACGTTCCGGACCAATCCCGCCAGCCGCGCCGAAGTCATGGCGCTGATTCTCGCCAAGGCGAAGGGGTAGTGCTCCGAAAAACGTAACCGTTCACAGGCCGGGGACTTGCGCGTTTTTCGGGCCGTTTCGCGCCGAAAAATGCGTCTGCCCCCTGACCGGCCAAGGGGGACAATCCCATTTTCGCGGACTTCGCCGCGAAAATCGGGACAGTCCCTGTGAACGCTTACCGAAAAACTCTCCCGTCGGGTCCATGCCATGTTGATCGAGAAACGGTACAAGTTCTACGCCGCCCATCGCAACGAAGCGCTTCAGGACAAGTGCCGCAACCTCCACGGGCACCGCTACGGAATACGGTGCTTTTTCCGGGTCGCGTGGAAATCGAAAAGTTCGATTTCCACGCTGTTCGAAGAGTTCGACGCGAAGATAGAGCCGTTGCTGAAGCGCGAATACGACCACGGCTTGCTGATCCACGTCCGGGATCCCTTGTACGCCGCCCTGCGCGACTACATGGAACGGACCGGGGACATGTTGAAACTGAAGCGGTTCGATTCGCCCACGTCCGTGGAAAACCTTGCGCATCAACTGTTCACCGAGATCACCAACTTGGGGTTTCGGTTGGAACGGCTCGAGGTCCAGGAAACAGACACCAGCACGGTGATCTACACCCGCAAGGATTGGATGGCGTATAATCGCCGGCGGCACGGGCAAACCGCTTGCGGCGCCGTCGCGGCCGGAAGATGAACGCGCAATGCCACGCGCATCTGGAAAACACCTTTTTCACTCCTGAGCGCCCATGAAAGTCTCCATCATCGCAGGCAGCCACCGTCGGCAGTCCGAATCGGCCCGCGTCGCCCGCTACCTGGAACACACCTTGCAACAAGTTGGCGCGGACCAAACCTATGTTTTGTCGCTCGCCAACAACCCTCTGCCGCTTTGGGACGAAGGGGTCTGGGAGAACGATCCCAAGTGGACGGCCCTTTGGTCGCCGATCGCCGCCGAGTTGAGAAGCTCGGACGGCTTCGTGATCGTCTCGCCGGAGTGGTCGGGGATGGCGCCGGCCGGTTTGAAGAACTTTTTCTTGCTTTGCGGCGGCGACGTGCTGGCCCACAAGCCGGGATTGATCGTGGCCGTCTCGGCGGCGCTCGGCGGATCGTATCCGGTCGCGGAGTTGCGGGCCAGCAGCTACAAAAACACGCGGATCTGCTATTTGCCGGACCACGTGATCATCCGCAACGTGGGACGGATGCTTCAGGGCGATTCGCCCGTGGACGAGCACGACGCGGCCCTGCGCCAGCGGATCGAGTACTCGCTTCGCCTTTTGCTTCAATACGCCGAGGCGCTGCGGTCGGTGCGCGCCAGCGGAGTCGTGGACTTGAAGACCTTTCCCTACGGGATGTGAGGCCGACGGGTTTCGGGCCGGCGGATTCGTCGAGTGGCGTTTTGGGCCCTCGGCCCTCTTGCGGTGGATCGACGTCAAGGCCAGGCAACTCATGGTCGTAGAAAACCCAGGCAAGACACCAGCCGGACGTCTGAGGGTGGCGCGGAATCATCCTCCGAACGCGGCGGGGCTTGGGGTGGTGTATTGGATGACGGCCGCGCGTCGCGTCCGGTGGAACTTCGCGCTGGATCGGGCGATCGGCTGGGCAAAGCTGTTGAACAAGCCGCTTGTGGTCGTCGAAGTGTTGACCTGCGGGGGACGGTGGGATTCGGACCGGAGCCATCGCTTCGTGTTGCAGGGGATGGGCGACACGGCGAAGCAGTTGAGCCAACGGCCGGTGCTCTACCATCCTTATGTCGAGTCGCGTCCTGGTGAAAGCCAGGCGTTCTTTGAGGCCGTTTGCCGACAGGCGTGCGTGGTCGTGACGGACGACCACCCCACGGCGCCGGCAGTTCCCTCGGACAGCGAGGGAGCGGCGGTTCGGGTGGAAGCGATCGATGGCGTCGGGCTGCTTCCCATGCGCGCGGCGAGCGAAGCGTTTCCCACCGCCTACGCCTTCCGACGGTTCCTGCAACGCGTGCTTCGAGAGCACCTCTTGGATGCGCCCCAGCCCGACCCTTTCACAAACAAGGACCTGCCCCGGTTGGCTTCGCTGCCGCCGGCGCTGGCGAGGCGGTGGCCTGCCGCCCCGCCGGAACTGTTGTCGGGCGAGCCGAGCCGTGTGGCGAAGCTGCCGATCGACCATGGCGTCGCCGTGGTTTCGACGGAGGGCGGGTCCACGGCGGCGCAAGCGCGGTGGAGATCCTTCCTGGCCAGCGCGTTGGCCTCCTATCCCGAGCTGCGAAACCATCCGGACGCGGAATCGACCAGCGGGCTGGCCCCCTATCTGCACTTCGGCCACATCTCCACGCACGAGATCTTCCACGACCTTGCTCAACAGGAAGCGTGGACGCCGGCCAAACTGGCGGACAAGGCCTCGGGAGGGCGCCAAGGATGGTGGGGGATGAGCGAGGCGGCCGAGGCCTTCTTGGATCAACTCGTGACGTGGCGGGAATTGGGATTCAATGCGTGCGCGCATCGGTCGGATTACGCCGAGTACGCCTCGTTGCCTTCCTGGGCAAAAGCCACGCTGGCCAAACATGCCAGGGACCGCCGTTTGACCATCTACCGCCTCGAGCAGTTCGCGTCGGCCCGGACCCACGATCCGTTGTGGAACGCGGCCCAGCGCCAGTTGGTCTCCGAGGGCCGCCTCCACAACTACTTGCGAATGCTCTGGGGCAAAAAGATCCTCGAGTGGACGCCCCGGGCCGAAGAGGCCCTCGACGTGATGATCGCATTGAACAATCGCTACGCCTTGGACGGCCAGGACCCGAACTCGTACTCCGGCATCTTCTGGATCCTCGGCCGCTATGACCGGCCGTGGGGCCCCGAGCGTCCGATCTTCGGCACGGTCCGATACATGAGTTCCGAGAACACGGCCCGCAAGGTCCGCGTGGCGCAGTACCTGCAACGTTATTCGGAGGAAGCCTTGGGATGGTCCCGAGCATCGGCGGGAGAACCCCCAACCCGCGGAGGCAAGCGTTCATAGGCGGTCAGCGTGGCATGCTCTCACGGTCAGCGTGGCATGCTCTCACGACGCGCAGCGGCGGGTGAGCATGGAAGCCACGCATTGCGCTGCCATGCCGACCCGCGGCGTTGCCGCGTGACGGCATGCCACACGCCCCGGGGACTGTCCCGATTTTCGCGGCGAAGTCCGCGAAAATGGGACTGTCCCCCTTCGCCCCGAAGCGGTCCAGCGGTCAGGGTGGCATGCTCTCACGACGCGCAGCGGCGGGTGAGCATGCAAGCGACGCATTGCGCTGCCATGCCGACCCGCGGCATTGCCGCGTGACGGCATGCCACACGCCCCGGCATTGCCGCGTGGCGGCATGCCACACGCCTGAGAGGCGATGCCGCCCGCTGACGTCCGTAGCAGGGCTGGGCCACGATGGTCCCAAGGCCAGGGATGCGATTATCCAGCGGCCGCCCACGGCCGTGGGCAAGACCCCGCCTTGATGACCGCCAACAGGGTATAATCCCTCGGCGTCCTTGTCTCTGTGCATGCCGGGAGGCATCCTCATGCGAGAACACGTTTGCCCGTGGTGGGGCGGATATTTCATCGACAACAGGCTCCGCCGTCTGATCCACAATCCCGAGAAGATCCTCGGGCCTTACGTCAAGCCGGGCGCGGCGGTGCTGGACTTCGGGTGCGGCATGGGGATGTTTTCCATCGCCATGGCGAAACTGGTCGGGCCCGAAGGAAAGGTGATCGCCGTGGATCTTCAACAGAAGATGCTCGACGTGCTGATGAGGCGGGCGGCGAAGGCCGGGGTGGCCGAACGGGTGATTCCGCGCCGAACCGAGAAGGAATCGCTGGGGTTCGTCGAGCCGGTCGATTTTGCCCTGGCGTTCTACTCCGCCCACGAAGTGCCCAACCTGCGGCGACTGTTCACCGAGATCCACCAGTGTCTTCGCGTGGGCGGGATGTTCCTCGTGGTCGAGCCCAGGGGGCACGTCGGCCCGGCGGACTTCGCGGCGATGCTGGACGTGGCCCAGTCGATCGGTTTTCGCCTCCAGCAGCAACCACGCGTGGCCTTGAGCAGGGCCGCCGTGTTGGAGAAGGCCTGAAGGCGAGGCGGTCTTGGCGCATCGTAACCGTTCCCAGGCCGGGGGCTGGCTGACTTTTCGGGCCGTTTCGGACCGAAAGAAGCGTCGATCCTTTCCCCAGCCGAAGGGGCTGCCGCTTTTTCGCGGACTTGGCCGCGAGAATCGGGACCGTCCCCGTGAACGCCTGCTGGCGAATCAGTCGCCAGCCTTCAGGCCCTTGCCGCCCAGGCCCATGCCTTTGCCCAGGCCGCGGCCCTTGCCCCAGCCCTTTCCAGGCTGGTGGTCCTTCGCGCCGGGGCCTTGGCCCATTGGCTTGCCGCCCATTTCGTTGGCCGAAGTCGCGTGGGCGATTTGGGGGAATCGCCTGCGAAGCGCGGCGTAAATCGCTTGGGGCGTGGTTCCGTTGGCCTCGGCAATCTGGCCAATCAGGGCGCTGGCGCCGGGGACGACGAAGCCCTCGTCTTGAAGCGCCTTGGCGACTTCGTCGGCCGACAGACTCATGCTCGAAGCGAGGCGTTCCAGGGTGAATTCCTCGGCGTGAGGGGCCGGGGCATCCGAGGCCCCCGGCTCCCACGAGTCCTTGATCCGCTGGTTCCAGGCGATCACCGCGCTGAACGGCGGCCAGTCGCGGACGGAACCAACGCACACGACGGTCGCCAGGATCGCGGCGGCCAGCATCTCCCACTTCAAGTTGAGGCCCAAACCGGCCTTCTTCTTGATGTAGCCCCAAAACATGGTCCAGTTGAGGATCAGGTGCACGGCTGCCGCGATGATGAAGAGAACCGCAAGGTTGATGTGGAGCGAGACCCACTCATCCTTCGTCAGACCCATCAGCGTCCAGCCGGTCCAGTTGGCGACCCTGCCGCGAGGCGAGACGTAGAGCAGGGCCCCGCTCCACGCCAGGCCAACAAAAACGGCAAAAAGAAGCAGCGACGTAAAACCCTTGAAGCTGAATCGCATGAAATACACCCCTGACCTTCCTGCCGCTGGCGGTTGCACTTGCCGAACACTCCACGACGATCTACAGCATTTTTCGTGCCGGAAGGGACGCAAAATGAAGAAGCGTCATAGGCAGCCGAGGCCAAGGATGGAGAAAGCAGGCGCGGACCCGCGCGGAGCCCGCCGCAATCCTTTCTCTAACCGCAGATGGGGAAGCTCGGAATGCGGAGAGCCCCCCGTCGGTGCGGGTCCTCAGGCCCTCGTTTCCCGCCGCGGCGCCACGCTCGGTTCGCCGGGGGTTGGCGTGGGGCCTGGTACAACTTTGCACGCCCTGCGGCGTTGGGGTGTGAAAGCCGGTTACGGCCGATGGCCAGAGGCTGCGAATCCCGGTCCTCACGATCCGCCGTTTGCGCCGAGAGCCCCAACGGCGGACTACGCCGAAGTCGCGCGGAGTTGTGCGGTCAGTGCAAGACCGGGCAAATGTCGAACCAGGAGCGGCCTTGGCGTTCCATCCACAGGGCGGTTTCGGGCGGGCCCCACATGCCGGGTTCGTAGGTCAACAGCGCGGGGCGCGAGGCCGCGTCCCAGGTCGACTGGATCGGATCCACAATGCTCCAGGCCGTTTCCACTTCATCCGACCGGGCAAACAGGCTGGCGTCGCCGTGGATCACGTCAAGGAGAAGCCGCTGGTAGGCCTCGGGCATCGGGCCGGTGAACTTCTCGCGGAAGCGGAAGTTCAGATCCGTCATCCGCAGCCGCATCCCGCCGTCCGGAACCTTGGTATAGAAATGCACCTGGACGCCCTCGGCCGGTTGGATCTGGACCAGGAGGCGGTTGGAGTCGCGGGGACTGCGCGGCCCGCCTTCGAACAGCATCGAGGGCGGCTCGCGGAACTGGATCACGACTTGCGTGGTGGCGCATTCCATGGCCTTGCCGCTGCGGAGATAGAAGGGAACGCCCTGCCATCGCCAGTTGTCCACGTAAAGCCTCACCGCGGCGAAAGTGGCCGTCTGGCTGTCCGGCCGGACGTTGGGTTCCTGGCGATATCCCCGGTATTGGCCGCGCACGGTCGCGTCCGCCACGTCCTCCGGCCGCAGCGGACGCACGGCCCGCAACACCTTCACTTTCTCGTCGCGCACCGGCTCGGCTTCATAGCGGACGGGCGGCTCCATGGCGGCCAAGGCGAGGAGTTGGAGCAAGTGGCCTTGGAACATGTCGCGCAACACGCCGGCAGCGTCGTAGTAACCCGCCCGATGACCCACGGCCAGCGCCTCGGCGGCCGTGATCTCGACGTGGTCGACGTAGTTCCGGTTCCAGACCGGTTCGAAGATCGTATTGGCAAACCGCAGCACGAGCAGGTTTTGCACGGTCTCCTTGCCCAGGTAATGGTCGATCCGGTAGATCTGGCTTTCGGCGAACACGTCGTGGAGTTTGCGGTTGAGTTGGCGGGCGCTCGCCAGGTCGACGCCGAAGGGTTTTTCGACCACGATCCGCCGGGGTCCGCGCGTTTCGTCGGCCATGCCCGCCGCGCCCAAGTGGGCCACGGCCGACTCGTAGAACCGCGGGGCCATGGAGAGGTAATAGATGCGGGTCGTTGGCGGGGCGGCCTCGGTCTGTTCCAGGAAGCGTTCCAGCGCGACGTAGTCCTCGTGGCGTTCGGCGTCGCCGGGAAAGTAGAAGATTCGGGAAGCAAGTTCGTCCCAGGCTGAACGGTCGAAGTCGGGCCCGACGAATTGGGCCGTGCTCTCGGCCAGTTGGCGGCGCCAAGCGTCATGCGAGAACGCGGTGCGCGAGAACCCGACGATCGTCGTTCCGGGCGGGAGACGTTTCTTGCGGCAAAGGACGTACAGGGCGGGAATCAGCTTTCTGCTGGTCAGGTCGCCGGATGCGCCGAAGATGATGAGGGTCGGGGCCACGCGGGAATCCTTCGTCGTCGAGGGGCTAGCCTTGAAACTCGAACGCCGGCACGCCTCGCACGCCCGGCCGGACGCGAAACAAACCGCCCGCCCCCGGCTGTTCGGCCAGCTCGCGCTCGGTGAGGCCGACCCGCGCCGTGGTGATGTACAAATCGCCCAGGTCCGGACCGCCGAACGCGCACGACGTGACGCGCCGGGCAGGAACCGCCACCCTCTCCAGCAGGCGGCCGGTGCGGGGGTCCCAGCGCGTGACGCAGCCGCCGTCCCAAAGCGCGATCCAGAGCATTCCCTGCGCGTCGATGGTCATGCCGTCGGGCTTTCCGGAGTCGGGGGGAATAGTGACGACGGGCCGGGGGCGGGTGATGTTCCCGGTGCGCGGGTCGTAGTCGAACGCGGTCACCTGGAGCGTCGGCGTGTCGATGTAATACATCGTGTCGTGGTCCAGGCTCCACGCGATGCCGTTGGAATTGGTCACCCCTCGAAGCATGGTCCGGACCGTTCCGTCCGGCTCCAGGCAGTAGAGGCCAGCGGCGCCGGGTTGGCGATCCAGGCTGATCGTGCCGGCCCAAAAACGCCCTTGGGGATCGCACTTGCCGTCGTTGAATCGATTCGAGGGGAGGTGGGCTTCGGGGTCGGCCCAGAACCTGATCGCTCCGCTCCCCAGGTCCAGCGAGGCGAACCCCCGCTCCATCGCGAGCATGACGCCGCCGCGGGCGCGGGGGACGACCGCCCCCACCCGCTGGCCCAATTCGAACGTCCGGTTGCCGCCTGTCGCCGGGTCGAACTCGTGCAGCCGACCGGCCTCGATGTCCACCCAATAAAGGACCTGGCGGCGCGCGTCCCAAACGGCGCCTTCCCCGAGCGTCGCCTTGGCGTCCAGGATCCATTCCACGTCGAGGATCTGTTCGGGCGGTTTCAAGGGTTCGGCGCCAGGACGCGGTGTTCGAGAACCACCGCCTCCTGGCGGTTGAAGTGGGAGCCGATCGAAAAACGGGAAATGTCCCCGCTTGGGAATCGGCCGTTCATTCTAGCAGCGCGGGCGTTGAGTACAATCTGCGAACGGAACGGAACGTTGGACCGTTCCCCTGGCCAGTGAGGAGACACGCACATTTTTCGACGCGAAACGGCCCGAAAAACGAGCCAGTCTCCGGCCTGGGAACGGTTACGACAATTTCCCTCTGGTCAACGTCCCGGCAGGAAGTCCTCGGTCAAGGTCCGGCCAATGGCCCGCCACAGCTCGAACGAGCGTCTGGCCAGAGCGGGATCATGGACGTGCGGTTTGGGCGGCATGCAGCGGTAGTTGTCCATCGCAAACCGTGGCGCGGCTGGTCGGAACGGGGGATCGAGGTGCGGCAGGCCGATGGCCAGCGTCTGGCGTCGCGGGGTCATGGCGAAGCGTTCGGCTGCCGGGTCGTACTCCACGGTCCGCAAGACCAAGGCGTCCGCGTGGACCTCGACCACCTTGAAGGCCGGCGGCTTGCCCTTGCCCAACGAAGGAGCCACCCACCACGCCCGCTGGCCCGATCGGAACTCCAGATCGACGTGCAAATGGCCCTGCAAGGCGCCGATCACCTGGGGGCAACGATCGACAAGCTGGCGAAGCCGCGGTGCGTCCAGGAAGGTGCAGGGGACGAACGGCTCGTGGATGACCACAAGGGTGGGCAAGCGGCGGCCACGCTCCAAGTCGCCGCGAATCCACGTCCACGTCGCCTCGTCAAACACCGACAACCCCTCCGCGCCCTGGCCGTGGAACGTCCGATCCGGGGCCAAGAGCAGGAAGTGCAGGCCCCCGAAATCGAAGCTGTATTGCTTCGCTCCGAAGACCTGGTCGAATCCGTCGGGCCAGTTGTCGCCGGGAATGACCACGCTGGGGGTCTTCAGGTGGCGCTGGAGAAAATCCTTGAAGTAACGCTGGCGGCGGACGCCGAGCGGCTCGGGGGCAGCGCCGCCGCGATCGGCGCAAGGGATCGCATTGTTGTCGCCGGTGATCAGCAGAAAGCGGGGCCGGACGTTCTCATCGATATGCCGGAACGCCTTGGCGACGAACTCCCGACGCGATTCGTCCAGGTGGATGTCGCTCGTCCAGGCGAAGGTCCACAGGGCCTCCGAGCCCTCGGCCTCGCCGCCGAGCGCGGACACGGCGAAACCCTGGACCGAAAGGATTGCCGCAAAGACCCCGCCGAGGGCGAGGATTCGCCTTGGCCCCGCGCGACTGGAGGTTCGCGGCGTCGTGGCTTGCAACAGGCAATCTCCGGATCGATGCCTATGGGGACGGCCCCCGGTTTGGGATAGGCTCTTCCTCGGGTTCATATTCCCTCCGTTCGCGCGCGTCGCCAACCGAACGCGAAATAGAACGCCAGGCCCACGACCAGCCAAACGCCGAACCGCTTCCAGGCGATCGCCGGCAGTCCCCACATCAAAGCCAGGCAGGAAAGCAGGCCCAACAGCGGGACCCAGGGAACCCAAGGGCAGCGGAAGGGTCGCGGCCGGTCCGGCTCGCGAATGCGGAGCACGATCACGCCCAGGCACACGATGACAAACGCCGACAGGGTGCCGATGTTGCACAGATCGGCCATTTCGTCGAGGCTGGAGACGGCCGAGCCGGCGGCCACGAACACGGCGGTGACCACGGTGGCCACGTGCGGCGTCTTGAATCGGGGATGAATGCTCGCGAACGCCCGCGGCAGCAAGCCGTCCCGCGCCATGGCCAGCAGGATGCGGGGCTGGCCCAACTGGAAGACCAACAGGACCGCGGTGTGGGCGACCACGGAACCGAAGGCCACGATCCCGGCCGCCCAAGGCAACCCGATCTGCCGCATGGCCACCGAAAGCGGCTCCGCGGTGTTCAATTCGTTCCAGGAAACTACGCCGGTGAGCACGGCGGCCACCGCGACGTAGATCAGGGTGCAAACGACCAGCGATCCGAGGATGCCGATGGGCAAGTCGCGTTTCGGATTGCGGCACTCCTCGGCGGTGGTCGAGACCGCGTCGAAGCCGATGAACGCGAAGAAGACGATCGCCGCTCCCGCCTGAATGCCGCTTAAGCCATTGGGCGCGAACGGGCGCCATCGGGCGGGATCCACGTACAAGGCCCCGATGACGAGGAAAAACGCCAGCACGGCCAGCTTGATCGCCACCATCGCGGCGTTGAACCAGGCGCTGGCCCGGATGCCAACGAACAACAGCGTGCTCAGCGCGGTCACGATGAACACCGCCGGCAGATTGAAGACCAGGGGAACGCCGAGGATCTTCGGCGCCGCCTGGATGATCTCCGGATTGGCAATCGCGGTGCGCCAATCTACGGCGAGATGGGCGGGAAACTCGATGCCCGCGCTGCGCAAGAATTCCCGGAAATAGCCCGACCAGGACACCGCCACCGCGACGTTGCCCACGGCGTATTCCAGGATCAAGTCCCAGCCGATGATCCAGGCGACCACCTGGCCCAAGGTGGCGTAGGCATAGGTGTAGGCGCTGCCGGAGATGGGGGCCAGCGAAGCGAACTCGGCGTAGCACAGGCCGGTCAGCGCGCAGGCGAGTCCGGTGAGGGCGAACGAGACCATCAGGGCGGGACCGGCGCCCAGGCGGGTCGCGTCGCCGGCGGCCGCCGTGCCGACCAGCGCGAAAATCCCCGCGCCGACGATTCCCCCGATTCCCAACAAGACGAGGTCCACGGGTCCCAAGACCCGCCGCAGACCCCGGCCAACCTCGCCCCCTTCGGCGGAAAGCGATTCGATGCTCTTCCGATGGAATAGGGAACCCAAGGGCATCGGTGCGGATCCCTCTTCAAGGCAACGTGAGGCGAACCCCGCGGCGGTTCACGGGGACTGTACCCACTCCCGGTAAGCGGACAGACGCATTTTTCGTAACCGTTCACGGGGACTGTCCCGATTTTCGCGGCGAAGTCCGCGAAAATGGGACTGTCCCCCTGGCCAGTAAGGAGACAAGCCCATCTTTCGGCGCGAAACGGCCCGAAAAACGAGCCGGTCTCCGGCCTGTGAACGGTTACCATTTTTCAATCCGAAACGGCTCCCCAAATGAGCCCGTCCCCCCTGCGGCCAAACGCCGCGGCTGGGGCCACGTTGGCGAGGCCGCGGGCGGGCGGCGGCTAACTTCGGAACAAGGGCCGGGCCAGGTCGTAGCCGATGGCGAAGATCGCGGCGTCGATCAACATGTGGCTCAGCCAGGGGCCGAACAGCGAACCGCTCCGATGGTAGAGCCAGGCCCAATACGCCCCGCCCAAAGCCACCCCGACCGAGAACACCAACGTCCACGGCGAAAACCAGCCGAAATACGCGCCCAGCAGGATCACGTGGTGGGCCATGAACCCGACGCTCGACACCGCCGTCGCCGCGGGCCAGGGCATCAGGTCGCGAAGCTGCCCGAAAACAAACCACCGCCAATAGTATTCCTCCAACAGCGAGTGGACCAGCGAATAGAACGCCCCCAGCGCCGCGTAGGCGGCGAACGTACCCACGCCGAAGCTGGCGATCTTGGACTGGATTGCGGGCCCCGCCGACTGGATGGTCCCGGCGGGCCGGAGCACCGCCTGGTACACGCCCACCGCCACCGCGAACACCACCGCGCCGAAGACAAGCCCTTCGGCCAGACCGGCAGAACGGGGACGCGA
>Ga0209381_1003244_pt1 | contig 17430 bp, 5 predicted proteins | sample DewCreD2012metaG_FD_184111 | JGI IMG/M metagenome (GOLD analysis project Ga0209381, IMG submission 184111) | Hot spring sediment bacterial and archeal communities from British Columbia, Canada, to study Microbial Dark Matter (Phase II) - Dewar... ...
TCCTTAAAGGCCGATATCACCCGGTTCATCTCGGGGTTGTAGGCGCTTAGCAGCTCGTTGTCGGCATGGTCAAGGCCGTTGTCGCCCAGGTCAACGCCCGGGAATCCGGAAATGGCCTGCACGTTCCAGCTTACTACCGCCTGGGAGTATATCTGGTTGAGGTAGTTCTGCAGCAGGCCAACGGTACCCTCGGTTAGCCGGGTGCCGGGCAAGGGTACCACGTAAAGGGTGAAACCCTTTTTCTGGTAGGTTGCAGTCCACAGGCCGCCAGCGTATGCCTCCTCGTCGTCCTTAGGGTACTTGGCCAGCACGGGGTACTCATCGCCGGGTCGGGTGCCAATAAGGTTGTAGGTTTGCAGTGCAGTATTTGCACCTGTAGTGGGGGTAAGCGTTTTGCCATCGGCAAGGACCTTAAGGGTAGAGTATGCCAGGGAGTCGGCGCCCCGGCGTACGTGCATCTCAACTGGCTCGGGAATACCAGCGGCAAGTGCTTTCCAGGGTAGTTTGTACAGTGTGCTATCAATGAACAGGTCGTTGTAGAGGTCGGAGTACTCCTTAATACGCAAGCTATCGTACCCGAACTGGGAACCCATGGCAGGGGTAAACCATGCCCTGAACCCCTTGAGCGGTTGGGCAGAGGTGGTATCGGAACCTGACCCCACGCGGTAGGGCTGTGCAGCGCCGTTGTACACCACCACGGCCCTGTCCATATTGCCGTCGGCAGGGACAATGAGCAGGCAATCGTTGCCACCCAAATTGGTAACAATTGGGCCTGTTCCCCCTGCGGTGTAAACCCAAACGGTGGAGTCGTTAACCACCACCACGGAATCGATATCGGAATCAACGGTAAGGGTATCGGTGAACTCGGGCCACTGGGAGGTTCCGGTTGAGTCCGGGTTTGAACCGCCACCGTTGCCCCCACCGGGTACGGGCTCGGTATCGCCAAAAAGGGTAATGTTAACATTGCTTCGCTCTACCACCACATTGCCAGCAGTAAGCTGCATTAGCTCATTGATGCTAATATCGGTAAAGGTAACCGCCAACCCGGCATTGAACAGGGGCAGCGATGCAACACCCTTGCCGGTAAACTTACCGTTGCGCTGGCTGGTAACCTCGGTTACTCTAATGGGTATCTGCGCCGCTAGGAATACGTTGTTGGGCTTGAGCTGCTTTAGAGGTTGCGCCTGCTGTACCACAAAGGGCGAGACAGAGTTGTCGCAGCTGCGCTGGGTATTAACCTTTTGCCTGGTGGTTATGGTCTGGGGAGCTGTATAGTCGCTCGACACCGTTCCACAAAGCGATTTTAGCTGAACCTGGTACTCGGTTGAGGCCTTAAGGCCCTTTACGGTTTTGGAATTTGTGGTTTCGGTTTTCAGCTCTGACCATTGGGTGCCCTCATTGCCCCCCTCGCGGAACCGGGCCTGCCATGCGGTGCTGCCAGGATCGGCTACCACCTCAATGGCGAAGCTGTTCTGGGTTTCATCCTTAAGCGTGAACATGGTTGGGGGTAAACAGGCGTCGCCAAACTGGAAAACACGAACCTCTGAGTAGCCGTTGTTCTTAAAAATCTCGTAGCCCTCAGTGTTGTAAGCCCTAACCCTAAAGGTATAACGTTTGCCGGGAATAAGTGGCGGTTCGCCTGGCCCGTATAGCAAAGAGGTTTGCTGTAAAGTGCGAGTAAACTTCAGGGCATCGGGTGCTGTGGTAATGGCAATATTGGGGTCAACATCGCCAAGCAGCTCAACCAAGGTAAACTCGTACATGGTTTTTGGTGCCGATAGTGGCGAGGCTATACCACCGGGAACCCATGAAAAGTTGATGAATTGGGGATTGGTAGCGTTTACTTTTTGGTTGTTTGCAGGGAATACTATACGTGGTGGCTCATTAAGCAGCAGCCAAACACCAGCACGGCCCACGTTGGAAATGGGTACACCCCTGTTATACTCAAACACCTCCACCTTGAACTGGTAGTACCCTTCGGGTAGTTTTCCCCCGCGGTAGAGCTCCTGCGGGCTCATACCTTCCACTACAATATTTTGGGGTCGTAAACATTCAGCAATGGTGGTTGAGGGTATAAGTACCGGGATACCCGTTTGAATGCTCAAGGGAGCCGGTTTCCAGCTAGGGTTGGTGTAAATTTTTATGCCAGGCCCCTCAATGGTAAATCGCAAAAATACATCGATGCTGGTAACCACAGGATCGCGCAGAAGCACCGTTGCCATAACACGTTGCTGGTCGGGCGCTGTGTAGTGGCTAAGGTAAACCGTGTAAGGCGGGGTAACATTTATGGTAGCCTGCACCGGGAAAAGCTGCCCGATACCAGGTTTAAGTAGTAGTGATAGTATAATGGTAAGCCAAGTAGCAATGTTTCGCCTTGAAATCCTTCCTGTGGTTAAATGCCTCATAGGTAATGTTCTATGCTAATATTCGTTAATAAATTGATTACATGTGATTATTCCTCCTACTGAACAACAATTCTTACACTTTCCGAATGGTGGCCCGATGTAATTCTGATTAGGTAAATACCCAGAATTGGATTAATTGCCGATGGTATCCTATAAATACTCTGACCACGGAACTCCTTGAGCAATATCCTTTTGCCGTATAGTGTGAATATTTCAACCACAATATCGGCCTGGCTGTTCAGCTCCACCAATAGCTCAAACTGTCCATTGTTTGGATTGGGGAATGCCCCAATGTTTTTGAAGAGCGGCAAATTGCTGTCAGCATTACGAAGCTCCTTAGAGGGCCCAATGGTAATTTTCTTTTCGATATACTGGTTGCAAGGGCCGCTATATGTCATTAGGCCAATGGTAAACAATCCCTCCTTCAAAGGAATCAGGAACAAGGAGTAGTCGGTCCGGTAGATTTCACTAAAGCTCTCGGTCGGATAAAGCCATTGAATGGCTTGGGGTATGGGCCACGACATTTCGATAAGGACTATAGTGTCGTTTACCGAAGCTCTATCGGCAATAAGGAAATCGGCATCAATTATACCATTGTACGATTCAATCCTAATGGTATCGCGTCCAACGCATCCGTTGCCGTCAGTAACTATTAGGTAATACTCCCCTGAGGCTGAAAGTTCAACCTTTGCCGTAGTAGCCGTAAACCCGTTGTTCGATAGCCACAGGTACGAGGTACCCATTACTCCGGCATCGGCTATATAGGTTTGGTTTGTACAAAGCGTAACCAAGCTAGGCAGCGATGGTTGCATTGAGGGTGGATCGGTTAGAGTATAGGAACCGGATGTGGTACACCCATTGCTATCGGTAACAGTAACTGAGTAGACTCCTGCAGGTACATGTCCTGTTGAATCGGCCTGAACACCGTTTGACCAGAGGTAGCTGTAGGGTTTAGTTCCCCCGGTAACAATAACGCTAATTCCCGCATCGGTACCCCCATGGCAGGTTGGGTTATGCACCATTGCCTGGCTAACAATAAGGGTATCGGGCTTTGATATCTCGTAGGTTTCAGCATGTGTGCAGCCATACAGGTCGGTTGCAACAGCCGTATACCTCCCAGCGGGTACGCCTACCAGCTGGTTACCGCTTGCCCCATTGTTCCACTTTACCTCAACCCAATTTGTACCGGAAAATGCCTGAACGGTAATACTGCCATCGGCCGAGTAGGAACAGCTTGCATTAACCACCTCAACCAGCTCAAGGGTAGGGGGTGGTAAGTTGCTGATTGATGCTGAATCATCAACAGTACAACCATGGCTATCGGTAATGCGGAAGGGATACCTGCCATTGGGTAAGCTGTGTAATAGGTATCCACCAGCGGGACAGTCAATGGCAGCGCTATCGGGGAATTGCAGGGTGTAAGGGGCAACACCACCAATAGGGGCAATTAGAACAGTATCGGTGCAGGTTTTATCGGTAGCGCCAGAGTTAAAATTATTCTGAAGCACCTGTAGTTTTGGTGGCTGTGAAATGGATATCGGCTTGCTTGTGGAACACCCATGATTATCGTATAGCCATATAGTGTAATTGCCCGCAGTAAGGTTTTCCATTACGCTCAGCTCGGAGTTGGTGCCCTTAGGTAATATTTCGTTGCCAGTGATGGCAAAGCTGTACTGTGGGGTTCCGCCCGTAGCAGTAACCTCAACCCTACCATCATTTCCGCCATAGCATTGTACATCGGAAACCTTAACATCAAGGGCTAACGGATCGGGTTCATCAAGGGTAAACGACTTCTGCACTTTACAGCCCAGGCTATCGGCCACCGCAATGCTATATGCACCAGCTTTTAGCCCTGAAAATACGCCATTGCTACTTTCAGCCCCAAGCAAAGTGTAACGGTAACCACCCCAACCCCCAGCGGCATCGGCATCAACCTTGCCATTGGAATAGCCAAAGCATGTTGGCTGGCTAACCGTAAATGGTAAAAGGTGGAGCGCATTGGCCGGCTCAGCAATTACTATTCCATTAATTTCCTTTATACAGCCATTTGAATCGATAATAGTTAAATCGTAGGTGCCAGCAGGTAAGTCAGAGTATTCAGCCGTTTTGGCGATGCCCATCTTACTACCCAATGATTTCCCGTTGGCTGTTAAGGTAACCTGGTAACTACCTACCCCGCCAGCTATGCTTAAAACCAGTTTGCCAGTTGTTGCCCCCTTGCAATCAACATGGTAAGGAATAACCGTTGCGGAAATAGGTTCGGGCTGAGTTACAGGGTTTTTCACCTTAACCGTACAACCGCTCGAATCGGTTGCATACAAATAGCCATTACCGGCAGCTAGCTGGTTGAATACCCGCTCAGGTTGCCAGTTAACCCCATCGCTGCTGTATGTAAACGGGGGGTGCCCACCAAGTGCAACGTAAACTGAAACCTCGCCATCGTTACCTCCAAAACACGAAACGTTTTTAAAGGTTTCAACAGCGAGCACAAACGAATCGGCAGGTTGGGTTATACTAACCAGGGTGGGATTAATAGTACAACCCAGTGAGTCCTTAACCCGTGCATAGTAGTTGCCGGCAGTAAGCCCGCTAAACACGCTATCGGCCGACCAGCTAAGGCCATTATCAACTGTATAGCTATACGGAGCAGTACCGCCAGCGGCTTTAATGGAAATAACGCCCTCGCTACCGCTGAAGCAACGGTTGTGGGTGGTAGCTATGTTTTCCAGAACCAGCTGGCTTGGTGAGGTGATGTTAACCTGAGGCAGGGCTATTGTACAGCCATTAGCATCCTTTCCTACAAGGTTATAGTAACCCTTACTTAACCCAGAAAATGTGTAAGTATTATAGGTAGGTCCAACGGTTGTACTCCAGCCATCCTTTGTAAAGGTATAAGGTGGTGTTCCGCCGCTCCCCGAAACGGTTACCGAACCGTTGTTACCCCCATAGCACGATACGTTGGTCTGCGACTCGATTTTGCCCGAAACGGCTGATGGCTGCGTAATGGTTACCACCACATTGGAAGTACACATGTTTGAATCGCGGATGGTAACCGTGTGCGTACCAGCTATGAGACCGTTAAATGTGCCGCTCGACTGATATGTACCACCATTGATCCTGTACATATAGGGTGGTGTTCCGCCGCTCCCCGAAACGGTTACCGAACCGTTGTTACCCCCGTAGCACGATACGTTGGCCTGCGACACTATGCTGCCCGAAACGGCTGATGGCTGCGTAATGGTTACCACCACATCGGAAGGACACATGTTTGCATCGCGGATGGTAACCGTATACGTGCCTGCTATGAGACCGTTAAATGTGCCGCTCGACTGATATGTACCACCATTGATCCTGTACATATAGGGTGGTGCCCCGCCGCTCCCCGAAACGGTTACCGAACCGTTGTTACCCCCATAGCACGATACGTTGGTCTGCGAATCGATTTTGCCCGAAACGGCGGATGGCTGCGTAATGGTTACCACCACATTGGAAGTACACATGTTTGAATCGCGGATGGTAACCGTATCTGTGCCAGCGGTTAGCCCGCTGAACGTGCCGTTAGATTGATACGTTCCACCATTGATTTTGTACATATAGGGTGGTGTTCCGCCGCTCCCCGAAACGGTTACCGAACCGTTGTTACCCCCATGGCACGATACGTTGGTCTGCGAATCGATTTTGCCCGAAACGGCGGATGGCTGCGTAATGGTTACCACCACATTGGAAGTACACATGTTTGAATCGCGGATGGTAACCGTATACGTGCCAGCGGTTAGCCCGCTGAACGTGCCGTTAGATTGATACGTTCCACCATTGATTTTGTACATATAGGGTGGTGTTCCGCCGCTCCCCGAAACGGTTACCGAACCGTTGTTACCCCCGTAGCACGATACGTTGGTCTGCGACACTATGCTACCCGAAACGGCTGATGGCTGCGTAATGGTTATAGGCACATAGGAACGACATCCATTTTTATCTTTAACGTAAAATTTGTATGTTGAATCTCTTAAACCGTTGAAAGTGTTAGCGTCCTGCCAAGTTAAAGCATCTTTACTGTATGAATATTTTCCTATTCCGCCTTCTGCTTTAAGAATTACCTCACCATTGTTATAGCCATGACATGTTATATTTTTTTGGATTGCACTAAGCGTTAATTCTTTAGGCTGATTAATTGTAATCGTTTGTTTATCCGATTTACAGGTTCGGCTATCTACAACATAAACATCATAATTTTTTGCTACTAAACCATTAAATATACCAGTTTTGTTTGAAAGTGAACCGCAATGGTAAGTATAATCCGTTGATGCACCACCTGAGGCCGAAAGGGTTATTTGGCCGTTATTGTCACCAAAACAATTTAGGGTATCTGTAAAATTTATTACATTAAGAGTTAGTGTTGGATTATTATGGGGATTATTTAATTTTATATCATATGTTGCAAATTCTTGGCTATACCCATTGGCATCAATTATTGTATGCTTTACATGAATTGTTTCGTATGTTATAGGTATGCGAACCTTATAATCATTATTATTTGAATTTGCAGAATTTATTGTGGCTATTGGAATTTCCTCAAAATCACCTACCTTTGTTGTCAAAAAGATTAAATCATTTTGCCCCAGTGCACCCACTGTAAAGTGAGCAAAAGTTTCATTTTCATTACAATATGAAGTGTCAGAATATTTGTAATTTAGAAGGCGAGGGCGTACCTCAACAGGCAGAGTGAAGTAAGGTGAATACTTTACAGGATTATCGGCACCATTCATGTATATTCTTGATCTCAGGTAAAGCTTCCTGCCCTTTCCATAAGTTTCGGGCAGGGTAGAGTAATCGGGAACTACAAAATTTGCAGGGTTACTGATTGTAATCCAACTACCTTCATTGCCTGTACTGCTGTACTGTATCTCAAAAGCATAGGTATTACTTGTCAAATCAATTTCACCATTACTCAAATATGGTCTAAGTGACACTTCATTCTGCTCTACTAAATAGGTTATAAAGTTATTACCATTCTGTATTATTCCATCAGGGCGGGGAGGAGAGATGCCTATTTTAAAAAAACTATAATCCACATAGCCAGAATTAATATTTTTACAAATAACATCACTAATTTTTGAATTTGGAGTAAACGTATATATCTTTCCAGATTTTAAATTATTTAAATTAACTATTAAATCCCAAAGAAATGTTTGAGACCAATAATAAGAATCATCATAACTACATCCATCCCATTCACTCCATTCAAAATAATTTAGTAAGTTATCGGTAGTAATATAAATTATAGTATCTTCAAAATTATTTACTAATTTTATACTGCTTTCATCGCAATTCCTTACACTGGAGATATGTGTCTCATGCAAAAATTCATATTCACAGGAATATATGTAATTATTAGAAAATGACTTGGAAATATGTACATATCGATTTGCATTATCAGGAATATTCTGACAGTAGCAATTATAGTTAATCCCAATAAATATAATTAAATAATACAATTTTTCCCTAAACATAGTTCTAGTTTTTTGATTATTATTCATAACAAACATTTAACAATTTCGAAAAATTAACATTTAATAATATTATCTTATAAATGTAACATAAACTAAATTTAATGTTACTATCATAATAATAATTAATATCTTTAATATTTGCGACTCCAATCAACCTATATTCGGAACCTTCCGTTTTCCTATAAATCATCGCAACTCCATCAACTCCAAAAGCATCCCAGTAAAGCTCAACCCTACCCTCGTCGATATTAACCTTATAGCTAACTTTAAAATCACCTGATGTGGTTGGGTTTGCTTTATGGACATTAATCCTGTTGCTAATACCCATACGACCGGTAAAATCGACAGCAGCACAGTAAAGGTAACCCTTACCTATGCTGTTGTCTAGCACAAAGGTGGTATCGGTATAAATGTTACCGGTAAAAAGCACTCTTGGCGCTTTCCCTTCCCCCTCAAAGTAAAGGGTATGCCTTACCACATCGCTACTTTTGCTTGGAGCAATGCTTACCCTGGTATTTCCTAAGCTATCGGGCTCTAGGGTTAACACTGGGGCACTGGGTGGAATGGTGTCGGGCTTTACCAGTACAATTGGCTCGGAGGGCCTGGAGGTGTTATACCTCGTATCCAGCGCAACTAGCTTAAAATACAGCTTGCTGCTCAGCAAGCTTAGCGGGAACTTAGCAGTATAGGTTGAGTCGTAAATAATACGGTGCGATAATAGGGTATGCTCATCGGAATCGGTGGCTGAGTAGAGTAACTGGTAGCCTAACAAATCGGGCTCGTTTCCGTATTTCCAGGTAAACTTTACCACTCCTGTGGAGTCGAACTCCCCTTTCATCCCAGTGGGTGGTAACGGAGGTATAGAGTCCTTGGCCTGGAAAAGCCTGGATGAGGAAAAGTATGGCCTGTCGAACTGATCAATTGCAGCAACCCGGTAGTAGGAGTAATCGGCTGGTTTTTGGACGTAGCTGAGATTGATGCTCTTGTCAATCAAATCCTTGGAAATGGGGTTAAAGGGTCCCTCGTTGCTTGCAGATTGGTAAACCATAAAGCCTTTTAGGTTTTGTTCATTTACACTATCCATCGCCCAGGTTATGGCTATTTTATTATCAACCTCCTTGATATCGGTAATCCAAGGGGTTACATCAATGCTTGGCATAACATTTACCTCAATTATGTCAGAGTAAGGGCCAAAGGTGTCGAAAGGTGTTCTACCCCTTATGCGGTAGTAATAGTTTGATGCCTCTAACTTAACGGAGTCGCTGACTATGTAGGTCTGAACATCATCATCGGCGGTACTCATTGAGTAATAATTTTTGCCAACTACCGTTACAAAGTTTTTACCATCGGCAGAGCGCTCCAATTCAAAATTGGTATAAATACCACGAAAAGGCTCATAGGGCATTGAAAAGGTAACTGCACCTCCGTTTAACTGGTGCGTAATACCAAATGGGCGTGGAAGCAAATTACCAAAGGAGAAATCAACCAGCACATAGCCAACCTGGTTTACCTCAATGGAATCGGTATAGTTTGAACGTACAATATAGAGGTATGCTTCATTGGTTTTAACCGTTGAATCGATTGCTCCAAGCCCCATCATTTGTGCTACCGTGAACGATTGGTCGGCGCAGAGCAATCCAATTGAAAAACGGCTCTGCTGATCACGGGCAATATTTACTTGTTCAAAAAAACTGTTCTGCGAGGTAACGGTCATCTCCATACCAGAACCATAAATTGCCTCGGCAGCTATAGCAAAAGTGCTACTATCGGCATATTTTTCCCAACCATTCAATGGAACAGGTTGAAACATGCCAATAAGAATAGAGTCAGGTTTGTCAATTACTTTTCCGTTTCTAATAACAGTTTTGCGGTATATGGCATACCCAGCCTTGTTAGCCCTTTGCCAGCTAACATGGTTTTCGGGAGCCCAACGCAGAAGTACTTTCCCATTATCAATGAACCCAGCAACCTGTATGGATGGCTTTGGCGCATCATTTTGAGCAAACAGTTTAGACCCAATCAAAACTAGAATAAAGATATATAAAACTTTTTTCATAAACTCTTAGTATTTAATGCTAGTTGAATACTCCGATGTAGGATTTTCAAGCCCAGGAATAAAGTATTTAACAGTAATAGGATAGGACGAGGATGAGTAAAATCCAGCATACGATGAGTTCTTTAATCGGGTAAGAATTTCATCTTTACTATTTGGGTCAAGGTAAAATGCTTTACCGCGCAGATGTCCCCAATCATTTGAAATGTAATAACATATATTATTTTCTATTCGGTTAATGGTTTGGCTACTAAATGTCAGCTTTCCCTGCGAGATTACATTTTGGTTCAATGCAGGTAGTTCGCCATACCCAACAAGTCGGGAAACGTAAACCGGTGGTACCCCAATCCTTTGAGTTTCCCTATAGGTTATAACCATACCTGGAGCTAAAGGATACTTGAAATAAATCAGATCTTTGTAGTTATTGGTGTACCAATTTGTCCGGTCTAGCACTGACTGGATTTTGATCATGCTCATTTCCCAACTGTCGAATAGCTCATACACAGGTGCAATTCCTCTATACTTTATATGAATTTGAGTGTAATTGTCATCAACACTATAAGAGGTATACGTTGTATTCAAACTTCTAATTTTCTCAATAAAGGTATTATACACACTTGTTCTAAAGTGTAGGCCATACAGTTCAACATTGGTCTCTTCGGATAGTGTCCCCTCGGCATCTTTGGCCGTAAGTGCAATGTCATCGTTCACATTTTTCTCAGTGCGCATTACATTCGCATCGGCAACAAAAGCAGAGTTTGAATCATCTACCCTAACAATTTTCAAGCTGTAAATGCTGTTGTTGACAAGATTATCGGGTACGTACCAGGTAACACGCTTTTTATCCCTTTCATAGGTTATAGGCATAATTGATATATTATTACCCGATTTAAAGTGGGCCTCGTATCGCCATGAACCGGGTTTAGAGAAAAGGTAATCAACCCCCTGCAATAGCTGAATGTACATACTGCCGTACTCATTCTTATAGAAGTTTACCATGTTACGTACCGGATAGGTATATTCAACATTATTATCAGTGATATAATCGGGGGCAATACCTGTAAGGAATGCAACCATTCGCTCTTCGGTTTGTCTCTTTCCGTTCAAGCTGTAGTCTGTCCAGTTGGAACTACCACTCCGTTCCTGAAAATAAACACCAACTTTAAGCTTTAACTTTACCTCCGAAGGTAAAACCTCCAGCGGGCGCAGAGCAAGCACATCTCTAGCAGAATTCCATTCCATTGCACATGGTATTTCGGTCTCGCCATTTACAAGCTTACAGTAATCTAATTTTATGCGGAAATACTTTTTGTTACCGCTCGCATCTAAGATTTCAAACTCTTCCTCAACCGGAATGTTGAAAACAACCTGAGGTGTAGTGAATACATCCACCTCATTTGCTCCATCGTTAGGTGTAAGCTCTGAAATTGCGCTAACACCCTCCAGCTCATTAACGCTCACAAGCTTACACTGATTACCATAGCTAAAATCAAAATGGCATTTACCCTTAACTAAACCTCCTAAAACATTATACTTAGCCTCAACAGCCCCAGCAATATAGGTTGGGTTAGGCAACTGCGCACCCAAAACGGCCGCAAACCCTGCATCAAGGATCGTGAAATCTTTTCTCTCACCAAAAACCCTAACGCGAATACCAATTTTGGCATCAACCCATGCCCAGGCCTGACCCTGAGCATACCAGCCATTTATTCCTAGCGGGCCTGTGTGACCCTCGCATCTGGCATACTCCCCAAAATTCTTAAGCATAAAATCGAAGCCCATGCCCATATCAAAGTTGCCGGTAAAAAAGAGGAAATGCTGTTCACCTGTACTTGCCTGTACCGATGCCCCAAAGGCAAATCCACCACCCGATTTAGTTAGACCATCCTGTCGCAGGTTTGTAAAATTTATTTTACTGCTTAAAGAAGAGAGATTGGATGGCAATGGGGGAAAATCAGGAAGTACAGAACCCACCATAAAGTAGCTCTTTGCGGTAAGAATGCCCATCTTTAAACTTACAGGGGAAGTTGGTGTACCTATGTAAATATACCAATTACTGGGAGCAAAGTAGAAGTCCACTCTACCTGCAAGGTTATCTTTTCCGGCTCCGCTAACAACATTGGCAACGTTTATATAAGCCTCAGCATATCCCGATAGTTCTCCTTTACTAAGCAAGTACTCAATATTTACTTTAGCTTTTACCTTAGCATCGGTTTCGCTTTTGTTAAGCTCTGTCATGAAACGGCCATCGCCGGCAAAAAATATTTTATTAATACCAAAACTGCTATTAAACTCTATACCAAAAGCTACATTCCCGTTAAAAGCATCAGGATTGGGTTGTGTTCCAATAACCACTTTTGCCATTACCCCAAGCGCAATGCTTGATGTAGGTTTATAAATAATTCCTGATTTAGATACCCCAATAACAGGTTTTGTAGGCTGAGTAGATAGGGTATCTGGCGTTAATGTAATATTATTAGGCATTATACGCTCCATGTGGTAATATGCACCACCACCAAAACCGTACACTCCAAATCCGGGGAAAACTGCAATACCTGATGGTAACGAAACGCCAGCATCGGCAAACCAGTACCTAAAGCCAGATACGCTACCAAACTGGGCAGTGGCATTAACTTTTATGCCAGGCGTTATGCTCATATCAACATACCCAATATATCCATTACCATAGGTAGGATCATTCTTAAAGTTCTCAAGTCCACCTTTTAAAGCAACTGCACCAATATTAGCATCAACTAATATTTTCCTTAACTCAACATCTTTATACTTCCACTCACCTCTTTGCTGCTTGGCCCAAATCACAAAAGCGGAAGTCCCAGCAATTTTTTCCTGCATAAGATTTACGCTAGCATCGAATTTAAGCCCCAACAGTGTATCCTTATTGTTTCTTTCCAGAGCAATACCATTAATTTGCACAGGAAAACCCGCCATAGCTCCTGATGTCATTGAGAAAGCTTTAATGTCAATTTGGGGTTGCTTGGTTTGCACTACTAGCCCTTGAAAGGTAATATCGGCAAGGCTAACGCCAGGAGTTCCGTTTACATTAACCTTCATTTTTCCATGCAGCTCTGCTTTTGGGTAGTAAACCCCATCTTTTGATTCGACAGTAATTGTTGAATTACTATCCAAGATCAACTTAGTGCCTGAGCCAAAAAGAGGCGCATTAATCTCACCTGGCAATGAAACCTTGAACAGGAAGTTATTATCAGCATCAATATTAGCAGTATAATTTAAAGGTTTATTAGGCTCTGTAATAGGCAATACAATTCCTCCCGACATTCCAAACCCTGTTATTTCGCTTTTTTCAAATGCTAGAGAAAGTGAATTGATTGAGAATTTCCAACCGCCCAGATTTCCATCGTCAAGACTTAATATCTGTGCGTTATATGCCAAACTACCAGATATACCCTCTAGGTCAATAAGGAACTTGGTAGCATTGATTTCAGGCACTTTGCCACTTTTTGCAAAGGTTTTCGGGAACTTCAACGAAAACGAGCTAATGTATAAGCCTCTCCATAAATTTTTGTTTTCACCATCGAACAAAACCGATTTATAGCCAGCAGGAAACTGAATGCCATCGGGATTTCGAGTATCGCTAAGGTCAAGAACTATGTTTTTGGCATAAAAACTATACCCTTTAAGTTTTCGTAACTGAAAGGGATCAAGGCTAACGCTAAATAGTATATCGTTGAAATCGGTAACCAATCCCAAAAACTTACCTGCAACCTTTTGACCTGTTAAAACAACTCTTGTAGCAGGGTTTTCTTTCCAGAAGTTATCTTCATCAAGGTATATTATCCCTGAAATTTGTGCTTGTTTGTATCCGTTACAATCCCACTCAATAAATGTAGAATCAGCCTTTATAATTAAATCCTTGCCAAACAAATCAAGTTTCTTATCTTTCAGCATTTTAAGCTGAGCTGTTTCTATACCATTTATACCAACGGTAACGCTGTCGGCTACTAAACCAAATTTTTTGGTTGACCCTGGTAAACTTACACTCATATACGCCTTAAGCACAGCTCCCGAGGGTGTAAATTTTAGCTTATCAAGCACTATGGTGTAATACATCCCACCTATTTCCTTGACAATTCCTAATGGTAAAGTGTATACCTTGTCAGGATCTAGCATGTCTACAATTCTATTCTCACCTAAAACCTTTTGGGTTAGCGAATCGGCCAACCTATCTAGGTCTAATTGATCGCCAACAATTTCATCTTGGCTGTCAGTGCTTATACTTGATAATGAAAAATAGGGAATGCTTGGTATTGTAAACGTTTCCTCAGCATTAACAGGACAATGTATTATTGTTATTAAAACTAAAACTATCCAAAGTTTAAATAGTAATGCTTTTATCATAATACTTTAATCTTTACTTAAGGTGTAAGTATAACTTAAAGTGCCATTAAAATCAACTGTTTTCTTATTAGCTATTTCAATAGGATTGTTTCTGTATATAAAGCTTAAATTCAAGGTTACCCTATGAACCTTTAAATGAGAAAAACCACCTCCTATTCTAAAGGATAATACCTCGCCTGTAAAATTTTTATTGCGATATGAAAGATTATATGAGACACTGCAATTTGAGGTAATCTTTTTATTAAGGAACGATTTTGATACTCCAATTACAGGACCTATCATTAGAAAGTTATCGGTTTTGCTAATAATATTGTAATTGCTTATTAACGTGCCATTAACCAATAAATTAATGGGGTTAAATGAATGTGTATATATTACTGAGCCTTGATAATTCGATGAATTGTCCAATGTGGAGTTACCTGCCTGCCTATTATTTGATTGTTGAAATGATATATTGAAATTTATTGATCTACTTATTTCTTTATCGCTAGCTGAACCAAGAATAAAGCTTCCATTAAGCATAGCCGATTGTGAAATTTGGGTAAAATTAAGGGTATCTAAATTTTGATATGGGGATAGATTATTAATACTCTCGAAAGGATTTCTAAAAAAAGTATAATAGGCCTGATTTGTATAGCTGGTTGAAAAGTTCATCTTTTCATTTGGAGTAAAACTTATGTTTATGCTGTTTAAAAGATTCCGCGATGAAGAAACTTTTTTCCTATCAAGGTTATTCCTTTGCAGGCCTAAACTACCAGCAATATTTACTTTCCCTTTTAATAGCTGGTTGGTAAATGTAAACGCAACGTTTTCAAAATCATTATTCATATAGTAAACGCCTAAGGTTGTATAGGCAGGGTCAACTCTTTCATATGCTAAACCAATTGAGTAGTTAGAGCCTAAGTAGTTAAAGCTTCCTTTCATAGCTTTCGAGAATGTAGTAGTCCCGTTCCGTTTTGATAAAAAGAAAGCGCTACCCTTCTCAATCGACTCAGCATTTTCTTGCCGGGTATCGTTTGTCAATGAGTTGGCAGCAACCTCCGCTGAAACTTTAACTTTTTGAAAAAAAGTCTTACTTAAATTTATCGTATAAACCATGTTGTCCTTTGGTTGCAAACCTAAAGAATCAGGGAATTCAGGGATACTGTTTAAAATATCCCATGCCCTAAACACCCCTATTTCATAATTTGCGCCATCCTTGTTATAGCCAAATTTAGTTGCAAAACCTAATCGTTTGTAGTATGGATTTTGCCCAATTTTTGTTGAATCCCACTCAACACCCTTAACCAATCGCCCATACATTGCACTAAATTTTACTCCTAAATCAGTAGGTGCTAGTTCAATCCCTCCCCCTAAGAATTGATGACCGTTTAGGGAATAGGAAGAAAAAGACATTGAATTGTATCCAACATAGGCTTTTGCCCATTTGTATGAAGGTTGTGCTCCAAACTGATTAAAGTTAAATGGCTGTGAATAGTTTATTTGTTGGTTTGAATATGAAAATGAAAAAGGGAGTGCAATTCCATAAATCGATAGGTTTGCATTACCCGAAAGAAATAATGAATATGGAACATATTCACCTATTTGACGGTAGCTTGAGTGTTGATTAAAACTAAAAGATCCTCCATAATCAAATGGTTTTTTATCTTTTAGCGTGGAAAAATCCTGTGCTATAGACTTTGAAAACAGAAAGATTAATAATAACAGTAAAAAACGATTCATTTTAAATTTAATTTTTAATAATTTGGTAATTCATCTGATTGTTTAAAAACCATTCTCTTGCTGTTATTAAAGCATTTTCATAACTTTCCACATTTAGGTCTCCACTGGGAAGTGCTTTTATTGGAAACCCATCAATGTAAGGGGCAATAAGTTCTAATATTCGATACCCACATAATATTGATACTTCTGAATCGGGGTTTGATGACTCGCACAACTTTTCATCAGAAAAGATTTTTTCTACTATTATATCGTAAAGAACTTTTTGACGTGTATATATAAGATCTTTATAAATGTAATCGACTACATTGCTATTTAACTGAAGAGAATTAACTCTTTCTTTTAGATACTCTATCGATTCCTGCTCTCCCATTCTGGCAAGTGCTAAGTGTATAGCCCACTTATCTGATTTTTTTAAAGTCTCATCACTTAACTTTCCTTTTATCTTATTTTTCAGCAAACTATCGTTTAAAGCACCTGCAGCTAGAACTAATTCCTTTATACTTGATTTAACATTTTCTATATAATTTGCCAATAATCTAATGTCAACGGAATCATAACAATTCTTATCAAATTTCTGTAATTGCAATATAGCATTATATGTATGGTTTGATGGATTCCGCATTAATATACTTATGTATATATCAACGCCTGATTGCTTTACTGCCAAACTTGATTCTTTTCTAACTATTCTATTAACTAAGTTTAATGCGTTTTCAATGTTACTGGGATTATTGTATAGAGTGTCGGATAGTTTTAAATACAAACATCGTAAAATTGCTATACTATCATCATGATTTTTTAATTTTTTCTTCAAAATACCAGTAGAAATAGCTTCGGAAAACTTTTCACACTTTTCTTTTCTTATAGACTGTGAATAGCTAACGAAAAAGAAGGGTATACTAAGTAATATTGTTATAAAAACTTTTTTGATAAACCCTGTAATCATAATTGATACAATTAACAGTGCAATTTTAACGTATTTTTACAATTAGAGCAAGATAAAAATGTAATTTAGAAACTTTCTAATTATTTATTTCATTTATGAATATACATAAAAAAAAAGCCCCGCGGGGTTACCCGCGGGGCGTAAGGGGGGCGGCGACCTACTCTCCCGCTGTGACGCAGTACCATCGGCGCTGGCGGGCTTAACTGCCCTGTTCGGAATGGGAAGGGGTGATCCCCGCCGCTGTAGCCACCCAAAGCTGCTGCCCGGATGCCCCGGGCCAATGCCTTAACAACGTGACGCGACCGAGGTAGACGGCTCGGGGGGCGGTGACCCGCCCCGCGCCGGGAAAGTCTCGGGCCATTAGTACTGCTCGGCTGAGGCCCTCGCGGACCGTACACCTGCAGCCTATCAACCCCG
>Ga0209381_1003249_pt1 | contig 17405 bp, 16 predicted proteins | sample DewCreD2012metaG_FD_184111 | JGI IMG/M metagenome (GOLD analysis project Ga0209381, IMG submission 184111) | Hot spring sediment bacterial and archeal communities from British Columbia, Canada, to study Microbial Dark Matter (Phase II) - Dewar... ...
GCGGGACCTCGATGTGGATGTCAATGCGGTCGAGCAGCGGGCCGCTGACGCGCGCCATGTAGCTACGAATCTGCCCAACCGTGCAGCGGCACTCCCTTGTCGCGTCGCCCAGGTTCCCGCAAGGGCAAGGATTCATGCTCGTGGCCATCAAGACCTCTGCTGGGAACTTCACGCTCATGAGCGCACGCGAGACCGTGATGCTGCCGCTCTCGATGGGCTGGCGGAGGGTCTCAAGCGTCGCGCGGTTGAACTCGGGCAACTCGTCGAGGAACAGGACGCCCTTGTGTGCGAGGCTCAGCTCCCCGGGCCTCGGATATGAGCCGCCGCCCACCAACGCGGGCGTGCTCGCCGTGTGGTGCGGGTCGCGGAAGGGACGTGTGGCGACGAGCGCCTGGCCCGCGGGCAACTCCCCAGCCACGCTGTGTATCTTCGTGACCTCAAGGGCCTCCTCGACCGTCAGGGGCGGAAGGATGGTGGGCAGGCGCTTCGCCAGCATCGTCTTGCCGCTGCCCGGCGGGCCGATCATCAGGACGTTGTGGTGTCCCGCAGCGGCGACGGTGAGCGCCCGCTTAGCGTGCTCCTGGCCCTTGACGTCCGCGAAATCCACCTCGTAGCGGGCGGTCTGCGCGAGCACCGAGGCGATGTCAACCTGCTTCGGCTCAAGGGAGAGGCGCTCCGTCACCAGACCGAGGGCATCGTCCAGGGTCCTGACGGGATAGACTTTGAGGCCATCCACTACTGCGGCCTCAGCAGCGTTGGCCTCAGGGACGATGAAGCCGCCGACCGCGGCATCGCGCGCGGCGAGGGCCATGGGCAGGACGCCCTTGACGGGCCGCACAGTGCCATCAAGGGCCAGTTCGCCCACCATTGCGAAGTCGGCGAGGTGCGTCGCCTCAATCTGCTCGTCGGCGGCGAGGAGGCCGACGGCGATGGGGAGGTCGTAGGCTGGGCCTTCCTTGCGGGTGTCGGCGGGGGCGAGGTTGATGGTGATGTGGCCGCGGGGCCAGCGATACTGACGATTGCCGATGGCCGCCTGGACCCGCTCGGCGGATTCCTTGACTGCGGCGTCGGGCAGGCCCACGATGGCCAGGTAGCGGAGCCCGCGGACGACGTTGCACTCGACCTCGATGGGATATGCCTCGATGCCCAGCACGCCCAACGAGGCGACCTTGGCAAGCATGCTCAGTCCTCGTCCAGTGTGCGAGGGGGATGATACAGGAGCATCGGGTGCCGTGTCAAGGGAGCCGGGCCGGCGCATGGCGAGCAGAAGGCCCGAAGGACCGGGTGTGGAGGCGGCGAAGGGCGCCTTCGGCGGGTAGAGATGCCCCTATGCCCGCCTGGCCTGCTGCTGGGCGATGGCAGCCTCGATCTCTTCGATGGTCAGCCGCCGGGGTCGGGTCCGGCCGTTTTCCCAATTGCTGATGCACTGGACGTGGACGCCGAGGAGTCTAGCCACATCTCGCTGCTCCAGGGCGGCCTCCAGGCGTGCCTTCTTCAGCCGTCCGCCGAGAGTGGTGGTGTCAATTGCTGGCAGGACGGACAGGGTGAAGCGCATTGTGGTCTGGTTGCCGAGGTCGGCCAGGACAAGCTCGACGGATCGGCCGTTGACGACCACCTCCCTGATGACCGCCCTGAGGAACTCCCGCGTTCCCGCGCCTCCGGGCGACTCGCAGCCCACCGCGGGCCGCTGGCCGCAGGCTTCTGTCGGCCCCGCCGCGCGGCTTGCGGCCAGTTGAGCCTGGACCTCTTCCCGTTCCCCCGCGAGCCTGCTCATGCGCTCGCTGAAGGCTGCCTTGTCGAGCTCCCCCGTCTCGTAGAGCTCGAAGACGCGGGCGATGCGGTATTTGAGGCGGTCGAGGGCATTCTGGAGCCTTCGGCGTTCGTCCTGGGCGGTGTCGGTGGGTTCTTCTGCCTGCTGTGCTGAGCTCGGCGGGACGGAGTGTGCTGCCACTTCAGCGAGTTTTTCGAGGACGGTCTCCTCGAGCCAGTCCGCCCGCACGTTCCTGGCGTTACAGAAGCCCGTCCCCAGGTGTGTCTTGCCATTGCACTCATAGTAGCGCAACACCCTGTCCCTGCGTTGCTCGCGCGAGGCGTACATTGGACTCCTGCACTTGCCGCAGCGCACGAGTCCCGTGAGGAGCCACGGCCCGCCTGCGGGAGTGCGTTTTGCGGGCTTTTTGGCGTCGGCGATTGCCTGGACCGCCTGGAAGGTCTCGGGGCTGACCATCGGCTCGCGCATGCCGGGGACCACGATCCAGTGCTCCTTGGGCTTCAGGCGCGTATCGCCCTTGGCGTGGCGGCCGTAGACATTGGCGCCGGTGTAGAGGGGGTTGATGAGGATGCCCCCGACGACCCTGGAGTTCCAGGGGTTGCCCTTGCGGGTTCGGAGGCCATCCTCATTGAGACGAATGGCGACAGCCCTGAAGCTCTTTGTTTGGAGGTAGAGCTGGAACATGCGCCGCACGAGCGCGGCTTCCTCCGGCACCTCGACGAGTTGGCCGTCGGCCTTCCGGTAGCCGAAGGGCGTGGGGCCGCACGACCAGTCGCCCCTGTGGAGCAGTTGGAGGTGGGCATCCTTGATCCGCTCGACCAGCATCTCGCGCTCGAACTGGGCGAAGCTGCCGAGGATGTGTAGCGTCAGGAGACCCGCGGGGTCGGAGGTGTCGAACTGCTGGCTGACGGCGGCGAACTCCACCCCGTGTTCGCGGAACGTGTCGATCAGACGGAGGAGGTCCGGCACGCTCCGTGAGATGCGGTCCACCGCCCATACGAGCACGACGTCGAAGCAGCGACGGCGGGCGTCGTCGAGGAGCCGCTGAAGCTCGGGGCGGTTCGTGTCCTTGCCCGAGAGGCCGGCGTCAGCGTAGATGTCGGCGACAGTATACCCGCGGGCCTTCGCATGCCGCAGGAGTTGGGATTCCTGGGTTGCCAGGCTGTTGCCAGCGGCCTGCTGCTCGGTGGAGACGCGGAGGTAGAGCGCGCAACGGGTGGTTGATGCCTTCGTCATGGTGATGCGGCCTTGGGCTTGCGACCATTGCCGTTGGCGATGAGGGCAAGGCCTGTCCTTTGCTCTATGCGTTCCTTGGACCTGGGTGCTGGTTCGACGCGTCCGAGTTCCCACTGGCAGAGCGTGTACTGCCTGACCCCCAGGAGCGCGGCGAGGCGTTTCTGAGTGAGGTGGTGGGCTTGGCGGTACTGGACCAACTGCTCGCCGAGTGTCTGGGGCGTCACAGCGGGGTCCAGGTCGAACTCGCGGCAGTGATCCAGCGGGAGCTCGTGTCCCCGCAGGCCGGCCAGGAGATTGAAGTCCACCTGGACCTTGCCGTCGGGCTGCACGGTGATCTCGCTGACCACGGCCTGGAGCAGGCGGCGCTGGTCTGCCTGGGAGAGGCTTGGGAAAGTCGCCTGAAGCTCCCGGAACTGAGCGACAAGCGCATCGGGGTCGAGGTCGTCGAGCGAGCTTTCTGGGATGGCAATCTCAAGCTCGGCAAGCTCCTGGGCGACGGCGAGGCGCTCGCGCTCAAGGTGGGCGCGTCGCTCACGGAACGTGTCGAGCTCGATGATGCCCTCCTCGTAGAGCTCGAGGAGCCGGCGCTCGCGCTCCTGGAAGCGTGCGTAGCTGGCCTCGAGGTCTTCGTGCCGCTGTACCCTGGGGGCAAGCTCCGCGGCGGCCCGCTCCTTGTAGTCCTTCAGTTCCTGGCAGAGGGTATCAGGGTCGAAGCCGATGATGTGCCGCACGACGGCCTGCTCGAGGTCGTGCCTGCGGCAGCTGAGCCCCTCGCAGATTGCCTTGCCCTTGGCTGCGCGCGTGCGGCAGCGGTAGTAGCTGCACACGGAGCCGTCGCGCTTGTCGCGGTGTGTTGAGCCGGCCATGCGGCCGCCGCAGCGCCCGCAGCGGACCATGCCCGCGAGGAGGTAGATCGAGCGTTCGCACCAGGAGTGGCGCCGTCGCCGGTCGTTTAGTTCCGCCTGGATTTCGTCAAAGTCTCTCCGGTCAACCAGCGCCTCGCACGCGCCCTCGACGACAACCCAGTCGTCTGGGTCCTGAGGCACGATGCGATTGCCCTGCATGGCCCGCTTCGCGTAGCACAGCGCGCCGACGTAGGTGGGGCTTGTCAGGATGCGTCGAATCGACGTCGGCGCCCAGGGCCTCCCGTCGCGTGTGCGATGGCCTGCAGCGTTGATCGTCACCACAGTGCGGTGCAGGGCCCTGTGGCGCAGGAACTCGGCGAAGATCGCCTTTACCGTGCGTGCCTCAGCCGGCTCGACCTCGAGGCACTTGGTCTGCCCGTTGCGGCGATAGCCGAATGGCTCGATGCCGCCGCTCCATTTCCCCGACTTGGCGCGCTGGCGCATGTTCTCGCGGACGCGCTGGCCGATCATGTCGCGCTCGAACTGGGCGAAGCTGCCGAGGACGTTGAGGATCAGCATGCCCATGGGGGTCGAGGTGTCGAATGACTGGGAGGCGGAGACGAAGTCCACGCCCCAGCTCTTCAGGTCGGCGATCAGCTTCAGGAGGTCCATCAGGTTACGGGAGATGCGGTCGACCTTGGCGACGAGGACGACGTCGAGCTTTCCCTCGGCGGCCCACTTGAGCATCTGCTGGAGTGCTGGGCGCCTGGTGTCCTTGGCCGAAAGCCCGGCGTCCGTGAACACGTTGGCCACGGCCCAGCCGTGCATCTGGGCATAGGAAGTGAGCTGGGATTCCTGGGTTGAGAGCGAGTTGCGGTCCACCTGCATCTCGGTCGAGACGCGGGTGTAGATGCCGCAGCGCTTGGGTGCCCCGGCGGGCTGGGCCGGCCGGTGGTTCTGTCTTGCTCGTTGTGTCGGGGCCGAGGGCATCGGTGGTGTGCGTCCTTTCAGGGGACACATAGAGGCATAGGCTCGCCGGGTTATCAAGGGCTTTCTTGCGGAAAAAGCAACGGGCATGCCACGCCGGCCATCGACTCAGGCAGGGCTGCCGCAAGCCACGCTCGCCGTTGACTTTGCGGCGACAAAGAGAGAATCCTCCTCCCTCCGGCGCCTCTTCCAGTAACGCACGACACCACCACCACAAACCACTACCTCGTCAAGACTTCGGGCGAAAAGTTTCGAAAACAGAACTTTCGGCCGAAAACCGCCCCGAAGGAGTCTCGAAAACGGTACTTTCGAGCCGTACGCCGCGATTTTGGCCTCGCAAGGCATTGCCGTGTCAGCGCTTACGCCGAAAGTCATGAAATCATGACTCTCGCCCCCTGCGCGCCGCCGCAGCGCCCTTCCCACGGCACTTTTTTTCAACTCCCCAAGTGACTGCCCCGCGTTAGGTTGCGGCTGCGCGGGCCGTCGCGCCATGGCCTGCGCGGGGCCGATTGGCACGCCGCTTGAGATAGGCGAGTGCCAGACCCGAGCCAATGGAGCAAGCCGTGGCGGTGACCCGGATACGCAAAGTCCTCGTTCGGTTCGTCAGTATCCCGCCCGAGGAGGCCGAGCGTCGGCGGCGCACCCTCCTCGAGCTCCAGGTGCGGAGCATCCTGAACGCACACCGCGCGGCGTATGGCGAGGCGGCAGACGCGGACACACCAGGCGACAGAGCACAGGAGGAACACCCATGAGGCTCTATGAACTCAGCCAGAGGTACCAAAAGGTCCTCGACCTCATCGAGGGTGCCGACGAGGACTTCAACGAGGAGCAGTGGAGCATCCTCATCGGGATCGAGGACTCGTTCCGCGAGAAGGTCGAGGGCGTCGCCAAGTTCGCCAAGTCGCTCGAGGCGGACATCGAGGCCATCAAGGCGGAGAGGCAGCGTCTCGGGGATCGCCAGGGGATGCTCACACGCAAGGTCGAGTGGCTCAAGGCCTATCTCGCCCACGCGCTCCGTTCCACCGGCACCGACAGGGTCAAGGGCCAGCTTCTCACCGTCGCGCTGCGCACGGCGCCAGTGTCGTGCGAGGTGGTGGACGTGGAAGCCGTGCCGGCTGGGTACAAGCGCGAGGTCGTCGAGGTCAAGGTGGACCGCAACGCCATCAACGCCCACTTCAAGACCACGGGCGAGGTCGTGCCCGGCGTCCAGATGGTCACCGACAAGCAGTACGTGCAGATCCGATGAAGCTCGCAACCGGCGACGTCGAGCAAGGCTTCCCGACCGCCCTCGACGTCCTGAAGGACATCTTTCGGGAACTGGAAGGAGACGAAGGCATGGCCGTGTCCGTTGTGAAGGCGAGCGAGCTGCGGAGCGACGGGAAGAGCCTTCTGATCTACGGCGATTCGGGGATCGGCAAGACCCACGCCTGCAGCACGCTCCCCGTCGGCATGACCCTCATCATCGACATCGACTCCGGCTCGGAGACCTTGTCGGGGACCGAGCACCACATCGTCCGCCCCGAGACGTTCGGCGACTTCAGGGAGATCTACGAGGGCCTCCGCGACGGGACGCTCAAGTACCGCTTCGTCGCCCTCGACTCGCTGACGGAGCTGGAGAAGTCGCTCCAGATGGTGCGCAAGCACGCGAAGGGCAAAGAGTTCATCTCGATGAAGGAGTACGGCGAGACCTCGGAGCTGATGCGGGAGTATGTCCGCAAGTTCCGCGACCTCCGCGCCCAGGGCATCTCGGTCATCTTCACCGCCTTGGAGATGCCGATGGACATCCAGGCGAGTGAGTCCGAGACGCAGACCAAGGCCGTGCCGATGCTCTCGAAGAAGTTCGCCCTCGAGGCCTGCGGCTTGGTCGACATGGTCGCGCGCATGGTCATCAACCCCAACAGCGGCGAGCGCGAGCTCCACTTCGCCGGCGGTCGCGAGTTCGTGGCGAAGACCCGCGTCCACTGCGTGCGGGCAGTGGAGCCCCCGGACCTCACCGACCTCTACCGCCGCATCTTCGGGATCAAGCCTGCTGCGGAGGCGCCGCAGGAGGAGAAGCAGCCCCCGGCCGCCGAGCCGGCCAAGCCTGTGAAGCCGGGCAGGAAGGCTTCGGAGAACGGGAACGCCTGACCCACAGGAAGGAGACTGAGCGATGGGCGACAAGGACATCCTCAAGCGCCTGAAGGAACTCGACGAGGAGTGGCAGGGGACCGAGCCTGCCGCGGAGGGCAGCTTCGAGCCGCTGCCCGAGGGGGACTACGAGTGCATGGTGATCGACGCCGAGATCGTCAAGAGCCAGAACGACAACGTCGGCCTGAACGTCCAGTTCGAGGTCGTGAAGGGCGACCACGAGGGGCGGCACGTCTGGCACAGCCTCTGGCTGACCCAGAAGAACATCCCCTACGTCAAGCGCGACCTGGCGATCCTCGGCTACGAGGCGAAGACCGCCTCCGACCTGACGAAGGCAAAGCCCCACCTGATGAACAAGAAGGCCATCCTGCGGGTCGGCCAGGAGGAGTATGAGGGCCGGACGCGCAACCGCGTGAAGTGGTTCGCCCGCGTCGAGGAGGCCGAGGCTGCCCAGCAGGAGGCGAAGGACGACGACTTCAAGTTCTGAGCCCAGGCGGCTGCGGCGATGACGCCCGCCCGACGCAGGAGAAGCCACGTGGCCCGTGAGCGCAAGCCCAGGTTCGGTCCCTCGCTGATCGCGGTCGACACCCGCGAGTCGCTCCCCCTGGGCTTCCTCGGGTCGAGAAGGGTGACGCTTGCCACTGGCGACTACAGCATCCTGGGCATGGAGTCCCTCGTCGCCATCGAGCGGAAGACCCTCGGCGACTTCTACACCTGCGTCGGGCGGGAGCGGAAGCGGTTCGAGCGGGAGCTGGAACGCCTGGCGGCGATGCAGTACGGCGCCGTCGTCATTGAGGCAACGCTGACGGACATCCTCCACGGCGCCGAGTTCTCGCGGGTGCATCCGATGTCGGCCGTCGGCTCGGTCCTCGCCTGGTCGGTGAAGTACCGGCTCCCCATCTTCTTCGCCGAGGACCGGCGGAAGTGCCGTTCGATGGTCTACCACCTCCTCCGCAAGTTCTGGGACTATCACCACGAGGAAGCCCATGGCAGCAACGATTGAACCCGTGGCCGCGGCAGCGCCGGACGTGCTCAGCCACTTCCCATACTCAAGCTACCGCCCACACCAGAAGGAGACGATCCTCCGGATCGTGGACGCCTTCGAGCGTGGCAAACGCTTCGTCATCATCGAGGTGCCGACGGGCGGCGGGAAGTCGGGCGTCGCTTGGACCGTGGCGAACCACATCGGGCAGTCGTACTTCGTCACAGCGGCGAAGGTACTTCAGGACCAGTACATCCGCGACTTCGGCGACGTGCTCGTGGACCTCAAAGGCCGCAACGAGTACGAGTGCTGGCTCCTCACCAAGGACCGCAAGCCTAGCGAGGAGCTGGTGTTCGCGGACCGCGGCCTCTGCAAGCAGATGGGCGAGTCCAAGCTGCCCGACTGCTTCGACGAGGAGGCCCGCGACGCGGGCGATGGCCTGGACTGGATTCTCTGCCCCTACTTCCGGCGGCTGCGGGAGGCCCAGGACGCGGCGCACACGCTGTTCAACTTCTCCAGCTTCCTCTTCCAGGCCAACTACGCCAAGCAGTTCGGCAAGCGGCGGCTCATGGTGATCGACGAGGCCCACAACATCGAGGGTCAACTGATGAGCTTCGTCGAGATCGCCCTCTCCGACCGCGACTTCCGCGACCAGGGCATCAAGTTCCCCGCCTACGAGACGCCCGATGAGTACCGCCGCTACTTCGACGATATCGGCCTGGCGGAGAGGGTCAAGGCCAAGATCGCCTCGGCCAAGCGCGCCGGCAACCACGACATCGTCGAGAAGTGGGAAAAGGTCAGGGTCCGCCTCGAGGCCTTCGTCGAGGAGATGAAGCGGACCGAGTTCGTCGCCGAGTGGAAGGAGCACGAGGAACGCGGCGGCTACCGCACCGTCACCCTCAAGCCCCTCTACGTCCGCGACTACGCCAACGACCTTCTCTTCAGCTACGGCGACCGCGTGCTGCTGATGTCGGCGACCATCCCGAGTCACCAGGTCTTCTGCGACAACCTGGGCATCCCGCTCCAGGACGTCGAGTACATCCGCGTCCCGAACACATTCCCCCTGGGGAACCGCCCCATCCGCCTTCGCTACGTCGGGAGCATGTCCTTCAGGAACCGGCGGGAGACGCTCCCCCTGCTGGTGCAGAAGATCGAGAAGGCCCTCGACCTCCACGCCTCCGACCGCGGCATCATCCATACCCATTCCTTCGGGATCACGCACTTCATCCGCGACAACATCGCGCGGCGGCACCGCGGCCGGCTCCTGTTCCAGGAGGACTTCCCCGACAAGGACGCCTTGCTCGCCGAGCACGGCCGCCGCGAGGCGTCGGTCATCGCGGCACCCGCGATGCACGAGGGCCTCGACCTGAAGGACGACCTGTCGCGCTTCCAGATCATCTGCAAGGTGCCGTATCCCGACGCCAACGGCGACAAGCAGCTCAAGCTCCGCACTAAGGCCAACTGGCACTACTACCTCTGGCTCACCGCGCTGAAGCTCGTCCAGAGCTACGGGCGATCGGTGCGGTCCGAGACCGACTACGCCCAGACCTACATCCTGGATTCGGACTTCGACAAGTTCGTGAAGATGGCCCGCAAGATGCTGCCCGCCTGGTTCCTGGGCGCCGTCTTGTGGTCGTGACACCGAAGGAGAACCCGATGAGTCGCCAGATCACCATCTGGACGCTGCCCGGCTGTGGCAAGTGCGAGGCGGTCAAGAAGCACTTCGCGGGCGAGGCCGTGGAGGAGCGCTCGCTTCAGGCGGCCCGCAAGGGCGATGACCCCGACGCCATTGACGTGATGGCCCAGCTCGCGTTCCAGGACGACCAGGTGCCCGTCATCCGCATTGACGGCAGGTTCGTGTCGCCGATGGAGCTGGCCCAGACGCGCTGACCGCTGGGCCACAGGGATGTTGCACACCACCCCAAGCAGGAGAACGGCTTCATGTCGAACCCCGACTTCCGCGTTTCCGAGGTGAAGATCCGCTTCGCCAACGTCCCACGCGACGGCCTCATCGGCTGGGCGTCGTGCGTGGTCAACGGCGGCCTCCGCCTGAACAACATCGCCATCTTCCGCGACGACGATGGAACCTATCGCACCGAGTACCCCGCCACGAAGGGCGCGAACGACCGGCTCTACTTTCACTTCTGCCCCATCAACCGCGAGACGAGGGCGCTCATCGACGACGCGGTCCTGGCACATATCCGCAAGTGACCTCTCCCGGGGGCTGGGACCGCGATGAACCCGAAGAGCATCAAGGACTACTACGCACAGGTCACCGCCATAGACATCGGCGAGGTCGCGCGCCGGCTGCTCGAAGACCGGCTGACGGCGGAGCACGGGCACACCCTCCGCTTCGACTGTCCCCACCACGCGAGCCAGTCGAAGGCCTCGCTCATCGTGGACACCGGGCGGCAGGCCTTCTGGTGCAAGGGCTGCGGCGTCGGCGGCGACGTCCTCCAGCTCGTCGAGTTCGTCCAGTCCGGCAAGGTCACAAGCCATCACAAGGGACCGATGCCGGAGAGCCATCGCCAGGCCCGCGACTACCTGGCTTCGCTCCAGGCGTTGCCTCCGCTCGCCGAGTTTGGCCTGTCGCCCGAGGACCAGCAGAAGGTCGAGGCCCGCCGCCAGGAGGCGGACCTGGTCTTCGCCGTCCTCACCGACGCCGCGGAGTTCTACCACCAGAGGCTCCTGGCGAATGCGGATGCCCTGAAGTGGCTCGGCGAACACTACGCGATCAGCCGGGGCACCATCGAGCGCCTGAAGATCGGCTTCGCCGACAACACGGGCCTCGTGGACGCCTACCTCGTCGGGCAGAAGGGCCACGGCCGCGAGGTCGTAGACCGCTCGGGCCTCTATGTCCAAGGCAAGGACGGCCAGTTCTACCCCTTCTTCCGCAAGCGCATCGTGTTCCCCTACTGGAAGCATGGCCGCGTCGTCTACCTCATCGGCCGCAAGACACCCTGGACGCCGGACAAGGACCACGAGCGGGCGAAGTACAAGAAGCTCGCCGTCCGCTCGCCGAACAGGCCCTACATCTCCGAGGTGATCCAGAACAACGTCTTCTATGGCGAGGACTGCCTGGCCACGGCGCGGGGCGAGGTCGTCATCACCGAGGGTGTGACCGACTGCATCGCCCTGGCCGAGCGCGGCATTCCGTGCATCTCCCCCGCGACCGTCGCCTTCCGAGACGAAGACCACGACAAGTTGCTGTCCCTCGTCCGCCACGTCAAGCGGGTCTACATCTGCCAGGACAACGAGGTCAGCGGCGTCGGCCTGGCCGGCGCCCTCAAGACGGCCCGGTTCCTCGGCCGCGCCGGCGTGGACGTTCGCCTCGTGGAGCTTCCCCTGGGCGAGAAGCAAAAGGCCGCCCGCGAAGCCCTTGCCGCGAAGGGCATCCGCCAGGATGCCACGCCCGAGGACATCAACAAGGCGAAGGCTCCCCTCGACGAGGCCGGCAAGGCCGAGGTGGACCGCCTCCTCGCCGACGCCAAGATTGACCTCAACGAATACCTGCTGACGGCCTCGACCGACGACTTCCGCAGGCTGATGACCGAGGCCTTACCCCCAGTCAACTGGCAGATCAAGCGCCTCGACCCCAACCCGCCAAGCGACGCGGCGCGCCTGGAGCATCTCAAGCCAGTGCTCCAGGCCGCGGCCGAACTCGACCCCTTCGGCAGGGAGGAGTGCATCGCCCTGGTTCAGCAGCACTACGGCAACCCGCGAAGTCTTTCCAAAACCCTTCTGCGGGAGCAGCTCCGGAAGTACGAGGCGGACCTCAAGGCGGAATGCCGGCGCCCCTCGCACCGCCAGGGCGCTTCCGAGGAGGACTTCCAGGTCGGCGGCCACTGGTTCCGTGTCCGCGGCGACCACATCGTCTGGGTCCGCAAGGACACGGACTATGACGGCCGCGTGCGCGAGGAGGAGGTGCCCGTCACCAACTTCCGCATCACCATCGAGCGCGCCTGCCGCATCGAGCACGGAGGCCGCCGCCCCGACCTCGAGATGCACTGCCTCGTCCACACGGAGGGTGGCCAGACGTATCCCCTCGTCATCGCCGGGCGGGAGTTCCAGGCCAACAACAGGCTCATCGAGGCCCTCGGTGCGGCAGCTGGCGGCAAGCTCGACTTCGAGAGCAACCACGTGGAGGTGGTTCGCCGGGCCGCCGTGTGGAAGGCGGACTTCCCCACGATCACCGAGGTGCGCTGCTTCGGGCCTCACCCGAAGTTCGGCTACGTCAGCCCCTCGGTCGTCGTCAGGGACGGAGAACTCCACGCGACCGACACCCTGGGGTTCGTCTGCAACCTCGCGGCGATTGGCGAGGACTCCGCCAGGCTCCTCGACCTGAGCATCATAGACGACGAGACCTTCCAGCGGACCGCACGCCACATCCTCGACGAGCTCTTCCACTTCACGTCGCCCTATATCTCCTGCATGCTCCTCGGCCACACCTTCCTCGCCCCGGTCTTCCATCGCCTCCTCAAGCGCTACAACCCATTCGTCCTCTTCTGCCGCGGCCTGACAGGCAAGGGCAAGACCTCCGCAGCACACCTCTACCAGAACTTCTTCGGCCACTTCCCCAACAAGTCCGACCTCGCGGCCTGGAACTCGACGCCCAACCAGATCGAGAAGGCGGGCTTCTACTTCAACGGCGCACTCTACGTGGCCGACGACTTCAAGAAGGCCAACCTCGGCCGCGGCTGGAGCGCCGCCATGCGGGTCCTCCAGGGTTACGCCGACGGCAACGCACGCCGGCGGCTCAATCGCAACGCCCAGTTCATGCCAAACGAGTTCATCCGCGGGATGCTCGTCTGCACGGGCGAGGACCTCCCCGAAGGCGAGGCCGCCAACCTGGCCCGTATGGTGATCCTCGACTTCGACGGGGAGGACTACACGCCCCACAAGCGCACCATCTACCGCCGCTGCCTCCAGATGTGCCAGCACTACCGGGGCGTCATGGCCCGCTACGTCGCCTGGACCCAGCGGCTGCGGGACGACGACGTCCTCGACCTCGTCACCCGCCACTACGACGACCTCGACAACCACATAGGCACCGTAGCCATCGAGAACCGCCCGAGGATCATCCAGAACTTCGCCCTCTCGATGGCCGGCCTGCACCTCGGCCTGAACTTCCTCGAGGACAGCGGCGTCACCGGCGAAGCCTTCGTTGCCAGCTTGCTGCTTCAGCACCGCGACCGCCTCCGCCTGGCGGTGCACGAGATGAGCAGCACCGTCCGCCAGGAGAAGGCGAGCGAGGTTTTCCTTGCCACGCTGCGGTCGCTGATCGCCTCCCAGGAGGTGGCCCTGGTCAAGGTCCTGCCCACGGCGGCGAAGGAGGCGACGTTTGAGTTCGCCGAGACCCCGCCCCACGCCACGATTGTCGGCTACGTGGACGACAGGTTCGTCTACATCGAGAAGGGCACAGCGCTCAAGAAGGCCAAAGAGGCCCGCCAGCGCGAGGGCTCGCCACTTGAGTTCTCGGCCAGCGCCATCACCCGCCAACTCCTGGCTGACCAGGCCATCGAGGTTGACGAAGCCAACCGCTCAGGGTCGCCAGGCGTCTGGCAGATCTATGTCCGGACCTCGCCCCAGGCGATTCGGCCGCGGGTCTACAAGTTCAAGAGAGAGGTCTTCGAGCAATGAACCCCCTGAAGCCGGCAACTCAGGCCAAGATCCCGGCTTCCCGGCTACGATCCCGGCTACGATCCCGGCTATTCGTAAGTCCCTCACATGGCAAACCTTTATGTCTGTCATGTACTCTCATAGCCGGGAAGCCGGGATCTTTACGTCGTTTTCTCTATACGCGCGAGGTCCCGAAAAGTGTGTCCACCACCAGACGGCGATCCCTTTTTCCGCGGGAGCTCCATACGGGGCCCCATGCGCGCAAAAATCCCGGCTTCCCGGCTATGGCGTCCCAAGATCAAGGAGACACAATACTTGCAATAGCCGGGATGCCCCAAAAGATCCCGGCTAATAGCCGGGATTTCCCGGCTAAGAAGGCAGTTTCCCGGCTAACCCGACCCAGTTGCCCCCTCGATCTGGAGGTCGCAGATGCACCAGGACAGGTGGTCACGAGTGTCGCGGCAGGCGCTTGTGCGAGCGCGCCGCGAGTTCTTCGCTGCCTTGCGAGTCGCAATGGCACGCCCTGTCGTGCTTGTCCACCGCGCTACGGTCCCATGCTGGTTGGACCGCGGCGGACGCCTCAACCACTTGACCATCTACCCGTACCTGGAACCAGACAGGACATCCCCCACAGCACCTCTGGTCACCCGCGTCGCGGTCAACTACTACACGACCGACATCTCCCTGGCTGACGTCGGCCGACTGAGACGCGGCCTCGGTCACAGGCTCAGGGTCAATCACGTCTATGCTGCCGGTCGGCTCGTGGCCGTGCCAGCAATACACCGCGAGACCGACTGGTGCCTGGAACTCAGCACGCTGCCAGAGGAACTTCCCAGTTTCGGCCCGTGGCTGGCGCGTCTCCTGGATGCTCACGACAGCGGTCAGCTGGACGGCATGCCCCAGGCACCTCACCCGAGCCGCGCCAATCACCCACACGTCCTCGCCTGGAGCTACGTGTGGACCGTCACGGCCGAGGAGAGAGCATCGGCCTACTTCAGCTCGAGGAGAGCGAGATGATCAAGGACTACCTCGCCAGGCACGACCAGAACCAGCAGCAGACAGAGACCACAGACACACAGCCCAGAGCCTCGGAGAAGAACACCAGCACGCTGCGCGAGCTTCGGGCCCAGTGGGGCAAGATGCTCACCCGCTGCTACGACCTCTATGCCGAGGGCAAGCGCTGCGTCCACGAGGAGGACCCCCTCAAGCGCCTCGACTGCACCCACTGCGAGCACCGCGAGGCCGAGGGCTTCTGCCGCTCGAACTATCTCCTCAAGAAGCTCGTCGGGCTGATCGCCGAGTACCTTGCGGAGAGGAGGGCCAGCCGAGGCGATGCTCCCGCCCCGCAGGAGCCGGACCCCGGCCCCGCCCCCGACGCCGCCGACTGGCCGCCGCTGACCCAGGCACAGCTCGACGACTTCAAGGCGCACGGCGTCTGCTACGAGGTCGAGACCCCGCTGTGCCGGGAACGTGTCTGGATCGTGCCGCGGCGCACTGGCAAAGCCCGTCTGGAGCTTACTTGCGAGGAAATTTTCTTCATGAGCCAGGCGGCGCGAACCCTCGACGGCGCGCTCGTCGAGATCCGCCGAGAATCCCCATCCAAGCCCCAAGGAGAGGCGAGATGAGCCACACATACGTCAACGCGGCGCGGGTCCTCCCGCCCAAGCTGCTCGACGAGGTGCGGCAGCATTGCGTGGGCCTCGTCTACATCCCGGTGCGCGACGACTTCCACAAGCGGCGCGCGGCTCTTGTCGCCCGGTTGGGCGGTTTGGGCGTGCCTCCGCGGGAGATCGCAGCGCTCTGCGGGGTGACCCGTAGGCGTGTCTATCAGATTCTCAAGGCCCGCGCCGCCACTGTGAAAAGTGGTGAAAAGGTTTCCGTTGACAAGCCACAGTCCTCGTGATAGAAGATGAGAGCGGCGGGAGTTCACGCTCGCCGCCGAGCACTTTGAACGGCTCAAACGCACCTGCCAGCGAACTCTCCCACCTGAAGCATGCAGTGAACTGAAGGCCCCCGAGGCCCGGACCTGGCGAGGCCAGGGCCGAACACGCACCTGCCAGTGAACCTGTGCACCCGTGTTTCGGTCCCGGCCTCTTTGCATGTTCGGAGGAGCCTCAGATGAAGCGGGCCTCGATCATCGCGCTGATCTCCATCCTGTTCCTCTTGGCGGCCGGTTGCGGCACGCCGCTCGATAGGGCGGAGGACGTTTACAGCGTCGAGGAGTCCACTGGCCGCAAGTCCTACCTCATCATCGGGACGGCCTACCTCAAGGGGCAGGCCACTGCGGATCAGATGGCCAAGGCCCGCTCCCTCTACGACGCGTACTTCGAGGCGCAGCGCCGCGCCCACGAGGACCTGACCGCCGCCCGGACCGAGGGCGACACGGCCCTTGATGCTCCCGGCCGGCGCGAGCGTCTCGTCGTGAATGCGGCTGTGGTCACCCGCTGTGCCGTGGAACTCGCCGCCCTGGCGAAGGAGGTGACGAAGTGAAGTTCCCGAAGAACCTCGACGACTGCCCCATCCTGACCGAGGAGCTGATTGGCCGGCTCCTCATCATGCTCATCGCCAAGTTCGTCTTCGCCGGCCCCACCCAACGTCCTCCCCTCAAGCCGCCGGTGCCCCGCGAGGAGCTGGACAGGATGCTCGAGGCCGCCGAGCGCGGCGAGGTCGTCGAGCTGGTGACCCGCGTCGCGGTCAGCGGCGAGACGCTTCGTAACCTTCGAGACGAGCTGGTGTAAAGGGCATTTTCCGCATCCTCCGCGAGCCGCCTGCGGCTTCGCTAAACCGCGTGGACATGAAGCAATGGACAATGACGGACAGTGCACAGCCAGGAGCAAGCGGACGGGCGAACGGTGCAAGCGCGCCCCCACGCCGGGCAAGCGGGTCTGCTACTACCACGGCGGCGCGTCCACCGGGCCGAAGACCCCAGAGGGCAAGGCGCGCTCGTCCTTGAACAACCTCAAGCACGGCATCTTCGCCAAGCGCATCCTCGACGCCGAGGAGCAGGAGCGCTTCGACGCCGTCGTCGAGCGGGTGCGGAAGGACTTCGCACTGAACAGCTCCTCGGACGTTATCGCTGTGGAGGCGATGGGGATGGCCTTCATCCGCTACTGTCGGGCGATGAGGGAGGGGAACGCCGACGCGGCGGAGAAGCTCGACCGCATCGTGCGGAGCCACCTCAAGGACCTCAAGGCGACGAAGATCGCCCGCGAGGGCGGAGCCCCGACGCTGAAGACCACGCCGGCGGAGTGGGCGACGCAGTTGCTCGAGGACGTCAAGGCGGCGGACAAGGCGGCCCGCAAGGCCGGGAAACCTGACCCCGTGGACGACCAGGAGGCGGCCGATGCCGACGGAACGCGAGAAGAACCGCAGATTTGATACGAGCCGCCCCGGGCGGTGGTGCCACAGGTCTGCGGGGTGTTTGGACTTACGCCGCAGCCCCGGCGGGCGCCATCGCCGGAACGTCGCATTTTATCGCAAATGCGACATTCTCCGGGCCGCCCTGTGGGCCGCCGGTCTGCTGCCCGCCTGCTGGGGTGTCGGCCTGGTGCCTGGGGCCGTTGCGGGGGCCGCCTGGCGGGACCTGCCGGGTGTCGTCGCCCACGTTGGCCCAGGGGCCGCCGGTCGGGAGGCGCTGGAGACCTGGGTCGCGCGGGCGCAGAAGGTCGGCCCTTGGCACGCGGGGGGCCGCCCCCGGGCCGCGGTCGAGCCGGCCGGCGATGCCCTGGCCGCGCAGCCGCTGGGGGACGCAACGCGGGCCATTGTGGGCCGCCCCGTGGCCGCCCTCTTGGGCGCGCCGGGGGCCGTTGTAACCGACCATTTCCGGGCGGCTCCGGGG
>Ga0209381_1003263_pt1 | contig 17338 bp, 10 predicted proteins | sample DewCreD2012metaG_FD_184111 | JGI IMG/M metagenome (GOLD analysis project Ga0209381, IMG submission 184111) | Hot spring sediment bacterial and archeal communities from British Columbia, Canada, to study Microbial Dark Matter (Phase II) - Dewar... ...
GCCTGTAATCCCATCTGTCCGTCTTGTACAGCCTGCAGAAATTCTTCCTTTTCCTGTGCGGAAGCCTGCTGTAAAAATGCATCAGCGGCCCACATTATTTCGGTATTCCACTTAAAACGTGCTTCTTCGGGGTATGAGGCGGTTTTTTTTATCAGCTGCAGTGCTTCCCGAATATTGCGAATCTGAAGAGCCAGAATATTAGGCTGTAAATCGGTATACCCAATGTCGTTATGAGAATGATGAATAATCCATATTTCCCGCTTATCAACCGGTTTCAGCCCAACGGAAAGAATCTGTGGTTTATTGTTGTTGATCCTGACAGGAAACTCCCATACGGTATCCTTTTTAACTTCGGGCACATATACTTCCAGACTGTTATATCCCAGCCTGAGAGGAAGCCGGGTTATTTCACCCCGAAATCCTTTTATTTCGAGTTTCCCTGTGTTTTCGGGATAATCGACATCGAGCCGGATGACCTGCCAGGCTGAATTGCCTTTTTTTACAAGGGCGTGCACCATATTCGCCTTAACCGACTCGTGCAGGGAATGCCGGAACGTCATGTACCAGTCGCCGTCGTTCATAGCATGGCCTGTAACTCCTAACATAAGAGGCTTACCTGCCAGTTCGGGCCGGAAGGGAATGGTCAGAAGAAAATATCCGAAGGCATCGGATACATGATCAATCCATACATGCTTGTAGGAAAGGGTAATTCCACCCTCCCCCTTTACGGTCCACGCCGAAGTATCACAGCCCGGATGGGTGACAAACGTAAGCACCTTTTTGCCATTGACAAAAAAGTCAAAGTACCGGTCTGCATCGGAAGTTCCGGTTGAGAAACCTCCTATCCATCTGAAAGATACTTCCTGTGACTTCCAATTTACCGGTATGGCTTCGGTTTCCCATGCAATTGACATCTGCCCGGTATTGCATCGGGTAAGCAAAGCAGAACTTGCAAATGGATGAAATGAATGATACGAAAGAACATCACCTGAAACATCTTTTTCATATCCGCTCAACACCTTTCCTTCTTCCCTGGCAAAAGAACCTGTGTATTGGATAAAAATCAACGACAAAAGAAAAAACCAGTATTTCATACGCATATAAAGTGACATTTTAATTGGAATCCAAAAGTAGGAAAAAAACTGACGAATGAACCTCCATTGGGCATTCGACCTATATTGTACACAAAACCAAGGTTTTAGATCGTTTCAGAGGGATTAATCCGGATTGACTTAACTAAACTGATTGTGGGCAATCTTAACGATTTGGCAGGATGATTTCTCTGGTTCGACCCGGGGTAAGCATTTCCCATAATGAACACACTACCCAACCCGGAGCAAAAATATCATTATAATATCCCTTGCCGTTTTTACCATAATCCCAGTTGGTATGCTGGACGACTTCAGGATGATAGCCTGGTTTTGCAATTCCGCACAGATAACCCTTTCTCGGAAGCAATTGTTCTCTCATTGAAGAAGTTATAACATCAGCCATCTGCGAATAATATCCGTTTCCTGTCTGCTCATCAAGCCAGCGTAATATTTCGGGGAATTCAAAAGCATATACGTCTACATGGTTGTTTTCCACTGATACATTGCCCCAACCACGGGTTTTAAAACCAAGGTCACCCAGCATTTGTCCGGGAGCAAAAGGAACATCCCAGAGGTAATACCACGAAAGAGCAAAGAACGAAACTTTTATTGCCTGATTAAGATAATGTTGCTTCATGCCTTCATCGGATGCAAGCCAAAGGTAATAATATGAATTCAGCGCATACAGTGATGCCTCCTTATCTTCGCAGTTTGCGTCAAGTGTTGAAGAGAAGTAATCTGCTTTACCGACAATCTCCCTGTCAAGGAACAACGCAGATTGTTGCGCTGTTTTTAGCAGAGAAGAGTCGTTAAAGTAGGCCGAAGCCATAATCAGAGCCGGAATGATGGTCGAAGTACTGCCGGATGAAAAGTCCTTAACCGTAAACTGCGCATCAAATTTTCTGGGGAAGCTTCCGTCAGTTCGCTGCAATGCCTTCAGATTTCTGACAAGCTGATAGGTTTTCTTTTCCAGGTCCGGATGTGTCCGGTTGTTTTTTCTTTCATACGTCAGATAATGAATAAGGGCCGAAACTCCTTCACTTTGTCTGCGCAAGCTGAATATGTCAGCTTCCCTGCCGGTTTTGCAGTCAATCCATTCCCGGAGAAGACCGGAACCATTAAAACCATATTTTCCGTAGCTTTCAAAAATACTTTCGCCTATCTTGACCAGCAGGGAATCATGCTTCTCATACCCATACTGAAGGGCATTGTAAGCATTCATCAAAACCCTTCCAACAAAGCCTACCTCAAAAACACCCCTTTTCTCGCAGGAATCGATGCGCAGTTCCACACCGGAAGAAGATTTAAGATTTCCGCATTCGGTATAACTTTCTTTGAAATATCCCGAAAGAATCTGTTTGACTGAATCATCAGAAAGCTTAACGGGCAAAGGTTCTGGCCTGTAATGATCAAAGGCGAACAACCAGGCTTTTTCGACAAATTCACTGTAGGATGATGCGCTTATGCGCACAATCTCCCAGGAAATTTGTTTTTTATCTCCGGCTTTCATGCGGTTAAAAGCTGTCAGAGAGGGCAAAAGAGTCAGTTTACGGCGGTAGGTATAAGGTTTTTCCGTAAATGGATAACCGAACAGCAGACCAACGTTACCAGCATCACTGGTGAAACCAATCCCTCCCAGATCTGTGGCCGCACCCAAAAGGATTTCACCATATTCATAAGGCATTAATGCATCTTTTTTTACCTTGTTGTTTCTCAGTATCACGAATGCAACTTTCTGTGCACTGTCAAAAACCCCTGCCATAGGACTGCTCAGCCTGTCTTCCCTTACCATCCATGTCGAACCTTTTTTAATACCGGGAGCACTTTCAGGAGATCTCTGATTAAGGTGATACCAGAAGCCTGGCAACAGGAATTCGGAACTGGCGGAAGATAATCCTGCGGGAGAATATACTCCTGAAAAATTTATGTCACAATTTCTTTTTGCCTCCACTGTCAGATTAAGCAGAATTTTGTTCTCGTTTACCTTTACAGTGAGCAACAAATCTGCCGGAAGGGTGGTGTCAGAATATAGTTTGTAAACTTTACCTGATTTTTTTGCTTTAAGGGAATATGAAACAGCAGGATTCCCGGAATTTTTGACCGATAGAGTCCATGTAAACCCCTCCGGTAAACTGTCTGTATGATTGCTCGCACAGCCCATGAACAATAAGCTGGTAAAAAGAAGAAGTTTTTGCATAGCAGAAATTATTTTCAATTAGTCATGAGATTATTCCGGTTAAAAAAGTTCAGGGTGACAGCATGCCGTTCTGACCAGTATAAGAGGGAATGTGCGGCAAAAAATGATTCCCGGATGCCATGAATTTTCCTCATTTTCCCTTTTTCCGGAAGTGTTGTTATTTGAGAGGCAGTATTTTGCCTTCCAGCCAGTAAATACCGCCGCTTCCATCGGAAAACATGCGACAGGAAACCGCCACAATTGTTTCGTTATCTTTCAGGAAAAGGGAATTATTGACTGCGCTCTGGTTCAGAGGTAAGGCTCCCCAGGGAGTTGTCAGCTGGCTGAAATTTTTTGCATTATTATCGCCAATCATAACTTGCATGTAATTGTTCTGGTGCCAGTCTCCTCCCCTGTATATGTGAGCTGAAAGGACAACTTCTCCTGTGGGCAGTTGCAATAAATAAGGGGCACCGCCATGGCCGCTGAAATTGCTTACCACCCAACGCCAGGGTGAATTGGTAAAGTTCGAGGTAGTCAGAATCCAGGGAGAGGCCAGATCCCTTTTTACTATGAAGGGAGACACTGTGCTGTTAACTGTTTCTATAGCGAACGCAACGCCTTTGTTTCCCTCAAGTAATAAGGGAACAGGCATTCCGTCACGTTTATAAGGATAATAGGCAACCGTTTTGGGTTGTGACCATGAATATCCTTTATCGGTAGAATAAATTTGCATGATTTCCTGGTAAATTGGTTCATTGGGCCACCACCTGGCCTCCGAAGAATAGAACAATTCGATTTCTCCATTGGGCAACTCAACCATGGCAGGTTCCCATGACCGTCCTGTAACATAAACCACCGGACCTTCCCATGTTTTGCAGGTATCTTTGCTGATAAGAATCTGAACAGAACTTTTATTTTCATCAGGTTTTGCATTTGCTTCATAAGCAACCAAAACCCAGCCATTTTTCAAAACCAGAACTTCTGGTGTGCAGAAACGCCAGAATTTGTCAATATGGTCTTCGATGTTCATAAGAATTTTCTGGCCTGTCCAGGTATTACCGTTATCATAGCTCATTCTCATGCACACATTGACCCAATCTCCGTTATTTGGCCCGCCATGGTATACAAGAATAAGTGTATCGCTGGTCCCTACCCGTTTTACCCGTCCATAATCCGCAAAATAACCATCCTGCGATATTTTCCTTGCTGAGGAAGGATCATTCCATACAATTTTATGCCCCACCGTAAAGGGATCGGTATTGACCGGAAAAGTACTGTAATCAGAAAAGGTGGTAATTGCTTTTTCTTCTCCCAGATAATAGCGTCCATTCACTTTCATGTATGGAATAGCATAGTAAGTAGTCCCGGGTGAAAGTCCGTCAACGGAGACAAAATAGCTTTCATTTCCACCACCCTGAAATCTGTTAGCCGTTGTATCCAAACCGGATAACGTGCCAAAAAATATTCCATGCTCTGCAGGAAAAGGGGTTGCAGAAAAATGATAAAAAATCTGAAGCGATGTTGTCCCGGCATTAACTATGTTGGTAAAATAAATTTGTTGCGTCGAAAAAGTCAGGATGTTTCCGTAATAATAAACACCTGACTGATCCTTGACATATACTCTTGCATAATAGGTAACACCCTGCTGCAGACCTTTTATGTGAAGATTGAATTGGGCCTGCCCAGAAGTATCGATAATCCGGGCAGATAACAAATCGGGTACCGGCCTGGTGTCGAACAGAATCCCTCGTTCATGGTAATGAACCGTATCAACATAGGAAGCACAATGGATTACAGCTTCAGTCTCAGTCACATTTGTAACACTGTCTGTACTGATATTCAGGACATTTATTTTTACAATTTTTGAATAAACCGGATCACAGGTTCCTGCATTCACTCTTGCCCGGAAATAGGCATTTGTTTCTGCATTAAATCGGTAATTTTTTGTCGATTCCTCCGGTATCAGAGACCAGTCGGCCCCATTCAATGATTTCTCCCAGGAAATATTGCCATAATTGATAGAATACCAAAGCAGATTCAAATTCACTGCTTCCTGCTTTGCAACAATGCGAACAAGGGTATCCGTCTGGGAAAAAACATTATAAAACGGTATTAACCAAAAATAGGTGAGAAAACGCCAATATCGGATAAAAGAATACATATTTCAATTCTTTATAAATGGCACCATGCATCCGGAACCGGATGTTAAAACTGTAAGAAAATAAAATCCATCCGGCAGAAAGGAAACATCTGTTTTAACAGAATGATTGAAACCAATTTGCGGAGGTGCGATGGTTGACAGTTTCGTCCCGTCAATGGCTACAATAGACAAAGACTGGATTATCTCATTATCAGGCACTTCCACCGTCAGTGTTTTGTGTACCGGAACCGGATATACCCTGCAGGGAAGTTTGCTCCCAATTTCCTGAACCAGAGTAAAAACTACCGAAACAGTATCAGTAGCCGAACAATTTCTTGAATCGATAACTTTAATAACGTATTTGCCGGAATGGGATACTTCGGTTATTATGTCCGAAGAGATTGTATTGTCGTTCAACAACCACAAATAGCTGAAATTTGGTGTGCCGCCCGATACCTGGAGATTATTCCCCAGGATTACGGTACCACTTTCAGTTATAATATCAGCTCCTGCATTAACTTTTAATTCCCGGGGCTGAGAAATGGAAAGATTAATAATCGTTTCCTGTCCTTCGAGGAAGAGGAAGGGAAAAAGAGAAACAAAGATAAACACTATGAGGCGCATGCTGGAAAGGTACTAAAATATGAAGAAAAGAATCTGCTGGTACAAAACAATTGTACCAGCAAATTCTTTTATTACTGCATCCGGAGATTTATTCAATTACAACTTTTGTAGTCTGCACTTTGCCACTGGAAGTGACTTTCACAATATATGCTCCGAAAGGAAGTTCTCGGGTGAAGTTACCTGAAAAATCTTCCTGAAGAACCGGCTGACCAAGTATATTATAAACGGCCAGGCGCATTTTGTCACCGGAAAAAGTTCTGACGTTCAGAGTATTTCCTGATGCATAAACTTTGGCAATAGGTACGTTCTTTTCAACCACACCACTGCTCCCAACGGTAAATGTTCCGGTTGCAAAGGCAGAACCTTTATACATAGCGTCAATTGCCTGAACTCCCCATGTATATTGTCCGTCAGCCAAACCTCTGAGTTTAACAAATTTATTGAGACATGCATTTCCCATCTTAACCACCTTGCGGAGTCCGTCTTTTTCGCCTCCGACAAATGAAGCCGGAGCAATCAGATAATTCCCCTGGGCATCTTTAAGAAAGTATTCATAGGAAAGGGATTTGGAAGGAGTTTTGTCGTCCGTAGCTTCGTTCCAGCTCAACATAACATCTGAACCGTTAACAGCAGCAGTAAGGCCGGTAGGAGCCGAAGGAGGATTGTTTGGATTTGCTGTATTGTTATTCAGCATAATAGCTGCAGTTCTCCCTTTTTCTGCCTCTGTTGGGTAAAACATGTTATCCCATGAGTGCCCTGATACGAGATAATCGGGAAAACCGTCATTATTCCAATCGTTAAAAAGGATAACGGTTTCTGATGCCCCCGGAACGCGACCCTGCTCAACAAAATTGCCTGCTCCATCTCCGTAATAAAGGTAGCCGGCCTGGGTATTTACTGTCGGAGGATTCCATCCTGTTATAAACAAGTCGAAATTTCCGTCATTGTTCCAGTCAATAATGGCTGTACCTGAACCAGTGCTGTTAAGAGGCCTGAGATCTGGCTGAAAACTTGCCTGGGGTTTATCAGCAAAGGTTCCATCTTTCTGATTGATATAAACATGTGAAATGCAGGACCAGATGTCGCCGGAAGCCGGTTCAAAAGTGCCTTCCCCGCCTTCACCGTGCAGAACCATGTCAATCCAACCGTCACCGTTTACGTCGGCAAAATCAACTCCTCCGTTCCCTTTCATGTAGATACAGCCGCTGGTATTGTTCGCAGTTTTGCCAAGGAAGGCACGATAAAAATTGCCGGGTTCTTCGTCATAATTAATAAACACATCGGCAATTACGCGCGCTCCGTCGTTGACTTCGGCACTTGCATTGTCGCAGTTGGCCGTTACAAAAACATCCATAAACCCATCGTTATTGTAATCGATTACTTCGCAGTAAGCAAGGCCATACCTGAACTCCCCGAATACATCCGTATTTGTGGCCACAAATGTATTATCGCCCTGGTTGATGTATATTCCAGAGGCCCCGACATCATTACTCAGAACGACAAAATCAATTAGTCCGTCATTGTTGAAATCGGCCCATGCACCGGCATTGGCTTTAACTGGCACGGGGATATCCAGTTTCTGGAACAATCCATTCCCGAGGTTTTTGTACACCCCGCCATGGTAAAACCCAAAACTGTGTTCTGTAGCAAGAAGATCAAGAAGTCCGTCACCATCCACATCGTACCAGTCAAGATTTGGCCTGTCGGTTATCCGCAGGCTGGTAAACACATTTTCGTATTGGCTGGTTTGCGGATTCCAGAAGTACATTCTTTGCCAACGTTCTGTAGTATCGGGTTTCCCGTCCTGATTCAGATCAAGGGGATTTCCTTCCTCATCCAGCAAAGGTTCCTTTGGATTGTTTTTAGCACCGGCAATGTAGAAATCAAGGTAACCGTCATTGTTAATATCGACGGAGGTTCCTCCACCCCACGCCTGGCCGAGGTCAGGACGAGTGGTAATTGTCTGACTGTAGGCAACTGTCACAGCCATGACAAAGACAAAAAGGTAAAGCAATCGTTTCATAGGCGCATTTTTTGGTTAGACAATCAGTTTATTGAATTGAAAAAAGGTTTCTGACGTGTGGTTGTGCTGGGTCCCATATCCTGATTGATGACAGGCCAGCCCGATATCCATTCAATTTTGTCAACAAACAAGGGTCTTCTTGTTGCTCCTCCCGGCAGCCAGGGGTTGGAACGCAGTATGCCATGGTAAATAAACCAACTGGTACCCTTGTCATCAGTAACTATCTGGGCATTATGTCCGGGCCCCGCCACCATATCATTCCCCCTGAGTATGACCCCCTCAATATTATCCAGTGCCGGAAGCCACCAGCTGTAATTGTAGTCCATAAGATTTTTGCCCGTCTTTGTGTAATATGGTCCCTGCAATTTATCAGACCGTCCTACAACAACGCGGTAAAGGCTGTTCGGACCCTCGCAGCACGTACCCGTTGAAACAAAGAGATAATAATATCCTTTACGCTTGAAGAGATAAGCCGCCTCAAACGAATTTCCCGCAATCTGAAATTTATCGCCTGCAATGGTCTTTCCGTCGCTCTCCAGTTCAATACCATAAATTCCTCCTCCGAGGCTTCCCCATAGCATGTAAATTCGCCCATCTTCAACAAATACATAGGGATCAATTGAATTATACACATGAATACTTTGGGTATCGAATATTTTGCCCTGATCAATAAAAGGGCCCTCCGGTTTATCGGCAATGGCCAGTCCGATGGCAGGATTCTGGTCTCCCCAGGTGGAAAAAGCATAGTATAAATAATACTGATCGTTAATGAATGCTATGGAAGGAGCCCAGATACCTCCTTCTTTCCAGGAAGGCTTTTCATGAAATGCTTCCCCGACATACGACCAGTCAACCAGATTTCTTGATACGATTACCGGAACAATTCTGTGTTTCCCGTCATCCCATGTATTTTCTGTTCCATATGCATAAAAAGTACCGTCCGATGTTCTGATAATGGTAGGATCGGCGAGGTCAGGTTCAAAAACCGGGTTGGTGTATAAAGCCTGTTTCGGAGGTTTATAGGCCGGATCCTTTTCGCAATGGATCAGAAGCATGAATGGCCATCCCAATAAAAGTACCGATATAACAATTCTTTTCATTCCCATATCTTCATGCGCACTTATTGTGCCGTTCAATTAATTGGTTAATCTGAATTTCGGAGTATGCCAGCCCTTTTTAGGTTCAATAACCCGGGCAGGCCAGCCGCTGGCGTCCCATTCAATCTGGTTCAGCATGATGGGATGCCTTTCGCTTCCGGTGGAAAGCATGGGCTTCTCAATATCAGTAACCTGATAAATGATCCATTCCTTACCTTCAAAATCAGTAAAGATGCCTCCAGCAGCCGACGGATTAATAAGGCCGTTGGAAGCATTTCCGACAATCAGGTCGGTTCCTCCTCCGTCAAGAATATTTGTTCCGTTCCGGTCAAAATAAGGTCCGTTAATAACTGAAGAACGTGCAATCCGCACCACCAAATTTTCACCCGTCCCCGAGGTTCCGATAAAATAATAGGAATCAGCCGCCTTGCGGTAAATATAAACTCCTGACCATCCTGTTCCGGCAATTTTGAACAGGTTGCCCCTAAGTGATGGAGTCATATTCTTTGCAACATTCATTTCAGATCCGTATATGCCGTCGGGAGTCTGGAAAAACACATAAAATTTTATGCCCGACATGATGAAGAAAGGATCCTTGCAAAAAGCAAATCCAAGACTGTCAGGGTTGATAATGCACCCATAATCGGCATAAGGGCCCTGGGGCGTTTTTGACCAGGCAAAACCTATTCCTTTGTCACCCAGTGCATATGCCAGATAATACGTGCTGAGGGTTTTGGCAAACACACCCGATACCCCGCTGACAGGATCTTCAGCCCATGCAGGATGCGAAGAAAATGCCTGCCCGGTGAAGCTCCAGTTCATCAGATTACTGGAACGAATTACTGGAACATTATATTTCAAGCCATCTGACCATTCCTTTTCGTCACCGAACGCAAAAAACTGGGTTGCCCCTCTGAAAACTGAAGGATTACTGAGGTCGGGTTCCCAGATCGGGTTATGAAAACTTGTCTGATCAGGCAGTTTTACCCCTTCCCAGAAAAGGCTGTCAGCCCCGTCACCTGCAATATCGGTACAACCAGAAGGGATGACAAATAAAATCACCGATACAATCATTCCCAGAACAAGGGAAAACTGAAAGAGGTTTTTATTCATTCGCTTTTGTATTATTATGCCTTTCATAGTTGGTTTCTTTTCAAAGGTTACAAGTTGATTCTCAATAACCGGGATTTTGTGTAAGACCGGGATAGAGACCGATTTCGCGGTTCGGTATTGGGAACAAATGGCTGATTCCAAGTTTAAAGTTCAGAAATTCGGCATCCCGTTCATTCGCAATCATATTGATCTGCGTCTGGTCATGCAGTACGCCCCATCGATCGAGGTCATACCAGCGAGTTGCTTCCCCGCAGGTTTCGACAAGACGATCATGTTTAATCTGGTCCAGCAACCGGTCGTATGTTGTGAATAATGAGGGGTCCAGTGCAGGCATATTCACCCTGCGGCGCACCTTATTGAGGTATTCCACAGCCAGTGCACGGTCACCATTCAGTTCGTTCAGCACTTCGGCATACATCAGGTATATATCAGCCAGCCGTACCACACGGAAATTTATTCCCGAACTGTAATCTTCGCTTTTGTGGGTATCAACCCGTGTATATTTCCTCCAGTAGCAAGGCTGTGTGAGTTTGTAATCCTGTGTCTGGTTCCATTGTTCCCATGTCTTGCCATAGAGAAGTTCCGTATCACCGGGTTTTTCATAAAACAGGGTTACGGCGAGACGCGGATCTTCTTTACCATCGACAGTTTTTTCCTTACGGAATTCATCCAGAAGCCATGGCCTTGGATAGGCATCGGCCCACGCACCGCCATCGACAACCAGACCAAGGAACTTTGGCCTGTGTGCACCCAGTTCTTTTCCATTGTACAATCCTTCGGCAAACTGAATTTCAAACAATGATTCGCTGTTGTTTTCATTTACCATGGTGAAATTGTCCTTATAGTTTGATACGAGGCTGTATAAGTTGAGCCCATATATTTCCTCTATTTTTGTTTTGGCCTTTTGCCAGTATTCAAGAGCCTTGGTCGGGTCAGCCACGCCGGGACGTTTATAATACCCCGCCAGTTGCATATATACTTTAGCAAGCATCCCTTTGGCACCTCCTTTTGTTACCCTGCCAAGATCAACTCCTGTCCAGCGAAGCGGAAGAAGTTTTTCGGCCTCCGAAAAGTCAGATTCTGCCTGCTTATAAATAGCCTCCTGTTCAATTATTTCTCCGTTTTCGGTAGAACTAACCATGTGGGGGCCTTTACCAAAGGTGACGGCCAGGTACCAGTAGGCAACCCCCCTTATAAAGTATGCCTGGCCGAGAATCCATTCAGCTTCGGAAGGGTTAGTGAACAAATTCATTCCCCGTGACTTCATGTTATCGATTACCTGGTTGCAATAAAACATCTGCCTGAAAATAGCCTGCCATGGCCAGATGATTCCCTCGGCATTGTTGTCGTTATAACTGATGATGTTAAAATTGGAATATGCCTGGAAATACGGGTTCGGACTTTCACTCCACCCCTCGTCGCTTCGCGAAATCATCAGTACATGATACCAGCGGCTGAAATATCCGGGTATGCGGAATACCGAATAACAGGCATTCAAACCCAGTCTGTAATCTTCTTCTTTCTGCCAGTATGTATCCGACGACTCCCTGTTGGGATCTTTCAGATCCAGAAAATCCTCCGAACAGGAAAAGAGAAAGGCCGTCATTATCATCATGAGGATATACATTCTCTTGCTTTTCATATGCTGAAGTATTTTACTGATTGACATTTTTTAAAATGAAAGTTGTACACCGGTGAGGTATGAGCGGACAGGAGGATACCCTCCTATATCACACCCGCGGACAAAAACATCGTGATCGCTTAGTTCCGGGTCATACCCTTTGTATTTTGTAAAAGTGACAAGATTCTGGCAGCTGATGTAGATACGCAGCTTGTTCAGGAATTGCGACTTTCTCAGAAGGGTCTCGGGCATCGAATATCCGATTTGCAGTGTTTTGAGCCGCAGAAAGGAACCGTCCTCAAGCCATCGGTCTGTCTGTGCTTTGGCGTTGTCAGTTGTTCCGAAATAAGGTCTCGGAGTAGTTTTGGAAGGATGATCATAGGTCCATGGATGAAGATCGGCGGGCATATTATTCGGAGCATCCATACTTTCAATCCAGATTCTTACACCATTGAAAATTTTATTTCCATAAACAGCGTTCCAGAACATGGCAATATCAAATCCTTTGTATTCTCCCGAAAAATCGATACCCATTTCAAACTTTGGGAGAGGGCTTCCCAGCCATTGTCTGTCATTCAGGTCGATTTTCCCGTCCTGGTTATAGTCGACAAACCGTATATCTCCGGGTTTGGCATTGGGTTGTATGAGAACGGTTTTATACTCCTGGGTAGCCGGATCCAGAACCTGGGTAGTATGGGCAAACACTTCATCCATACTCTGAAAAATTCCATCGGTTTTAATCAGGTAGAAATCAGCAATTGAACGGCCTTCTTCTGTTCTGTTCACCTGGTTGAACCAACCTTCTCTGTATCCTTCGGCTGCTCCCAGTCTCAGCACTTTGTTCCTCAGGGTGGTAAGATTGGCCGATACGCTGTATTTGAATTCCCTGGCCATTTCGCGGTAACCCAGCGAAAATTCAAAACCGGTATTTTTCATTTCTCCGTAGTTAGTCCATTCTACCGCATCGGCCAAATACTGGTCAACTCCAACGCCGGTTGCCATCGCCAACGGAAGGGAAACCAAAAGGTCTGACGATTTTGAATCAAAATACTCAGCCGTTCCGTAAAGTTTATTTCCGAAAAGACCAAAATCAATACCTACGTTGAAGGTTGTTTTGGTTTCCCATTTTAAATTCGGATTTACCCTGTTGCTCTGGAGTGCTCCTTCCCTCACAGACTGGTCTTCCCCAAATACGGCATAGAATCCTTCATACGGTCCGCTGTGGTTAATTGTTGCCTGGTAGTCATAATTCCCCAGTGTCTGCATGTCGCCAAGTACGCCATAGCTTCCGCGGAGTTTTAGGTCGGAGATAACTGATTTCAGCGGCTCAAAGAACTTTTCATTGCTGATTCTCCAGCCAAGACTGGCTGAAGGGAATGTTCCCCAGCGGGTATTGGGACCGAACTTGGATGAACCATCGTGCCTGATATTGAACTGAAACAAGTACCTGCCGTCAAAATCATAGTTGATTCTTCCCAAATAAGAGATCATAGCATTGGCTTGTTCACTGCCCCACATATTGTTCTGAATGCTTACCAGATCGATCTGCCATAATCCGGGCACCTTCTGATTGTACCCCTCGTTAGCAAGATATTTGTACTTGTTCGTCTGGGTGGTAAAACCTGCCAGCGCTTCAAAGTTTGATTTTCCAAAAGAAACCTTATAGGTTAACGTGTGCTCGTTAATCAGGGTCATGCGTTCGTTGCTTTCTTCCCAAAGCCTGTCGTTACGCCTTGTTTCGACTGAAAGATACCGGATGGTATAAGCGTGATCAATTTGTTTCCGCCGGCCGTACCAGAAATCAATTCCCAGATTTGCCTTATACGTCAGTCCCTTTATGATATTCCACTCACCAAAAATATTTCCTATGAGGCGGTTGTTGTAAAGTTTATCATCAAGCGTTTCCTGCTGGCCTACCGGATTTGTGCTGTAGGTGGGATAACGTACCGAGCCATATCCGTAATATCCTCTTCCGGTAATTTCATTGGGATCACGAACCGGTATAACAGGCGGCATGGTAAGTGCATTGGCAAATGAACTTGTCCACGTATTGGTCAGCTTCTGGTTGGTACGTATAAATGACAAATTTTCACCAAACCTGATTTTCCCCTGAGTTCCTTCCGCATTAACTCGGAAAGTATACCGGTCGTACCAGGGGCCTTTGAGAACTCCGTCCTGAGAAAAATAACCCCCGCCCAGCATATAGGAACTGTTTTTCCCTCCTCCGGTAACAGTCATATTGTAATCGGCCACCTTTCCCATCTCGAAAATTGCTTTCTGCCAGTCGGTATTGGGAATCGTCGTGCTATCTTCCGGCTGACCAAGCCATTCAGCACCGGCATTGATATAACTCAGCTGGTTATAGTACAACCAGTGTTTTGAGTCCATCATTTCGATCTTTTTTCCCAGTTCTTCCCAACCCTGTGTGGCAGAAAAATTAACTCTGGCAGGGCCTTCTTTTCCTGATTTGGTAGTAATTATAATGACTCCGTTTGCTCCACGTGCCCCGTATATAGCCGCTGACGATGCATCCTTCAGTACCTGTATCGATTCAATATCCGAAACATTAATATGGTTGGCATCGTTAAGGATCAGACCATCGATTACATAGAGAGGTCCTACATTAGAAAAAGAACCTATTCCACGCACCCTTACCTCTGCCATACTGCCCGGGTCGCCACTGGTTGTAACCGACACACCGGAGATCTGGCCCTGGAGCGCTTCACCAATTCCGGTAACCTTCAGTTTCTTCATTTCATCAACATTAACTACCGAAACAGCTCCTGTAAGATCCCGTTTCTTCTGAACTCCATAACCAATTGAAATTACTTCATCAAGACCAATAACCTCCGTAGTCATAACGATTTCAATACTTTGCTGATCCTTCACAAAAACCTCCTGCTCTTTCATGCCAACAAACCGAAAGACCACAGTAGCCCCACCTTCGGGAACAGGAAGTTCGAACTGACCGTTCAGGTCAGAGGTTGTGCCTGTATTGGTGCCTTTAATATAAATGGTTGCACCGGGCAGAGGAGCCCCCGATTCATCAAGTATCCTTCCCCTGAGCATTATTGGCTGTCCCTGAGCAGAGGAAGAAACCTTCCTGCGTAGTATAATGAAACGATCCTGGATTTCCCATGAGAGAGAAAGGGCCGAGAAAATCTGGTTCAACGCCTTGTCAAGCGGAGCATTTTCCAGCGAAACATCCAGCTTCATGGCAGGATCTATCACCCCCGCCTCGTAAAAAAACTTGTAACCGGTCAATCCTTCGAGCTGCTGCAGCAGTTCTGAAATTCTGACCTGCTGGGCCTGAAGCGTAACGGTTTTGGATTCCTGAGCTGCCAGTTCCATCCTGACAACAAATGCAAATGCTATTATCAGCAGAATCCTGAATGTCCTGCTGAAACCGGTAATCGTACCGAACTGATCTTTTGTAATAATCATTCTAACAGGTTTCATAATTTACCAGGAGTTGCTTGTTAGGGTTAGTTATTTCTTTTATTTATTATACTTTGGGGTAATGTAAATGGTATTGTTATCCATTGAGTAAGTAAAAGGGGTGGAAGAAGACCTTCTGAAAATTTCCAGCAAAGTATATACATTATCATCACTGCCGAGACTTCCGGTAAACCGTTTCTCCTTGATCCTGCTGTCAGTAAAAACAATTTCCACATTATAAATACGCCGCATCATAAGGGCAATTTCAGCAAACGGCTGATCAATAAAAGTATATTCACCTTTTTTCCAGAAATCGTAATACTCTGCCTCAAATTTCTCGGGAGTAAGCGTACCGTTTTGCCTGGAATAGGCCAGTTTGCTTCCTGCTTTCATTTCTGCAAGGGTACGGTCGTTAATAACCAGGGTAACTTTCCCCTTGATAAGGCTGGTCTCTACAACAGGATCGTCAGGATAATCATGCACATAAAATTCGGTTCCTGTAACCCGGATGGTGGGGCCTGAGGTGTGGACCAGGAAAGGATGGGAAGGATCACTTTCCACATCAAAATAAGCTTCACCCGATAAACTGACTTCCCTGGTTGAACCGGTAAATTTTTCGGGATAACTCAGCCGGCTATCATGGCCCAGCCAGACAATGGATCCGTCGGGCAGTTTAATCTGAGCCCGGCTGCCACGCGAAACAACAACCTCCGATATTTTTTCTTCCTGACTGAGACCTGAACGCATCAAACCGGCAAGAAAACCCGTTGCGATAAGAAGAATTCCGGCAGCAGCATAGGCCAGTATTTTCCGATAACCAATTGATTTTGAAACCCTTAACTGCTGTTGTTTTCCTGCCGACACGGCATATTCGCGAAGCCGGGCAATTCTTCTTTTCTCAGCATCGGTAAGGTTTCTTACCTGTTTCTGTTCCCATATATTTTTCAGAACCTGATAAACTCTTTCATTTTCCTCTGATGCTGATTTCCATTCATTCAGCTCCTGATGATCCAGCAAGGATGCAGTGCCATTCAGCACACGAGCCATGATCTCAAATATTCTGTCCTCTGTCATGAAAAATTATTCTTCTCATAACAGTTAACAGAAAAAATTCAGCCTACCCCCAAGACGATTTTAAAAAAACATGAATAAAATGAAAGAAAGAAACCCGGATGACCCTTTATTTCTTTCTTTTGAAATGAAATTTCCCTTTTGCAGCTGTTCACTTATTTTTTTCAGAGCAATGGATATCTGATTTTCAACCGTTTTTTCCGAAAGTCCCAGAATATCAGCAATTTCCCTGTATTTTAATCCATTTTCCTTTGCCAGCACAAAAATCAATTTGCATTTGTCAGGCAGGGCTTGTATGGCTGAGGAAACAGCAGCAGCAAGTTCTTCTGAAATCATTTCATCCTCAGGCGTTTTCACCTCCACGGCTACAGATACTTCAGAAAGATTATCAAAAAAATCAACCGGATGCCTGTATTTGCTTTCAAGATAATTAATGGAAGTATTTTTTACAGCTCTGAATAAATACGCTGCTATATTTTCGATATGATAAACTTCATCAACCCGGTCCCACACTTTCATGAAAACGTCATCCACCACTTCTTCCGCCAGCTCTTTTGAATGCACTATGAAAAAGGAAAAATCACACAACCTGGCGTAATACAATTCAACCAAACGATTGAACCACTCAACAAGATATTCATTGTGGTTTCTCATTTTATAGTTTTTGCATCCAAACCAACTGCGAAAAGTAAAAAAAACAAATGGTTTGGCAATTACTAAATAGCATTTTGTAAATTTAGGATTCCATTTTTAACCTTTACTATTATGAAATCCTTTCCATTCCAAAACCTTTTACGATTAATTGTTGTGCTGTCAGCCCTGGCGCTCTTTCCATCGTGCGGAAAGAATGGCTGGTGGAACCAGCAGAAGACGTTTACCATTCACAAAGGTGTGAATATAAGCCACTGGCTTTCGCAGAGCAACCGGCGAGGCGAAGCGCG
>Ga0209381_1003271_pt1 | contig 17281 bp, 11 predicted proteins | sample DewCreD2012metaG_FD_184111 | JGI IMG/M metagenome (GOLD analysis project Ga0209381, IMG submission 184111) | Hot spring sediment bacterial and archeal communities from British Columbia, Canada, to study Microbial Dark Matter (Phase II) - Dewar... ...
ACCCAGTGGGCTTCACCCGCAAGGAGATTGATTTTCTTGTCCATTTCGTCCATAAGGTCCACCACGTCCAGAGGATAGCACATAGAATCCGATCTTGACTGCCGAATCCAGGTTGAATCTTTCCATGTTCAAGCCTACCACAGGCCGACGGAACGCTCAAACGCGGTGGAGGGACACTTGAAATCGGACGGCAACCGGCTGGTGGCGGCTCATATCGCGGATTATCTTGGGAAGAGCCGGCTTTTATTGCGGGAAAAACATTGAATTGGCGCGAAAAAACTATTTGCGCAACGATATCCGGTTTGTGCCTGGAAACGGAACGCATTACGTCCGTCGCCGGCAAAACCAGTCATGGGCGGTTTTGGCGAGTGGCCATAAGCCGAGACGTTCGAGCATTGTCCGGGCGGCCAAATTCCTGCGTTGCCGTTTTTTCATTAAGATTTCTTGTGGATTTGCCGCCATTCCCTGGCGCGCTGAAATGTCTGGCGCAAACCTCTTGTACGAAGATTGCGGCTAACTTTACGCAGGAGTTCCAAAGGCGTTGTGGGGTGCAGGTTGAGAAGAATGCGTACTCGCTGAACGGCCTCTTGGGCTTTCGTGCGCGCGGAAGGACCAGCCGTCTCCATGTGCGCGGTATATGCCCGCAGTAAAGCGTCTGGATCGGGAAGAGGATGCTGCTTGAAACTATAGTCGTCACAAATGAGGACTTGGCCGCGAAGCCCTATGTCCTGCTCCATCTGGAGGAAACGGTTCATGCGTTCCACTCGGATATCGAGCGTGTTGGGATGCGTGGTGGTATGCCAGTGGCGAGTGGGATCCAAGGGATCGTCTATAACTATGCCAAGTTCTTCTCGCATATCCCACAAATCTGAGGGCCCCAAACAGAATGTGTTTACGCTTATAATCGCGTCAATATGGGCGCGGTTTGTCCGAACGAAGTCGAGTGTTTCCTGAAAGTGGGCTTCCGTTTCCGTGGGAAAACCAATGATGAAGTTGACTTCGGTGCGAATGCCGGCCTTGTGGCACTTTTCCAAAAATAGCGCCGCTTGCCCAGGCGTATGGCGTTTACGCATTGCGGAGAGCGTCGAGGCCGATCCGCTTTCAATGCCGATGAAGGCGACCGTGAAACCCGATGTTCGCAGCAATGGGAAGAGATCGTCGGGCATGTTTTCCCTAATCATGAGATTGGCGCTATAGTCCACCTTGAGTCCACGGCGTATTATTTCGCGGGATCTTTCTGCCAAGACTCGGAAATTGGCATTGCCGATTGCGTCATAATAGGGGAAATGCCGGATTGGGAATGTTGACGAGAGATACTCAAGTTCATCCACTTGGTTTTCAGCAGAACGAATACGATAGCCGGGGCTACGAAGACGTTCCGTACAGAACACACACCGTCCGATGCAGCCCCGCGAGCCGAGAAGGCCAAGAAAGGGCCAAGTATATTGTGAAAAATCAATTTCGGAATAGCGCGGCCATGGAATCGAATCCAGGTTGGTATTCAATGGCCGTTCGCAGGTCAAACGCCATCCCTTATCGGTTGGAAGATACAAACCGGCAACATCTTCCAGGTTATCGAAATTTCGGTCTAATAGGTCACATAGGACGTCCTCGCCCTCGCCTTTGCAAATCGCGTCCGCCGATCGAACCGGAACGCATTGCAAACTTTCCGGAAAGAAGACCGCATGACCTCCCATGACGATCTTGCGCCGAGGATATTTCTCGCGTATTCGGTCGGCCAAGGCCACACATACGCTCAAGTTCGTCTGGGTCGTACACAGGCCGATGACGCTCCCCTGAATCTCGTCAAGATCCATCAAGTGGATCAAATAGTCCAGATTCCCGCGTGTCCAGGGAACGAAAAAGGCTGACTCATCCCACAGATACGCGTAGCCCAATTTCTCGCAAAGGCGATATAACTGAATATTGTAGTCGAGGAACTGGACGCTGAAACCCCGTTGCCGGAGCGTTTCGGCAAGATAAGCCGGAGCCGTCCATGGAACCGTTGTGCTCCACATGGGCGGCATAATCAACGTAATATCGTACGTGCGGCTATTCATGCAGATGACTTTCGATATATGTTCAATTGCATGTTGTTGGATTGAGGCACTGTACCTTGATGCGCCCTTTCAAGTTTATAGAAACCATAATCTGTTTACAGCGCCCAGGATTCGTCTTCGGGCTCGACGGTTTTTTCCTGTTCGCGGATGAAGAAGGCGGGATCGTCGGTAAGAGGGACGTCGTCAATGGGGGCGGCCTCGGCCGATCCGAACATTTCGACGTAGTCGCCGTGGAAACCGTCGCAGATGTTTCGGGCATGGCACGACCGGCAGGCGGCATGATATTGGTAGCGGCATTCGTTGGCGGCGCGTTCGCGGGCCTCTTTGCGGCAGAGCGCCTCCTTGCCGCGGACGAGTTGGTCGGCGCGCGCGAGGGTTCGTTGGACGGCGTATTTGAAGCGTGTTCTCACGTCGCCCGCTTCATACCGGTCGCGCAGGACGATCCCGTTGCAGGTGTAGATCTTGCGCGCGCCGAAGCCGATGGGAAACGTGGGGGCCAGGCCGCCTTCCTTCATCATCTGGGGCGCCATCATGGTCCAGAGCCAACTGGCGAAATCCCATTCGTGCGTGTCGTAGGATAATTGCTGATAGTTGTAGAAGTTCTTGCGGTGGCGCGGTTCGGCCATGCAAAGTGGGAGGTAGCGGACGTTGGTTTCGATACCGGCGTCTTCGAGACGGTCGATCGCTTCGGTCAGATAGGGCTTGATGTCCGAGTAGCGCCCGACATTTTCACGGGTACGCCGGCCTTGTTCCTGGTTGCCGAACGGATTGAACGCGATGTAGTTGACGGCGTAGGCGCCGTATTCGACGGCCTTGGCCGCAATTTCCGGAATAACGGGTATGACCGGTTTCGACATGGTGCAGTTGAACCGGAATGGAACGCCCGCTTCGCGCATGCGTTCGATGGCGGCGAGGATTTTAACATAGGCGCCGTCCACGCCGACGACTTCGTCGTGGATCTTTTCATGGCCGTGCAGGCTGACGAGGAAATCGCGAATGCCGGCATCCCGGTATTTTTCGACCGCTCCTGGGCGGCCGAGCACCAGTCCGTTGGTGATAAGCGTCGGGTACAGGCCGATGTCGCGACAATAGCGGATCAATTCAAAGATGTCGGCGTAGATGGTCGGTTCGCCGCCTTGGATATCAATCGAAGTGTTGCCGTAGTAATCCCGAAGGGTCTTGCAAATCCGTTTTGCCTTGTCCAGCGCCATGAAGTCGTGCATCTTGTCGTCGCAGTTGGTGATATGCGCGACGAAATAACAGAAGTAGCAGCGCTGGTTGCAGGTCTGGCCCAGCCACATCACGCCGCGGCGCGTCAGGACTCGTTTTTTCGTTTTTTTGAATGTCATGTTTCGGTATTCGGAGCGGTAGCCCGCTGGTTTGGATGGACGGCGATGATCCCATCGAAGTAGACGCGGTCGCCTTTGTCGAAGTGCATCTGGCCTCCGCCGGGGCTGTGAAGGGCCTGCAAAACCCGCGCATTCTCATGATAACCGGTGTTGATGGCTGTCATGTGGAAGGCCGTTTCATCCGTTGCCGTCATAAGCGTAACGGAAGGCAAGGAAGAACTCAAGGCGGTCGCTTTGCGGCCCGGCGCATATATCCGGTTGGCATGGCGCCAGTCGCTCAGTCCCTGCACGAAATCGGGGTAGGCGCCGCTTTCGTGATCCGTTTCCCAGTGTGAATAGTCGGGGCGCAGCACGATGCTGGCGTGATATTCATCCACGTCCATGGCTTCGTCCACGTGAAGGATGATCCGAACCGCCAGGCCCTCCGGCGCCGCTTCGATTTCCCATGTCTGGCGGTAAGGGAAACGGCGCGATTCGCCCGTTACCTCAATGCGCTGGCCGGTCCGCCGCGGGGAGCGCCAATGCAGCGCCGTGCTGTCGTTCCACATGGCGCCGAACAACATCGAAGTGTAAAAATGCAGGAACGCCGTGAGTTCTTCCCCGTCATAGGAAATGTGAATTCGGCCGGCGTCGAAACGCGCCTTCAGGGGGCCTTGAACGATCGTCCGCATGGCAAGCCTTTCGTCAACCCACTCACTGATGGATTGGACGGTCTGGCCGAAGTCCAGCGTAAGTGTCAGCAATTCGTGACGTCCGGCGGCAAATGTGGCCGCTGTGCCGGGCATGGTCGCTTGGGCGTGAAGGGCCCGCGCGCCGGTCACGTAATCGGTATTGCTCAAATTCAGGCAGAAGTAAGGCAACGGGCTATCCAATTGGGCCAAAACGGGGCGCAACGGACTGTTTTCCGGCGGCAGTACGGCGGCTTCCCGGCAACTCATATCGGACGGCACGGCGCTCGTCCAGTTCAGGTCGCCGGGCAGGATGTTCGGAAAGAGGCCCAGCGCGCCGTTGTACATCCATCGCGTAAACGAAGGCGGCAGAAAGCAATGCAGCGCAATGGACGGCATGTCCACATCGCGTTCGCACTCCATCGCGGCGTTCCAGACGAGCCGGCTGCCTTCAAAACGCAAGTCCCAGTACAACGTCACGGGCAGGCGGGCCATGCGGCCATGCGCCACGCACCGGTTCGGCTCGCGGCGGTCTACAATCCAGTCGCCGCCGGATGATAGATGCCATTGTCCCATGGATTCGATCTGCATCTGAAACCCGCTGGGGGCGCTGATCTCGCGCTGGTCCTGGAAAACCGACACGCGCCCGTGACATTGAATGGCTTCGAGCGAATCCCCGCCGAATGTGTGAATGCCGATGTCCCGGCCAATTTGGCGCAGATAGAAATCAATCGTCGCCTTGGGCGATTCGCGCACGATCATTTTACCCTTGCTCAGCAGCACTACGCGGTTGCATAACGAATTCACGATGCCGAGATCGTGCGAAACGAACACGATGGTCTTGCCCTGTTCGCGCAGTTCGCCGATACGTGTCCGGCATTTGCGCTGAAACTCCTCGTCGCCGACGGACAGGACTTCGTCCACAAGGAAAACATCGGGGTCGGTATGCACCGCCACGGCGAACCCAAGCCGGACGAACATCCCGCTCGAATAGGTGTTCACGGGATTGTCTAAAAATTCCCCGATTCCGGAAAAGGCGACAATCTGCTCGAAGACGCGATTGACCTGAGCGGGCCCCACACCGAGGATACGCGCATTGAGGTACACGTTTTCGCGGCCCGTGAGCAGCGGATGGAACCCCGCGCCCAGTTCCAGCAATGACGCGACCCGGCCGTACACGTTGATCCGGCCGGACGTCGGAACGCTTACGCCGGCCAACAGTTTGAGCAGCGTGCTCTTGCCGCTGCCGTTCGCGCCGATGATGCCGACGGCCTCGCCGGGTTCCACGGTAAACGAAATGTCGTGCAGCGCGGTAATCGTTTCCACGCGGCGGTGGCGAAAGAGATTGGCGAATCCACCGCGCGCCAGCAACATGCCAGGCCCCCCCCGTGCGCGAAATGATTTGCTGACATTTTCGACTTCGATAAGCGCCATCACAGGTAATCCGCGAAGGTTGGGGCGTTGCGCCGGAACACGACGGCGCCAATCAGCATGCAAACGACGGCTGCGGCAAGGGGCCGTAACAACAGCATGGGATCAGGAAACACATTGTCCAGCAGAGCCTGCCGGTATGCCGTGATGAGATTGGCCATGGGATTGAGCATGTACAGATTGAACAAGGCGCCATCGAGCCGCGACGAAACCATGCCCAGCGGGTAAAAAATCGGCGTCGCGTAAAAACCAAACGCGAGGACGACGTCCACCATGTAGCCGACGTCCCGGTAATAGACGTTCAACGCCGACAGCAGCAGGGCAAGCCCAAGTACCAGCATGAATTGGATCGCGAAAATGAACGGCACGTAAAAAAGGCCCGCGCCCAGCGCCGAAACACCGTCGCGTACGACGATGAACACGAACAGCGTCAGAAATCCGACGATGAGATTGACCAGGCAATTGACGACGGCCGCCAGCGGGATGATTTCACGCGGAAAGTACACCTTCTTGATCAGTTCCTGGCTTTCGACGAGCGAATGCGTTCCGCAGGCCAGCGCAACCGCCAGAAACTGCCAAGGGACCAGCCCGCACAGTAGAAACACCGCCGAAGGCCGTTCGCTGCGCAGTCCGCGCGCCTGCATGATGTCGCCCAGCAGATAACCGAACACAAAAAGCAAAATGGCCATCATCAGGACCGGCTGCACGACCGCCCATAGGAATCCCATCATTGCGTTGCGGTAGCGCGCCCGCAATTCGCGCCATACCACATCGCGCAGAAGCCCGCGGCCCGCAATCAAATCGGGCACGATGCGCCGGAGATCGCCCTGTTTTACGCTTGTATACACAAGAGTACTCATGCGCCGCATGGTAGCAACCGGTGCGCGGCTTTTCAAACACCGTGGACGAGGTGGGCCGTGAACGAGATGGGCTTAGGTATGCCGATATCGGGAAAAACGAGACTACATGCCGAAATGCGCGAGCAACCAGCGGCAATTGACGACTTTCTCGGCGAGATCAATCGGCAGATAGAAATATTGGCAGGACGGCTCGAAACCGATACGCGAGTCTTTTTGCGCCAAGGTGAAGAGTTGCCGCGCAAGATCAATCTCCGATTCCAGACATTGCTTGATTTCGGCTTTCCGTCGCAAGCGATCGCCGGCGGACGTCTTGGGATCGGCCAGCGCATTGCGCGCGGAGACGAACCGCGCCTGGTTGGCGACGGACTGGAAATGGATGCCTGCCGCATGGGCAAGCCGCCAGTCGGATTCGGCCTCGTCCCGCTTTTCGGGGGAAGTTTTTTCGATGGCTGTCTGCAGTTCCGCAAGCCCCGCGCGCCATCCTTGGGCAACTTTTTCAAACTGTGTTGCGAACACGTCCGGCGGATAGGGCCCCCGCCAGCCGTCGAGATCGTCATAGGGAATGCCCCACATCGTGGCGGAATAACCGGTTCTCTCGGCGTATAAAGGATTGGCCGCGCCCCATTGGACCGGCGAGGTATAGACCACGCTGATGTGAAACGGATACTGGCGGAAGGCATTGCTGAAAAGCGTCCATGCCTTGCGCGCGTGCGGAGCGCCTTCCCCGCCAAAACGATCCCGCGCCAGTTCATCCAGCGCCAGTTCGGCGTCTGGAACGGGCATCCGGCTCAATCGCTGGGCCAGTTGAAAATTCGGCGACGGGTAACCGCCCATCGTCCAGCCGATCAACATTGCGCCCAGTTGGGCCTGTGCGCGCAGATTGCAGCAATGTTCGGCAATCAGGTCCATCACGGGCAAATACGGTATGCTGGCGATTTCGCAAGTGTTGTTGAACTGGATTTCCGTGCCCGTTTTCAGTCCGGCGTCCCGTGCGGTTTTCCAGTGTGACAATGCCCTTGGTCCCGGCCCGACGGACGAAATCGAATACTCGCCGACCACACTCGCAATACCGCCGCGTTCGATGGGAAGGCCCCACTCGCTCACCGACATCAGATACACGGATTTCGGCAGGCGCGGAATGATGTCCCGCGCGTCGCCGTGGCCGCGCCAGCCCCAGTCCGACACGAGCACGCAAGCGTTGGGATTGCCGCGATGCACACCGGCCTCGATGGTTTCGACGACCTCGGCCAGGATATCCGCATCGGTGCGATCCTTGCATTGCCCGCAGGATCGCCAGTCGCCGTGCGACGCGCAGTTGGTGAGGTTTTCCGAGGCCGTGATCGTGTAGACGCCGCCCAGTCCGGGCACTTCGCGGAAAATATGCGTGAGCGCATCGCCCATCCATTGGCGCACCGCCGGATGCGAAGTGCACAATGCCGTCAGTTCCGTTTCCCGGACGCCGCGCAATTCGGGGCGATCCTTGAAAAAGGAATCGGGCATGGCGCGCGGTTCATTGATGTAGAGATACACTCGGACGCCGAATTTGCCGGCCCGTTCGACCAGCGCGCGGAGGTTCGCCAGCCGTTCCGCATGTCCGGCCCCAAATTCGGGAAACACCGCGCCCCCCGGCGCAAGATCGCGCAACAAGACATGCACCCATACACCGTTGATGCCGGCCAAGGCAAGCCGCTGCAACAGGCCGTCGGGGTAGGGATCCAATCCCGGATTCATCAATGGGTCGCCATACACCGCCACATAGGAATAGACGATCCGCGGAAATTCAGGGACAGACACCGAATTTCCAGGTGCGCGGTCAGGAAATTCGGTGTCTGTCCCTGAATTTCCTGAATTTCTGAGTTGCCGGACGAAATCGAAGCGCGGCTCCGCCGGGCCGCGAATCGTTTCGCCGAATTCCTCTTCGACCACGCGGCGGATTTCCGCCGCCCGGCGTTGCGCGGCTTCGTCCGGCGTATGCCAGCGGATCGGCTCGCATGTGGGTTTCACGCGGCCCAGTTTGATCCACAGGAAGTCCTCCTCGCGCAGCATAACCGACAGCCGTTCCGGCGTCATGTCCAGTAGTTCGAGCAACTGTTCGTAAGGCAGAAGATGCCAGTTGCGCCGGATGAGGGTGATGTAACCCCGCGTCTGTATGTCGGGGGAAATTGACGGTTCCGGAGGCAAACCCATGGATGCGGCCAGCGCCGTGACGTCCTCGATGGAAGCGCCGAGAATCTTGGCCAGTTTGGCCGGTGGCGCAACAGTCCAATTACGCCACACGAATTCGTGTATGCGATCAGGGAAGTAGCGGGCGGCAAGGGCTTGGACCGCGTTCCCGTGCGGCAGTATGTTTTCTTCGGGGAGGCCGACGAATGCAGATTGGAAAAGTAATAAGCACGTCATCATAAGCATAACCCTAAAATCGGCAGTTGAACGCGGCTCTTTCGACCAAACCATGGACGAGATGGACATTGTGGACCCAGTGGACTTCACCCGCAAGGGGATTGATTTTCTTGTCCATTTTGTCCACAAGGTCCACGACATCCACCGTTTGCGCACCAGACTCAGATCCTGTGAAAAAAAAGACCCGCCCCGTGGCGCAGACTGTCCAGTCTGCGTAAAAGGTTTTTTCAGTATGCCTGCGCAGACTCGACAGTCTGCGCCACGGATTTCATCATTTATTCACAACCGCTCAAGTCTCTATTACCGACTCCAGGTTTATTATTTGTTACCGAAATCACGGCTCTCGCTTGTCACGCAATACGGCAGCAATCATCCGGTATCCTGAATAACCGGCCGCGGCAAGCCCAAGAACCGTCATCCCGAACGTAACGATGCCGCGAGCGCCCAGCCAGCGGTCGAGGTATGCGCCCGCGACTGCGCAAAGGATTATTGGCGCCGCAATCGAAGCGCCGAGTTGGCCCACCAGTCCCGCCGCGCCGGCGATGCTTTTCCATAGTTCTCGTTCGCGTGGGTCCATGGCCGATTAGCGCCCCGCCGCCGTTCGCTCCGCGATATAGGCTTCGAGGCGTTCGCGCCACGCCTGCCGGTCTTCGTCGGACATGAAGAATACGAACGCGTTGGCGGCGCGCTGGACTTCCATGACGTTGATCAGGAAATCGTAAACGGCATTGGCGGCCAGATCGTCCGACACGTTGGCCGCGGTTTGTGCGTCTATCAATTCGACAAGGGAAGCCATGCCTTGGGCATAGGCGTCCGCCGCCAGATCGAGAGCCTTGTGCGCGGCCTCGGCGGCGGCGCGGGTCTGTTCGATGTTTTCATGACCGGCACGCGCCGCAATTGCATAGGATCGGATGCGCTGTTCGATTTTTTCGGCAATGGCCGCGCGATCGATCGTCAGTTGCGCGAGCGTTTCCCGGGCCTTTCCCACAGCCGCCTTGCGCGCGCCTCCGGCATACAGCGGCAGCGACGCCTTGATCCCAAGGTCCCATTCTTTTTCGTCCGGATATTTTAGGAACAGCGACAAGGGAAAATGCGGCTTGACGCCTTCGCCGTCTTCTTCGAGAATGCGTCCGGCCTCGCCATGTATGCCGATAACGGGCATGTAATAAGCGCGCCGGGCCGAAACGAGTCCACGTTTTTGCGCCGCGATGCCCGCATCCATCTGGTGCAGTTCCGGCGACGCCGCGAGACCCTCCCGGGCCAGAAAATCGCGGAATGCCGCAAAGGTCCGGTCGTCCGCAAGGTAATGCGCCAGCGGACTGTTTCCGCCCGCCAGCCGTGTGTCTTCCGGACGGACGTCCTCGGTCCAAAACGGCTCTTCAAGGGGACGGTGCAGCAGGCGGTTGATTGCAAGTTCAGCGGCCTGCCGGAGGGCTTCCGATTCGATGACGGCCTTTTTGGCCTTGGCAATTTCGTTTTCCCAGCGGAACAGTTCGACCGGATTTCCGGTTCCGGCCGATTTGCGCACACGGGCCAGTTCGAGATGCGAACGCGACATCCGCAGAATGCCCTTGCGAATCCGTTCGCCGGCCTTGGCCCGCAAGACGTTCAGATATGCCTTCGCGGCTTCAAGCGCCATGTCGAGTTTCGCGCGTTCGTATTCGAATTCGCGGGCTTTTTGCAGGAGTTTCTGCGCGTCGAGATTGGCCCAGGCCTGTTCGGCGAAGATGACCTGCGTAAACGACAGGGTTGCCGTGAGCGAACGTTCTGGAAACATGCCGGCGCTTGCGGCGGCGCGATCGCGGTCGAGCCGCACATCGGTCAGGTCCGCTTCGATTTTCGGCAGCAACTTCGATCGCGCGTCGCGGATGATTTCCCGTCCCGCGGCGACCTTGTGCGCGCCTGCCTCGATTTCGAGATTGGATGCAAGCACGCCGTTGACCGCTTCGGTGAGATTGATACGCCGGCCCATGTCGGCGGCCTGTTCGTTCAGGAGTTCCGCTTCCAGGAGAATCGCCCGGGGAAGAGCCGCGTCCAGTGCACGCGCCGTGGCCATGTTGACGGTCAATTTCTCGTCGCGCGTAAATGAAACGGGCAATTTCTCCGCCGGTTCGCCCATCCGCAGCCGTTGAATATAGAGCGCCGCACGGCGGGCGAGGCGCAGTGTGTCCGACGGCGGATTCACGCTCGCGAGGATGCCGCGTTCGACATCCCCCCGCCCGGCAAAGGAAAAACTCGGCAGTTTGCGATCCATGAGCCATCGCGCCAGTTGTTCGACGGCTTCACCGGGCAGTTGCAGCAGCGGCCCGAGATACACGGCGTCAACGCCGGGCGGAATGGCTGCGATCGCTTCGGGAATCGAATCGTTGACCGGCACAATGTCCGCTGCAACGCCCAGGGACTCCACCGCGGCAAGGCAGCCGCCGCGCAACGGCGGAATGGCGTCGAACAGCCGCCGGCTTCCGAGGATGGCCACGCGCCGGTACGGCACCAGTTCATGGAAGGCTTTCAAATCTCGATCAAACGGCGCGGGCGATGCCATGAACACCAGATTGGGCTTGCCGCTCGCCCCATCCGTGATCGTTATCCCCATCGCTTCGGCATCCATGACCATAGGCGCAATCGCCGGTTTCGGAAGCGACATCCGGCGGCATAGGTTGGCCGAACCCATTGGGCCGAGCGCAATCACGATATCAACGGATGGATTTGCGAAGGCGCCGTTCAGCGCCGCGTCCACGCCGTTCCATGTCCCATCCGCGACAACACTCAATTCAGCGGGACAAATGACGCCCAATTCTTTCCGGCCAAGATACTCGATCTCGCGCTGAAATACCGATCGGATTTCGTCGCCGCCAGGCCATGCCCCGTCCTGAACCATGCCGACACGCACTTCACTGTATGCCGACAAGGCCAACGCCAGCCAGCCTATCCCAATCAACACGCAAACTACTTTTCGACCACGCATTTCCGGTACTCCCCGGGATCTGAAACCGGATCCCGCGAAGCGTTATTGTGGGACGGCTTGCCGGGGTGTTTCAACCTCTCCGCGTTTGAAACGAGGAGCGGCGGATTCTTTCAGTTTTGGCTTTTCCGGTTTTTCCGGCATGTCCGGCATCGTTATGCCCGGCTTGCCGGGCCGGCGTGGCGGAATGAAATCGGATTCTTTCCGTGGGAAAACAGGCGGCGCGGCGGACGCGGCGGGTTCCAATCCCGGCGGCTCGCTGGACGGCGGCCATGCGGGTACGGGACCGAAGTCCTTTTCCCATACCCGATCCGCGGCGCTCTGCCACGCAGGGCGTTCGCGCAGAAACAGCACATAGGCCGCATACCGATCCGAAAGCGTCGAGTCGCGGCGGACGCATCCACGCCAGTAACGTGCCCAGTCGCGCGCACGCGGTTCGGCGGCCCACGCCAGCGCGTGACGGCGCCATGTCCAAAAATCGGCTGGATGCCGTGCAAGACGGGCAAAAAACTGTTGATATTCAGGCGGACACATTTTCCACCAAGGGAAAACGGAATGGTGCGCAGCGGCGCATGCGTAGAGTTTCTGGAACGCATTGCGCCACTCGTCGCGTGTGCGCGGATGCGCGGCGAACCAGGTCTGCAAGGGATTGAGCGGTCCCGGCAGAGGAACCAGACGGGCCGGATTTTCGAGAAAACGGATGGCGTCTCCGGCGTTGGCCTGAAGCCAGAACACCCCCGCGCAGCCATGGGCGCCGATGGCCTCCGGGCCCAAGACCACGCGATACCAAGAATCTTCCGCCACGCGCAATGCGTCGTCCCGCGCCAGTGTTTCCGTATAGTGATCCCATGCGCGGCGCGCGGTTTCGTTGGTCAAGAGCGACTCCTCGAACGTGTCCGCCGCCCCGCGCAGCGCGCCTTGGCAGACAAGGGCGTTCCATGCCTCTTCGGCGGACGCAATATCCGCGTGAGAGTCGAGAAACGCAAGATAGCCGCGGTGTTGCCGGACGTAATTTTCATGGGTCTGGAGCGCTGTCCACACCGCATCAATCAGGGACTTTTCAGCGGGAGACAGCGCTTGCCCGCACAGTATGAGCAGACAACCGGCCCATGCGCCCATCATGTCACGCCAAGTTCCGCCGCCAGATCGAGAATCGTAAACCGGTTCCGCAGGTAACGCGCGAACCGTTGTGCGTTGCGGTACTCTTCGACGGGCGCCAGCAGACCTTCCGCGTCAATGGCCCCGCCGGATGCCCGGATCGCTTCCGAGACCGTAGCCGACGGCAACAGTTCCCGGTTCAGCGCATCGCGCAAAGCGGGCAGCCCCTCGCGGAACCGTTCAATCTCGCGGCGAAGGCCATCGCGGTTGCGCGTCTTTTGCTGCCATTGCGCCCATACTTCCGGTGCAACAGGACCCCAATCCGCGTCAATCCATTGGTGAATCGTTTCATCGTCCGGATGCGCGCCAGACAGCGCCTCCGGATCAATCGTTTCCGGATTCAACGCCAGCACTTTTTCCCACAGTTCCAGCGTGTACACAGTCGCTACGCCGACTTGCGCGCCATGTAAATCGTTTGGGGTTTTTCGGATCGCGTGCTTCATGTCGAGGTAATGTGAAATCAAATGCTCGCCGCCCGACGCCGGAGCGGACGATCCCGCCACCACCATCGAGAATCCAGCCAGCAACAGCGCTTCCAGCACAATCCCGACCGCCTCCGGATCGCGCTGCGCCACGCGGGGCGCCGCTTCGAGCAACTTCTCCTGCGTGCCCTCAAAAAAATCGCCCGGCCGCGAACAATAATACTCGTCGCGTAAAAAATGCGCCGCGTACCAATCCGACGACGACGAGTTTTTTGACAGAAAATCCCCGACACCGGCCGCCGCCATCTTGATCGGCGCCGTCGCGACCACGTCCGGGTCGGCAAAAACCCCCAGCGCCGGCTGTACGGGGCTCGTCCGTTTCAGACCTCGAATTTTCATTGCGACAATCGAAGACGTGTAACCGTTCATCGAAGCGGCCGTCGCATACAGAAGCACAGGACGGCCAAGTTTGTGGCCCGCGTATTTCGCCAAATCGCACAGGGTTCCCGAACCAAGCCCCACGAAGAAATCCACATCCATGCCGATCTGCGCGACTAACTCGCCCAACTCTTCCGTCGCCTCGAACGGTTCCGCTCCGAAAACATGTTCGACACATATTTTATCCGCTCCCGACAACGCCGAAATCAAACGCTCCCCGCCGACGTGGCGCGTGTTGGCGTCGGACACGATCAGGCACGTCTTGCCGCACGTTTCACGCGCGAACGCCGCCAGACGCGCCGCCGCCCCTTCCCCCAGATAACACGCTTTGATCGGCAATTCGTGCCGAACGCCGCATGGACAATCGAACGACGTGCCCAGACTATGCCAACCCAACTTCTCCATGTTTCAACTCCTTGCAACATCCCAATCCATTTACCACGAAAAACATAACCCAAAGGATCCAACACTTCCGGACCCTTTCATCCTGGATTCGGCAGTCGAAACCTGAGTCCTGTGTGCATACCCGGGACGTCGTGGGCCTTGGGGACGAAATGAATAAGAAAACCGAGTCCCTTTGGGGTGAAGTCCGCTTTGTCCACAAGGTCCACGACGTCCCGAAATTAGATCGGAGAACCCGATTTTGACTGCCGAATCCAAGTCCACGGGCTTTCTGACCCACTTCGTTCATAACGATCATCGTAAATCTACACGGCTCCCGTCTCGATTACCGAATCCGGGTTGATTATTTTGGCCGCACGGGAAAAGTATACGATTTTCCGATATATGCTTCCATGGTGGGGTAATAGACCGGACTCGAAGGCGGTGCAATCAATTCTGCGCATTCAGACGGCGCCGAACCGGCGAACCTTTATCCTGGATTCGGCAGTCAAGATCGGATTCTACGTGCTATCCTCTGGATGTCGTGGACCTTGTGGACGAAATGGACAAGAAAATCAATCCCCTTGCGGGTGAAGTCCACTGGGTCCACAATGTCCATCTCGTCCATGGTTTGGTCGAAAGAGCCGCGTTCAACTGCCGATTTTAGGTTTATAGGGAACGTCCGGAGGCCTTTTCTTTATTGGCAACTTCTTTGCGCGGCGCGTGTATGTTGGGAAGGAAAGAAATGATACCCTCGATTGAGGCATTACGGCCGGGCTGTGTTAGGGTGTTGGCGCCGCGGGAAGCGGGTCGGTGTTGGACACGGCCGGTTTGGGTTCGATGACGATAGCGGCGGTATTCGATCGAATGGTCTCGAATTCGTCTTGGGCTTCGCACCAGTAGACGCCTGAATCCGACGGCATGGGCGCGGCCAGTACGCAGGGATTCGCCGTCGAAACGGGCGCTTCCTTGCCTTGCACAAACCAGCGATAGGACACGGGCCCGAGTCCGCCGGTGGTGGCGGCTTGTACGGTCAACGGAGTTTCTTGTGGGCCGGTAACTGGAGTGGGATGTTGTTGGAAGGCCAAATGATCCGCAATGGTTATCGCTGCCGTATTGGATTTCACGGTTTCGCGTTCGTCGCGGGCCTCACACCAGTAGACGCCCGAATCCGCGGCGACAGGAGCAGCAATCGTATAGGGATTCGCGGTTGAGACCGGCGCGTCTTTGCCCTGGATGTACCATTGGTACGCGATGGGTCCCAAGCCCCCTTTTGCCACGGCCTGCAGTGTCAGCGGTCCCGCGTCAACGTAGCGCCGCACACTGGCGGGGTGTTGTTCAAAGACCAGATGGTCGGCAACCAGCACTTCGACTTCGTTGGAACGGGCTGTCCCGCGTTCGTCGCGTACCTCGCACCGATACAAACCGGCATCCGCCGCCGTTGGCGCCTCTTTTGTAAAAGTCGCTTCCGTCGAAACGGGCGTGTCCACCCCGTTCTTGAACCATCGGTAGGAAATGGTTCCCAGTCCGCCCCCGATCTTCGCCTGCAAGATCAACGGACCGCCATCCACGTATTGCCGGACGGTCGCAGGTTGTTCAGGAAATCCCAACGGATCGGCAATAACCCACTCGGCCGTGTTTGACTTGACCGTTTCACGCCCGTCGGTGGTTTCACACCAGTATTTACCGGAATGCGCCGCCGTGGGCGTGGAAATCGTATAGGATGCGGCGGTCGAAACCGTCTTCGCTTCACCACCGGTTTCATGCCGCCATGCGTAGGACAGCGTACCCACGCCGCCTTTGGCGGCAACGGCCAGTGTCAATGGACCTTCTCCCGTATAACGGCGGCCCCCCGTTGGATGTTGCGTAAATTGAATCCGTTCACCGATTCGGACCACAGCCGGCTTGCTTTCGAGAGTCGTGTTGGCGTCTGATACTTTGCAAATATACTTGCCGGATGCCGTGGCGGTTGGCTTCGCAATCGTCAGTGTTTCACCCGTGCCGGCGGGTACAGGGCCCGATCCGGGATCATGGAACCATTCATATTTGATCGGACCGAATCCGCCGGCCGCGGACACTTTCAATGAAAACGGTCCTTCGTCGACATACCGGCCGCACCCTTCGGGATGTCCCGAAATCGCCAGCGGCGCGGAAGCACCGTCCGCATCGAGATGAAACCGCGTCACACGGAAATCGAAGGCGGGATTCGCCGACGTGCTTTGAAATTGGATACGGATAACGGCATCATCGGTAAACCCTTCCCGTGATCCGATTGTCCGCCACGAACCACTTTGCCAATAGGCGGCCGTAAACGTCGAGCCGGTCCGCGCCAATCGTAGTTTACCCTTGTTGGGCACCTGTTCGCGGTAGGCGTAAATGGATGCGCCGCCCGACAGCGTGCCGCCGAATACGGCTTCGCACCGATCTGTGTCGAACCGGTGGTAATAGACCGAAGCATACGACGACGGACCCTGCACCAGGAGCAAAATACGGCCGTCGGCGCCCCCGGCGTATGTTTTTGCCTCATACTCGATTTCAACCGATAGATTTCCGTGGACCGCCGTTGCCAAGGCAAGGCGCCCTTTGGCTTGTTCATTACCCGGTGTGACGGCGGCGATCGCACCCTTGATTTCCGATACGGCCATCGGACCGGACTGCGTAACGCTCCAAAGGTTTGCGTTCAGTGTGCCGTCCGTAAAATCGTCATCTATCGCCAGCCGGTCGGCCGCAAGCGCCGGATTCCATCCCGCAAGCACAGAAAACGCAACACAAATGAACAAATTCATCCTTTGCGCGACAAGAAATCCCATCGAAATGTCCCGTAGTAGGTTGAACCGGACTCCACATCTTTTTCTTGATCAATACGCCGTGTGCTTGGAAAAGTTCCATCCCGACAGAAAGACAAATTAGGCCCTTACTTCCTCTGCATCTACACAGAATGCTCAATGTTGTCAGGCAGCGATGCCGACGGTGCGAAAAAGGGCATGCATTTCGTTAAGGATGTTTGTGTAATGAACAGCGATTCGAGTCCTCGGTTGTGGCGGCGGTGCGGTGGTACAGGTCTGTGCCGCGGCCAACAACGGGTTGATGACTTTGTTGTAGAGAAGGTCAAGGGCCATCAAGGCGGAAAGGCCCTCGGGGAGAAGTTGGCA
>Ga0209381_1003274_pt1 | contig 17275 bp, 11 predicted proteins | sample DewCreD2012metaG_FD_184111 | JGI IMG/M metagenome (GOLD analysis project Ga0209381, IMG submission 184111) | Hot spring sediment bacterial and archeal communities from British Columbia, Canada, to study Microbial Dark Matter (Phase II) - Dewar... ...
TTGGCGTACACGATGGCTATGTTCAATATGTTGGTCCAATGGGACGGTTTGGAGATTGACGAGGAGGGGGCGATCCATTTTCATTTGGCTCCCTTCAGTCTCTAAAACTAGCACCAAAGGTTATATAGTCGTTTCACTCAAGTCGATCCGTTCGAGGATACTGAAAGCACCAGTAATTCACGCCGTAGATCGTGCTGGTCGTGTTTCACTCAAGTCGATCCGTTCGAGGATACTGAAAGGCCGGTTATCAGTGACCGGCGGGCTTTTAGATCAAGTTTCACTCAAGTCGATCCGTTCGAGGATACTGAAAGTAGATGACCCGTACCCAATGCACAGCCACCAACCGTGTTTCACTCAAGTCGATCCGTTCGAGGATACTGAAAGCGTCTTGCAGACCACTGTTTGGCTCGCTGCCCGCGATGTTTCACTCAAGTCGATCCGTTCGAGGATACTGAAAGCACGGGACGATGACGAATCAACGCTAGACTTCACGCTAGTTTCACTCAAGTCGATCCGTTCGAGGATACTGAAAGTTATCATCTGTCCAAATCACATTCGAGGCTGTACCGGGGGTTTCACTCAAGTCGATCCGTTCGAGGATACTGAAAGATACAATCTCCGCTGCCATCGCGCCCATGTGCGGCACGTTTCACTCAAGTCGATCCGTTCGAGGATACTGAAAGCACGTGGCCCGCGATGCCGTCATAGCGCACCACGCGTTTCACTCAAGTCGATCCGTTCGAGGATACTGAAAGGAAATCAACAGAACGACGAGAACGATAAAAATCTAGTTTCACTCAAGTCGATCCGTTCGAGGATACTGAAAGGACTTCTCGCCAAAGACCCACGAAGTTAGCGAGTGGGTTTCACTCAAGTCGATCCGTTCGAGGATACTGAAAGCGTTACAAGTCGCCAGACCTACGAGGACTCCACGCGTTTCACTCAAGTCGATCCGTTCGAGGATACTGAAAGCTGAAAGGTGAGGTGCATTATGGGTGAAGCGGTTTTGTTTCACTCAAGTCGATCCGTTCGAGGATACTGAAAGTGTTGGCACTCTGCACTTCGGGCAGACAAGCCAGGAGTTTCACTCAAGTCGATCCGTTCGAGGATACTGAAAGTCTACCCGCCGCCGCCGGGCTTGCTATCTTCGCGGAGGTTTCACTCAAGTCGATCCGTTCGAGGATACTGAAAGTTTCCTGAGTTTGATGATATGCTTGTTAAGCTTTTGTTTCACTCAAGTCGATCCGTTCGAGGATACTGAAAGTTGCCGAAGTCCGCTTCCTCATTCAGAATAATGTTGGTTTCACTCAAGTCGATCCGTTCGAGGATACTGAAAGGATAGGTCAAGTGCCGTCATCGGTGACGCCCTGGTTACAGATGTTTCACTCAAGTCGATCCGTTCGAGGATACTGAAAGAATGTTGTTGCCGCCCGCGTGCTCGTGCTGGCATGAGGTTTCACTCAAGTCGATCCGTTCGAGGATACTGAAAGTTTGCAGCGATTCAATAGCTGGACGCACAGTATCAATGTTTCACTCAAGTCGATCCGTTCGAGGATACTGAAAGGTTGGAGGAACGGCTGCGCGCGCCCGCTGACGAATAGTTTCACTCAAGTCGATCCGTTCGAGGATACTGAAAGAACTTTGAACCGTAAGGGACTCGAATCCATAACGGGGTTTCACTCAAGTCGATCCGTTCGAGGATACTGAAAGCTGACCGATGGTCGTGATAGCCGTGCTATAGGTTTCAGTTTCACTCAAGTCGATCCGTTCGAGGATACTGAAAGGTTGTGCTCTGTAAACATCCCACGCGCCAAAGCTATGTTTCACTCAAGTCGATCCGTTCGAGGATACTGAAAGATTCTTGTGGTGGGCATCGTGCAGGTAGTCAAGCTACGTTTCACTCAAGTCGATCCGTTCGAGGATACTGAAAGCCTAGTTGTTCTCCTGCTTTATTTACATTGTAGTATAAGTTTCACTCAAGTCGATCCGTTCGAGGATACTGAAAGTACTTGACTCGGTCTTGTTTGCTCTTTGCTGATTTAGTTTCACTCAAGTCGATCCGTTCGAGGATACTGAAAGCAAGTATACGCAGAGAAATCACAAGAAGAAGGACTAGAAGTTTCACTCAAGTCGATCCGTTCGAGGATACTGAAAGAAAACTGCATAAATCCAAAGAAGAACGGCAAAGAAAAAGTTTCACTCAAGTCGATCCGTTCGAGGATACTGAAAGACGGCAATCCACCGATCGGCGCCATAGCGCATATCCTGTTTCACTCAAGTCGATCCGTTCGAGCATCTTGTAAACTTGTCAAGTCGGGGGCGGGAATGGGGATGCAGGCAGGGGGCAACGACCGCACGGGGAGTGCGGTATTTGCAAGCAAATGTGGTATTCGTGTTTGTCTGGTGGTCAAAAGTTGCGCCGCAACCCGCAGCGTCAACCGTACCTGCAGGCCACTTTTAGCAGAACAACCCGTCCATCCTGGTTACACATAAGCCCTGCACGGGCGCCATCAAGTACGGACTGCTATGGCTGTTCTTTGACCCTATGCGTCCCCGCCACACGGGCGGCAAAAGCGGGCAGCCAGGCTCATTTACGACGTCTGTGCGTCAAAGGGTACTGGCGGCATCGGCCCTGCACTGCAGAGGGACCGGAGCAGGCGGCTCGCGCACGATTGACACACCGGACGAAACGACTACACTATAGTCGCCGGGCCGTGGACGGTGCTGTTCAGGGGTGAGCTCCCCCTGATGACACAGTTTCAGCCCTGCTGAACCGATGTCGTGCGGGTTACCCGCCTGGCGCACTCAGACGCCGTGGGCACGCTGCGGCCCGGCACGCGGCTCCCTACTGGGGCTGTTTGCGTGGCCGCCGGCGCGCAGTCTGGCGTTGGCGGCTCTGCTTTTTTTGCGCCAGGTAGCGCTGCAGACGCGCCTCCCCCTGGCGGCAAAACGCCGGATAGTCGGCAATATCGGGCGGCGCAAAAGGTTCGTCGTGCTGCAAGAGGTGGAAGAAGACCCGATTGACCTTGTGCGCGGCGTGAATGGTGGCTTCGGTCTCGCTCTTGCCGCGTTCGATAGCGTTGAGAAAGGCATCGCCAAAGTACGGGCAGTGTAAAGCGAGCTGATACCCCAGGAGATAGAGCGTATCACGGAAAAAGGGATCGCCCTGCTTGGACATGTGTCCGTAGATGACGACATCGCCGCTGCTGTAGAGCGTGGGCGTCATCCCCGCCTTTTTCCAAATCTGCCCGGCAAAGAGTACATTGTCGAGGTTGCCCACGCCGGTCAGATAGCGGGCGAGCAGATGGGGGCTGGTCCCAGGAATGGGCAGCAGATGGCGGGCGCGGGTATGGGGCAGCAGGGCTTCCAGGGAGGCGAGCGCCGCGGCGCATTGCGTGCTCAGAAACTGATAGTGGGCGAACTCGCGTTGCAGGAGTGCGGCAAGGGCTGGGGCGACATCGGCAGGAGGGAGCAGCGCGCGCTGCACCACGGCGAGGAGCTTGTCGGCGGTTTTGAGGCCGCAGCGGTAGCCGTGCTCGTGAAAGAGCGCAATGATCCCTGGGGGGTCCAGCGCGAGGATGTCGTAGGGATTGGGACACAGCGTGATGAGCGCTTCGACCAGTTGCCGTTCGAGCGGGCGGGTAGCCAGCGGCGTGGGCACGTCCAGGTCGGGATGGGCGCGGGCTAAGCGGCGTGGGTTGAGCAGCGCGCCGGGGATCAGTTGGTCAAACAGCCCGATGATGCGGTTGCCCACGCGACGCTGCTCGGCCTGGGTTGCGCGCAGAGCGTAGACCTCCTGGCGCACCAGCAAGTCGGTATCGCCGGGCAGGTGCGCCGGAAAGCCCAACCCGCGCAGCAACAGATCGCCGATGGCGCCGAGATCAACCAGATCGGTCTTGTTGAAACTGAGCGTCGTCTGGGTGCGGTTGAGCTTGACCTGGTAGGAATTGACCCAGTGATAGACAAAGCGCGGCGTGGCGCGCTCCGCCAGGTGCTCGGCGTAACGGCTGATTAGATTGCGCGCCCAACTCTCGTGATAGACGCCGGTCGGCTCGTGGCCGAGGATGACCAGTCGCGGGCGGTGGGTGGCCACCAACGCATCGAGGGTCTGCACGTAACGCTCGAAGCCGGTCTTGAGGGTGGTGACCTCGAATGGCGCGTGCAGCAACCGCCCATCGGCCGTGTGAAAAGCGGCCCAGTGGACGTTCTTGGCGATGTCCAGCGGCGCACAGAGGATTTCCTGATCGGAAATCCCCTCCCGGAGTTGCCGGAACGCCTCGGCCCGGCGACCTTGAATAGGGTACGCAAATCACGTTGGGGTGGTAAGGATGTGTTCTGCGTCACGCCCTTCCACAAGTGAACCAATGGGGTTACAATACGGATACCGGTCAGCGCCGTTTCTCCTTTCCGCTAAAATGTGGATACGACACCCTCATTTTAGACCCAAAAAGGCGCTTGACCGGCCTTTTTTGAGGGCGTAATCAGTCATTTTGACTGATTACGCTTCTGGCAGCGAGGGGAGCGTCCGGGCGATCCGCGAATCTGAAAACGGTCATTGTCGTATGACAAGCGGTAGATACACCATCCGCACAGGCGATAACCGCACGAGGAGGGGATAGTCCTTCACCCGCAGATTGTGAATGACCAACGTTTGGCCTTCATCCTCCGTCACTAACGATTGCATCAGGCTGTGCAGTGGATCAATGCCGACGGCTATCTGACCGGCAAAACCTGGCAGGCGCAGGGTTGAGCTGATGCCAGGGTCTTCATCGGTAGCGCTCCCATCATTCCACACTGCCAGCAGATGCCGTTCATCCGGTAGGGCAAAGGTATATGATGCCACTTGGGTCATCGTCGTCTGCACCTGGATCGGGAAAGCCGCCACCTCGGCTCCGGCAAAGACCGTGGACAGGTTGCGCAGGACGGTGAACGACTCCCGGCGCAGGCTGGACATCCCGGTAGGATTCACGTCAAGGTCCATTCCCAGGTTGATGACGATGCCGCGGGCATAGTACTTGGCCGCGGTGCTGTTGGTGTACAACGGATCCTCAGGTGCACACCAGGAACAGTCAGGGCTGCGCCAGATGATCTCGTCGCCGCGAAATTCGCCGTCAAAGCCGTGCGCAATGGCTTCATCCTTGAGGTATTGCACGATGGCAGGGTAGGCGTAGTAGTAATCGGCGTGGTCGGGGTAGGCCGGCGACGTGCCGAACATCGAGTGCCAGGCGACGACATCAACCAACGGCATCAGGTCCGATTGTACCACGGTAAGCATATACTGGTACGCATCGGGGTTCTTCAGGTAAGACGTGCTACCCACCACAATCTTGGCTTGGGGACAAGCACTCCGAATGATCGGGATGAGAGTGTGTGTGACTGAGATGTAATCCTGTGGCTCGATGTATTGCACCGGGCTGGCGGCGTTATCCGGCTCGCTCCAAATCTCGAAGTAGGGAACGCGTCCACAGAAATGGGGAACGATGAATTGCACGAATTCCTGGAAACGTTGTACGTCTTCGGCAGTTTTGAACCGCGAGGTGATTCCCGTCCAGCCGTCGGGGTGGTTGGCCTTGTCCCAGAAGTTCAGATAGTAGGTCAGGGTTAGGCCGTGGCTGACGATATCGGTAATCCAGGCGTCATAGTAAGGTTCGATGGATAGCTCCGGTTTAGTCCAGTCGATGGGTTCTTCGCCCTCTTGCACAGACAACTTGAAGCGGGTGACGCCAGAGGTCGCTATCTCCTGGTCGAACCAGGCATACAGATCCCCCAATGTCCACAACGCACCCGCACCGCTGCCAATGTGATTGTCGGCCAGCTCCTCGGAGCGTCTGGGTTCCAAAGAAGAAATGAAGCGGTAGTTGCCCTCCTGGATGATCCATTCCACGCCCGAGCCGCTGGTGGGCGACGAAAATGCACTGGTGTTCCCCGCCATGTCCGTCGCCGTCGCCGTGAGATGCGGGCCAGTGAGGGGCGCGCCCCTGGCAAACACAAAGAGCCCCGTCGCGTCTGCCGTGGTCTGGCCTTCATAGACCGCGCCCTGGTCACCCAGGTCGGAGAAGATTTCTACGCTACACCCGGCGCAGGCGCGCCCCCAAACGCTGCCTTCTGCCAGGTTGAAGGCCATCAGGAAGGGCGCGGCCAGATTGCCATTGCCCCCATCGGCCAAACGGATGCCTTGCTCCGTGTTGCTGTAGATGCTGTTGCTGGTGATGGTATTACCTGCACTGGCAGCCGTGTCAACCTGCACACCAAAGGGATTGTGCGCGATGATATTACCTGGCCCGACGGTGTTGTGACTCGCGCCATCGTGAAACCAGATTCCGAACATCGTGTTGGGGATAGGAGATTGACCGTCGCTGCCCACCCCGATCCGGTTGTCGCGAATGACATTATAGCTGCTGTCGGTATTGCAGCAGCCTTGAATCGCGCTAGCGTTACCACCGATCACATTCTCCTCGATGGTGTTGTGGTTGGCGCTGTTGATGTGAATGCCGTCCCATTGGTTGCCCCACGCCTGTAGCCCAGACGCATCCACACCGATCAGGTTCCCACGAATGACATTGTAGGCCGTCGTAGCTTCCCACATCCCGATGCCGCAGATACCGTTGCCGCTGATGAGGTTGCCCTCGCCAAGTGGCCCGTTGCCTGTCTGCCGATCGCCGCCGACAGTGTTGTGCTGCCCGCGCAGTTCAATGCCGCAGCCGGTGAAGTTAACGATGTGCAGACCGCGCACCGTCACCCCGTTGGCGCGAATGTCCAGTCCCGGTGTGCTGACACCACCCGCAGCGCTGCCATCCAGGATCACACCGACGTCACTGGCGTCGATGGTCAGGTTATCTTGGGTGATCGGCGGCAAAGCACTGCTCAAGGTGATGGTCACCGGATTCGCCGGTGGGAATGTCGTCGTCGAGAACAGAATGGTATCGCCACTCGCGGCATCGAGTAGGGCTTGCCGCAGGGTGCCTGGTCCGGCGTCGGCAGTGCTGGTTACGGTGTAGACGCCGAGGCTGAACAGTGCGCTTCCGGCCAGACCGGTAGGCGGCGCGTCGCCCGCTGCGAATGTATGGAGCAACGTCGTCACGATGAGCAAAATCACGCTCAAAGTACTGAGTCGATAGCCTTTCATCGCTACACGCTCCTTTCTGATACATAGACAACTACGATATATGTTAATGCTTGAATGGGAAAGGCATAGCGTATACACGAATGAAGATGAAGCTTGATTAACGATTCTACAGCAAACTGTCTGAGACACAATGATCCACCGAATGTCTGATCGTTGTTCGCTCTCTTGTTCCTTGTTCAGTTGATCAACATCTGCGAACTTGTTTTGTCGCTTCGTCAATCTGTGCTACACTTCGCACAACAACATATCCAGCGAGGTCATCCACCAATGAGCGCCAAGATCATCCTGACCGGCCACCCTGAAGACTTGCATATCAGGCAAGGTATTGTCACCTTCCGCATCGTCACCGGCCCGGCGTCCAGCACGGCCCCCAAAGGCTTGCCGCTGTTCAAGGCTGTGACCTACAGCGTCCAATGCAGCGAGCGGCAATACAACCGGGGCCGCGCGCACGCCGACGATCACTCTGATCTGATCATCGAAGGCTACCTGGAACCACGCCTGGACGAGCGCGGCAAGCCCTACGTGGCTGTGGTCGCCACGTCGGTGGTGAGCCAACAGGCGCAGAACGAGAAGAAGTTGCAGCAGCTCCGTGACCAGTTCGCGCAGGCCGAGGAAGCCTACGATGCCGCCTGTGCGAGCTATGGAGAAGACTCCCCGCAAGCGCAAGCGGCGCAGGCGCAATGGACGGCGTTGAAAGAGGGCCTGTTGAAGTTCCTGGACAAGCATCCGGAGTTCCAGGGGCGGAGCTTGGTGTGAGGGGAAGTCCACGTCTACCGCCCCGACCGCGAGTGGTTGTTGACCGTGCGGAACGGGCTGTTGCAGTACGACGAACTGCTGGCGTTGGCAGCGGAGTACGAGGCGCGGTTGACGACGTTGCAGGTGGCCTCGACGCTGCCGGAAGCGCCGGATGTGGCACAGGTGGAAGACCTGGTGGTGGCGTTGCAGGCGGAATGGTTGAAGGCGAGGGGGGAATTATGATGATTATTGAGGCGATCCCCCCCTTGAAATTCAAGGTCTGAATATGGTATAATAGATGTACAACACCTGGATACAGCATCACCATCCAGGCGCGAAAAGTCCGGGGCTTCGGCTCCAAACCGCAGGAACCTCCAAGCCTGCGGCGCTCTGACCGCGTCACACCGCGACGAGAACAAAAGGGGAGGACACGGGAGCAATCCCGCGTCCTCCCCTTTTTCGTTTTCTTGGACAGGATTGACAGGATGCACAGGATGGAGAGAGGCACTATCCGGTGAAGCCTGTCGAAAACACTCATACATAGGAGGATTCACACAATGTCATATTTGATCCTGGCCTTACACACCCTGGCCCTCATCCTGGCCCCCGGCGCGCTGCGCTGGGTCTTGGCCCCGATGTGGGGCGCGGCAGCGGCGCTGGCCTACTTCAAGCCCGATGACCGCGCGGCGACCACGAACTACATCTACTTCTTCCTCGCGGGCAACGCCGGCCTGCTCTTTGCCTACCGCATCGCCGCGTTGCTCGTCAGTGGCACGCCGGAGCCGGGCGCGACGACGCTCTACGGCATCTCGGTGTGGCTACTGGGCTTTGCCGTGATGTCGGCCATCGGCTTCTATGCCTACGTCCTGCGCTTCCTGTTCTGGGACCGTCTCACGCCGTTCTTCGGCGGGAGAATGGCAAGCCGGGACGTTATCCAACAGATTAAGCGACAATAGTAGACAGTAAACGGTAGACAGTAGACAGGGAAGGACAGGGACGAGGTAACGGGGTGACAGGGGCTACACTTTTTCACTAAGTCGCCCCCTCACCCCCTTTTCCCTCTCCCCCACCCGTCTACCGTCTACTGTCTGCCGTCTACCAATTCAACAAGGAGACCCTATGAACAACACCAACACCATCAACAACCCCTTCTCAATGACCCTCACCCCCGACGGCGCATCGCTGCACGCATACGCCTGGGCCTTGCCCGATGGCTGGCGGGCGTGGTCGCCGCACGCGCTGCGCATCCTGCGCAAACCCTACCGTCACGCGCGGACGCACCTGGAACTCACCGACGATGTGGTGAGCAGCCTGTACGATCCACAAGGCGCGCGCAACACGGCTGCCGCCTTTGGCCTGGCCAATGTGCCCGAACTGGGCCTCGTCCAGGTCTACGGCGGAGTGGCAACGGGCAAGACCCAAGACCAGGCCGTGCAAGCCGCCGCTTTGAATTCGGCGCGCCTGGTTGCGGCGCTGCAAGGGCGTTTCCGGCAGTCGCGCTTTACCTTGTTATCCGCCGATGAAGCCTCGGCCTTGTACAATCACTTGTGGGCCTGTCGCTACACGGCGTCCCTCATCGGCCAGATCGTGCCGCGCCTGGCCCCCGGAATGGGCTCGAGCCACGGCATCAACCAACTGGTCACCACCGACGCGCAAGAACAGCTCGAAGTCATCGCCGCTGCATTGGCCGGGGAGCCGTTCGCCGTCCTGACGCTGGCGCATCCCTTGCACGCGCTGGACATCCGCCGGATGCTCGCGGACACTGCCCAGGCTCTGAGCTACTTCGCTTCCAAGGTGAAGCAGAGCGAGTCGGCCAATGTGAGTGCGGTGCTACCCCTGTTCCTGAATCCGGTGGCGGTGTTCAGCGAGCAGACACATCGTGCGACGCAGGTCACGCGGGCCGACCAACGCCTGCGCACCGAGCAGAACGCCCATCGCCTGGCCGCCGGGCAGTCCGATGCGGTCAGCGCCTATCGTCGTGAGACTGCGAGCCACGAGGAACATCAAGGACAGGAAAACACCGCCTACGCCGACAGGCAGCGCATCAGCGAACGCATCAACGAGCACGAAGAAAGCCAGGTCAACCTGGAACGCGACTATGCTGACAACTACAGTCTCTCCCGTTCCTACAGTGGCAGCGAGGCCGGCGTGATGCAAACCCAGGGCGCGCGCGATGCCACCCAACAAGGCAACCGCCAGCAGCACACCGACGAGACGGGCCGGTTGCACAGCGTCGAGAGTATCAACGAACGGGTCAGCGGCGTGCGTTCCGGGGCCGGAAGTCGTTCCAGCGTCGAGAACTTCAGCGTTGGCGAACGTTATACCGGAGGCAGTAGCCGCACCTGGGAAGGGGGCTACAACGAACAGACCGAGCGGTCGTTCAGCGGGGCAGGCAATGAACACACCCAGGGCGACTACCAGCAGGCCGAAATCGGGTTTAGCAACGAGACGAGCAGCGAAGGCTTTGTGCGCAACACCGAAAGCGCCGTACAGGGCGACGGGGCGCAGATGCAGACCTACGCCGAACAAGGCGTCGAAGGCAGCCTTTCGCCGCGCCTCTTTGGTATTGGCGGGGGCGAAACGATGCAGGCCGGTGAAAGCGGCACTATGTACGAGTCCCGCGACCACGAACTGGCCGACGTCACCGGCAGCCTGGACACTGACCGTTCCAGCCAGCAGAGCACACTCACGGGAGGCATTGAACAAGCCGATACCTCGTATGACCGCAGCGGCAATCAGCAGGAGGCGCTGGGCCAGACCTGGCAGGGTAACGAGACGGTGCAGACCTCCGAATGGCGTAGTGGGGGCGGAGTACGGTCGAGTCAAACAGCCTATGGCTACAGTGAAGCGTATCAAGACGCCAGCCACACCGACCGCGAGGCGCAGCGCGCCTGGGAAAGTGCGGTGGACCAGGACAGCGCCTGGCAGCAGGCTACCCGCGACGGCTACCAGGGCGTCGAGCACTTTGCGCGTACCTTTGGCGGCAGCTATGCCGAGAGCGGGCAACGCAGCGGGCACCTCTCACAGCAGGATGTGATCGTCGCCGACCGCGCGTTACAACGCGAGACCCACCGCTTCGTCAACGGCTTCCGCAGCGAGACCTTTGATGGTTACCGTGACAGCCAAGAGCAGGTGGACGGGGCTGAAGTGCGGCAGGAAGCGATGATCGGCGAGGGGCGCGAGTACGTGCAGGCCCAGGCCGCCGAACAAGTCGGGGCAACGGTGGCGAATATGGGCACGACCCAGGTAACGACGCGGGGTGTGATGGGGCCGTCCGGCGGCTCGCTCGTGGCGGGCCTGGCCTTCGCCCGGCAGACCGTGGACGCGCAGCGCGACCTGGTGGCGCAATTGCTCGACCAGCAGGTGCGCCGTCTGAGCGCGGGACTGGACACGGGGCTGTTCCTGACGCAGGTGACGTTGCTGGCCCCTGACCAGGCCAGGCTGGAACGGTTAGCTGCCGCGTCCATTGCGGCGATGCGCGAGGAGAACGTCGTCGTGCCCGTCGCCGCGCGTGCCGGGGATGAGACCTTGTGGCAACGGGCCATTACGCTGGACTTCGATGCGCGTGCAGAGGACGCCGGGCCGTTTGATACGCTGCGCCACGCGCAAACCCTGACCGCTAACGAACTGGCGGCGCTCGTCCACCCGATCCGCATCTCGGACGGCACGATTTCGGCCTCGCTGGACGCCTGGCCGGACGATTTGTCGCACCGTCGCACCCAGGGGGAAATCGCATTGGGCACGGTGTTGGACGTGAACTTGCAGCCCGATCCCAACAACGTGCATCGTTTCCGCGCCGACGAGTTAATGCACGCCGTCATCGTCGGGGATTCCGGCTCCGGCAAGTCCAACTCCGCGCTGTGGTTTGTCTCGCAGGTGGTCAATGCGCTCCGCGAGGACGAGCACGGTATCCCGATCCCCGCGCCGACCACGGGAGCAGTCACGTCGCTGCAGTTAGGTGGGACGCCGCGTATCGGGGTGACGGTCTTTGATCCCACCGGGGAATGGCGCAAGTTGGGTAAGTTGATTTCGGCGCAGGACTTCCAGTTCTACTCATTGACCGACCCGTGGGACTATCCCTTGCAGTTCAACCCCTTGCGTATCCCTAGTCCGTATTTGCACCCGGCGAAGTGGGCGGCGGCGTTCGCCAAGCATTGGCTGTTGGCGTACCCTGCCGGGGCGACCGGTTTTCACCAGCTCAAGGGCGCGTTGCTGGACGCTTACCGCAAGGGCGGCGTTATCGAGGAAGACGGCAGTGTACACTTGGAACGTTCAGCGAATCTGTGTATGAAGGACTTGCATACCGCCCTGGTTGCCCGCTTTGCTGCCCTCAGCGCCGACCGCAGCGACACGATCACGGCAGGCGTGGTCAAGCGCATCATCGATAAACTGGAAGAGTTCCTGCCCAACGGCGTATACTGGCGCGCCTTCGGGCAGCCGGGGGGCACGACGGTGGCGGAGTGGACGGCCCCGGACAAGGCCACGGTGATTACGGGGAAATTCGGCGATGACGGGCCGCTGAAGCAGTTCATCATCGGCCTGATGGTGTCCGGCATCTACCAGCACGCCGACGAACGCTATGAAGCCTACTTGCGGCGGCGCAAGGCGATTCCACAGCACTTGCTCTTTGTCGAAGAAGCCCACGTGGTAATGCGTTCCGATGCTTCGACTCAAACCGAGATTGCCCAGGCCATCGGCGAGGATGCGGGACTGTGGAACAACATTACCGACCGGGGCCGCAAGCTGGGCCTGTACTTGTGGACGTCGGCGCAGCATTGGGAGCCGTTGCCGTCCGGCGTCGTCACGTCCAGTAGTATTGCCATTATCCAGAAGGTGAGCACGGTGAAGGACGCAGCGTCGTCTGCGACGCCAATCGCAGTGTCGAAGGCGGGGCGGTTGCCGGGCAAGACCAGCCTCGACGACTACTCCAAGTGGACGCTGAGTGTGCTCAATATGCCCACGGGGGTAGGCTATGTGCGCCGCACACGCAAGACATTGAGCCAGGAAAGTGAGATGGAAATCTTCCCGGTACAGTTCGTGGACATTTCGGGGATTGTGCCGCCGGCGGATGCGGAGTTGGAGAGGATTGTGGGGGGAGGGTAGGATAAGACCACTACCACCTTGCCCTGAGATACTGCAACCCCACGGCAGTATCAAACCACTCCCCGGTGAACCCCAACCCCGTCCGCGCCCCGCCAAGCTCCTCCCCATACGGCGACCACTCCCGCACTGCCGTCACCGCGCCCGTGGCATCCGTCTCCTGGCGCACGGAACCCAGCGCATCGGGGAGCACAAACGTCCAGTCCGCGCCACGCTGCCAGCCGAGGGTATCGTAGCCGATGAGGTACAGGGACTCGCCGTCGCTCAACATCTCCGGGACGGGTGTGGCCCAGTCCCAGGTGAAGGTGTCAACGGATTGAACGGATGAAACGGATTGGGCTTGCGCCACACGCAGGCCGTCCGCGTTGTACGTGTACACCAGCGTGGCGGTGATGCTCTCGGCGCGTACCATCCGTCCGGCGGCGCTGTAGGTGTATGTGAAGGTGCCATCGGCAAGCAGGTTGCCGCGATTGTCCCAAGTGTAGGTGACAAGGTGACCGGGTGACACGGTGACCTGGAGACGATTCGCAGCGTCATAAGTGTACGTGGTAACGGCGGTTCCGTCAAGCGGCGTGGTCAGGGTGTAGACGGTGCGGTTGCCAACGGCGTCGTACTGGTAGCCATACTGCTCACCGGTGGAGTAGTCCGCTGCGGTCAGGCGGTTGAGGGCGTCATACGTGTATGTTATCGTGCGCGTAACCAATTCACCGTTAGCATTGTCTTGCAGAGGTGCAAGAACTGTTGTTTCCGGCAAAGAGGCGGTGTCCCAAGACCACGGCAGCGGCGCGGTGAAGGTTTTTCCCCGCCCCAGCAATCCAGCTTGTACCGTTGTTGTGATCACGACGTTCGCGCAGCCGGGAAGTGTGCAGTGGTTCTCGGTATCACTCCAGTATTGCGTGCCGTTCTTGTCGGCGCGGAAGCAACGTGGCCTACCCAATATTGTTAGATTGCAGCAGGCCACGTTACCTATCTCCCCATATCTACAATCAGGTCAATGACGGCTATAGACCGAGATCAGTAGGTTCCCTTCGCCTTTCATAAATTACAAAACCAATCTCCATCAGTGTGGCAGCAGTAACTAAGACCGGATTGGCCCAATAGCCAATGCCTCGATACGGATCAATAATGAACAGTACAAACCACCACACCACAAAGAATAGAACAAGCAGGAAGATTCTATAGAGCCTCTCCAATATTCTGAGACGAGCGGAGCAGCAAAGACACAAGTTAAACACAATCAGAATTTGAATAGCCAGCAAATACAACAAGAACCCTACCCAACCAATCAAGTCACCAATATCCAGTTCAACAAATGCACTCCGTATGGCAGCAAGAGATTCCATAGAATACCAAAAACTGTAAAGCCAGATAGGCGGTGCTTGAGGGTCAGAGGCCATTGGTAAGAGAAAAGTTATACACAAGAGTCCAAGCAGAATCAAGCGTAAACGACTTTTAGCCATCGTCACTTCTCCTTATCCGTTGTCTCAAGAAAGTCATTGAGGACAATTATATCTCGCAGAGGGTTTTGACCCTACTTTGTCAAGAGCATCTTAATTTCGTCATCGCTGGGTTTGCTCCAGTCAATCGCACAAGGATTCAGAGCGCGTAACAGAAATTGCGCAATTTTGACCCTGCTTGTCTGTCTCATCCGCGTATCCCGCAACGAGCTTCCAATATAGGCATCGGGATCCAGTCCAAAATGACTGCGCTCCTGTTCGCGCCGGGGCCAATCACCAACCTCCCAGTCTCTCCTGAGGTACAAGTCAATCAGATCATCGTCGTTAAGCCCATTGAGATCGATGCCCGGATTCCTGCTCCGAATCTCAGCGATGACCTCATCCCGAGGATGGGCTGGATAAGGTGACTCTACCCATAGAGGAATTTCTCCATAATTCTCAAAGTGGCCTCCCAGAAAGAAATTCTCAAGTAACAATTCTAGCCTGTGGCTCTTACCACCCGGCGATCTTGGGGAACCGCTCACTCCTGCATGCCAGCTATCCCACAAGTGTCCCCAAGTCAAATCGCGGTACCCCTCATTCCAATGGCTATAAAAGTCTTGAAATTGATGCATGGTCGCACCAAATAGGTAAGGATTGCCGCTGTTGATCGCCTCGTTAATGTGAATATCCGTCCGGGTCTTGTCGCAGAAGTGACACTCTCTGCATATACCAGAGCTGAGAACCAACGCATCATCCACGTGCTGGTTTGCTTCAGCGATAGTCTCAGCCAGCTTTTCTGCGTCAGGCCACCCACTGCCCAGCTCGAGTACCAAGCGTTTCGTCAGTTCCAAGTGTACATCCTTGTGATACCAGCCGCTAGGATCAACGGCGTTCAAGGGATTGGCGATGACATAGAGATATGGGTTCAACGTCAAGGACTGGCGTCTGTCCCCCGCCCACGGATCCACCTGCGTAAACCTACCCGTTCCGACATCCAGCCACCGTGCCCTGAGATACGTCAACCCCACATTCGCATCGTACCACTCCCCGGTGAACCCCAACCCCGTCTGCGACCCGCCAATCTCCTCCCCATACGGCGACCACTCACGCACGGCACTCACCGCGCCAACAGCGTCGGTTTCCTGCCGCACCGATCCTAGCGCGTCGGGCAGCACGAACGTCCAGTCCGTCCCGCTCTGCCAGCCGAGGGTATCGTAGCCAATGAGGTACAGGGACTCGCCGTCGCTCAACAGCTCCGGGACGCGAGCCTGCCCTGAGCCTGCCGAAGGGGTGGCCCAGTCCCAGGTGAAGGTGTCAACGGATTCAACGGATTCAACGGATGAAACGGATTGGGCTTGCGCCACACGCAGGCCGTCCGCGTTGTACGTGTACACCAGCGTGGCGGTGATGCTCTCGACGTGCACCATTCGCCCGGCGGCGCTATACGTATATGTGAAGGTGCCATTGGCAAGGGTAGTATGTCAAGAGTTGTGTAAAATTGTCGGATCAGGATCCTGAGTTTGTTCCTTTTTGTGCATCGATAACTTGCGGAAGTGCAAGCTGCGGATGACCGCGTAGAACATTAACAAACAACTGCTTTCATTGCGAAAGGCTGCGGCCATCTTGTGGCTGCGTTTCTTGACTTCGCCAAACAAGCGTTCCACCACATTGGTGGTACGGATCGTCTTCCAGTGTGTTTTGGGGAAAGTGTAGAAGGTTAAGCATGCCTCCAAATCACGTTGCAAGCATTCCACTGCGCTGGGATAGACAGTCTCATACTTGGCCTGGAAAGCCGCCACTGCCTGCTCGGCTTTGGCGCGGTTGTCTTGATAGAAAATGGCGCGCAGTTCCCCTGCCACGGCCTCTTGTTGCTTTTCCGGCACGTAGCTGAGGACGTTCTCCATCTTGTGCTTAATACAGCGCTGGCGTGCGCTGTCGGGAAACTTGGTCTGGATGGCATTCAGCATGGCTTGGTTGCCATCGGTAATCCACAAATCCACCTTCTGTAGGCCGCGCGCTTTCAAGCTGTCGAGCAAGTCAGCCCACGCGGTTTGGTTCTCACGCTCGCCGATGGTAAACCCCAGCACTTCACGTTCGCCCGTTAGTTTGATGCCCACCACCGCCAAAATGGGCGTTTTCTGTCCGGTCGCCTCGTAAATCACCGTGAAATAGGTGCCGTCGGCAAACGCATAGGCGTAGTGCGCGTCCAACGGGCGCTGTTTCCAGGTCGCAAACTCGTCATCCAGGGTATGAAATACGCGCGAGACCGTTGAGGCACTCGGCTGGATCGTCGTTAAGCCCCCCAGCACTTCGCCGACACGCGCGGTACTGACACCTTGCACAAACATCGCGCTGATGGCTTGATCCATTTCGGCTTGACGACGCTGATATTTCTCAAACATCTGCGTCTTGAAACCCTTGCGAGTGCGCGGCACCTGCAACTCCACTTCTCCCACGCTCGTCCCCAAGCGCCGGGCATAGCTGCCATTACGCTGGTCGCGCCGTTCGGGCGTGCGTGTGTAGCGCTCCGCTCCAACGAAGGCTGTCACCTCTTCTTCCAACACTGTCACCGGTGTAAACTGCACCGCCAGGCGCAGTTTTTCTTGTAATAACATCTGAAAGTCCAGTGGACTTATTTCTATTCCTGCACTAATAGTCGCTTGGGTGTTCATTGTATCCTCCTGGTATGGCAGCTTCTACCCTAGGATACCTGATTCCAACTTTTACACAACTTTCAGTATACTACCCTTCTGGGCGCACTACAGCCAACTCCGCGACCAAGTTGGGGTAACGCGGGAAAGGGTGGTCGCTATTGGTCGTGCGCCGGCGTCGCCGGGGGCTTTCACCACGCAACTCCAGTTCTGCCATCAGCCGC
>Ga0209381_1003279_pt1 | contig 17244 bp, 9 predicted proteins | sample DewCreD2012metaG_FD_184111 | JGI IMG/M metagenome (GOLD analysis project Ga0209381, IMG submission 184111) | Hot spring sediment bacterial and archeal communities from British Columbia, Canada, to study Microbial Dark Matter (Phase II) - Dewar... ...
CTCGCCGTTGCTCGGCGAGGTCATCCAAGGAGTCCCGTTCGTGGATGGAATTCGTGCCCAAGAGGCCGCCGCCTGAAAACTCCCCGTACACAACTCTTGACAATATCTCGCCTAGTGACTAACGACGGCCTGACCTCAAGAGGGCTTTCCGCGACCGTGGGCAGGCAACACATGGGAGGCATCGAACTCGTATTGCGTGTCACCGTAACGCTGACGCATAGCCCAAACCGGGTTTGCCACGGCGTTTGCTAGGTCGCAGCAAAGCGAACGGGTTGCTTGAGGAACCGAATGCGTCAGTTGCGCACCTTCGCGTCTGTGGGAGCCCCGGGGGCAACCGCCCCGGGGCGACCCGGTCCATTTCGACCACCTCCGTAACCCAGACTCAAGGGCAAACGGATCACGAAAGCATTTCGTCAATCCACTCGTTGGCCGTCCGACCCACAAGGATGTCCCGGTTCGTGCCCGTCCGCTTGGCAAAGAACCAGTCGCGTCCGGAGTTCCCGTAGAGGTAATCGCGGGCATTGTCCTCGACGGCCTGCATCAAGGGCCGGATCCGGCCCACCCGCGTCGAGTAGGATGCGGCGGCTTTCCACTCGGCCAGCACGTCCAGGAGGGCCTGATCGAACTGCGTGCTGGGAAAGACCTCGTCCGGGTCCAGGCTCGTGCTGCTCCCGATGAGGATGTCGTCACCGCCACCGCCGTAGAGACGGTCCTGGCCCTCGCCGCCGATGAGGATCTCGCGGGCCCGGCCGCCCATCAGCACATCGTCGCCCGAGCCGCCCAAAAGGACGCCGGCGCCGCCGCCGGCCGTGAGCCGGTCGTTTCCGCTGCCGCCGTGCAAAACGGCGGCAATTGTCACGCTGCCGGCGATACTCGCGCGGTCGTCGCCGTCGCCGAGCACGATCTGGATTCGCTGAACGTCCGTATTGCGGAAAGAGCGGGTGTGCCGTGCGTCGGAGAGGAAACTGGCGTAAACGGCCACCGAACCGTGTCCGGCCGGCTTCACGACCACATAGTCGTTCCCGTCGGTGCCCACGATTTGCAGCACTCCGCCATGGATGCCCGCGCCGGCGATCACGGCCGACGCGGTGGCGGTAGCCGTTGCACCATCGTCATCGGCCAGAGTAAGGGTAATGGTGTAGACGCCGCCGCTCGTGTATGTGTGGGAGCCGAAGACGGCCCCCCAGCCGTCCGCTTCGTCGAGCGCGGCCTCCGAGGCCGTTCCATCGCCCCAGTCGATCGCGGCGGTGTGCGTGTCCGCCGTGCCCGGATCAGTGAAGATGCCGCTGACCACGACTTCTTCCCCCTCGTTGGCGTCGCCCACCAGCGGCGCGCTGCTTTGGAAGTCGAGGACTTCCGGAGCCGCGTTGGTCACCGTGATCGACACCCCCGGGATGATGCCAACGGAAGGACGGCCGGGTCCTTGCGGCAAGGGCGTCGGGGTAAGATTCACGCGATGCAGGCCATCGGGATCCATGGACCACACGGAGACGGGCCACGTGTTGGGCACGAACTGCAGGAAAACGACCTTTCCGCCGTCCGAGGACCAGCACGGCTCGACTTCGGCCGTGTCGTCCCAATCCGGCGTCAGGTTTTCGGCGTCGCTTCCATCGGCATTCATGCGCCATACGTCCCAATCCCCGTCCGCGCTTTGTTTGCCGAAAACCAATTGAGTCCCGTCGGGGGACCAAGAGGCGCAATTGTAGGCTTCACCCGGGGCGTGATGGGTGATCTGCGACACGCTGCCTGACGGGATGTCGTAGACGAACAGATCGCTGTTGTATCCCCCTCCGGGCAGCGCCCAATTGCTGAACACGATCTTGTTGCCGTCCGGCGACCACTCCGTATAGCTGGCCAACACCCCGGTATCGACCAGGTTTGTGCCATCGGCGTTGATCAAGTACAGATGCCCGTACACTTGATGGAACGCGATCCGTTGTCCGTCAGGCGAGAAACTCGGCGACACCAGGTCGCCCCAGCCTGCTGTCACACGACGCAAGTCCGTCCCGTCGGGCCTCACCACGTAGATTTGAGAGGCGAACGGCGATCCGAGGGTGAAAGTGATCCATTGTCCGTCTCGCGACCAACGCGTGTCGCCGACGGCCTGAACGGATGGCACGGGAACTTGGACGGACACTCCTCCCTCAGCATCCTCCAGGACAAGGTGCGTCCCATCGCCAAACGCGGCCATGGCCCGGCCTGCCGCGATGCCAACGCCTCCGTCCTTGTCGGTGACCGAGAGGTTGACCACGTAGGTCCCGTTGTCATCCGGTGTGAAAGTGAAGTCGGGCTGGTCGGTGGGCGTGAGACTCGAATAAGGCAAGCCGTTCTTCGTGACGCTCCAAGCGTAGGTGAACTCGCTGCTGTCGGGGTCGATCACTGTGCTCGTCAACGTGATGGGCGTTCCTTCCGGGCTTTGCGCCGGGGCGCCGTGGATGAAGGCGCGCGGCGGGACGTTGGTCGTATTGAGAAGCATCGCCGCCGACCCGTCTGTGTTTGCCGCCACCAGGTCCGCGTGACCGTCGCCATCGAAGTCGCCGCTGGACAGGGTGACAGCATTCGGATCGCCGGAGTTGAACAGCGCTGGCGCCGAAAACCCCCCACCGCCATCGCCGAGAAGGACCGCGACCTCGGCGCCGCCGATGGCAACGTCCAGGTTCCCGTCGTGGTTGAAATCTTCGGCCGCGACGCCCCATGCGCTCGGATTGCCGGACGGAAAAACCGATGGAGGGCCGAACAAGGTCAGAAGATAACGGTTCTCCAACGGCTCAACACCGCACCGCCGAGGGCGGCGGTTTCTTGCTGCAACGCTAAGGTGCCCAAAATCGCGTTTCATGGTTCGTGTCCTCCCAAGATGCAGATGTGATCTTCGCGAGCGACCAGATTCGTGGGACCTTCGATTCGGCCTCCACAATGCAATCCGAATTCGCCGGCGCGAAGGTGCAGATCCGGCCAAAAAAACACGCAGGTGCGTGGATCGGCGGTAGGAGGGTCTTTCCAGGATTTCTTTCGGGGGGTGTTGGGACTGGCCGTTCGCGGAGGCCACGGCAGGAGTTCGCCGCCTTTTTCATTCGAGAAAGGTCGCGGTTCGACCATCGCGCGAACGCAAGAAGACGGCCTGGATAGGCCGTCCTACGGATGGAAGCGTGCCGCGTAGCGTCCTGCGAGGAGCACGGCTCGTGGGGAGGGATTTCCGGCGTCACTCATGCGAGGACGCCGCGGCCGTCAGCACGGCGACCCGGCCGCCGCCGGTGACGATGATTTCGTTGACCCCGTCGGCGTCCAGGTCGGAGACGATGGCTCCGTTGATTTCGCCACCGGGTTGCCAGGGCCAGAGCACGTTGAGTGCTGCGTCGAGGACTAGCAACGTGGACGCCCCCGCGCTGGGGGAGCGCGGTTGGGCCGCCGCAATAACCTCCGGGCGACCGTCGCCGTTGAGGTCGTTGACGGCGTAGCAGACCAGCCAACTATGGGGGTCGGAGTATTGATGCACGGTGGGAAGCCCGGGCTGAGCGCGGAGCACTTCCAGCGATCCCGCTGGGGTCCGGCGATCACGGGCACGGACGAGGATGTCTGCCTTGCCATCGCGGTCGAAATCGGCAACCGCCGCGATTTCGACCGGCACGCCAAAGTTGCGCACGTAGCCCGAGCGCGGCTTGCCATCGGCCGGATCGATCAGGCACACGCGTCCCAAGTCATGAGGGGGGGCGGGGAGCGTCACGGATGCTTTCCGCTTGAACCAGGTGCGGCAATTCGCCGCCACGATCTCCGCGTGGCCATCGCCATCGAAGTCCGCCGCCGCCCCCGTCGATGTCAGACTTCCGAAACCGCTGTCCGCCTCCATGTCGCCAAACACCTCGTCGCCTCGGCCCTCGAACTCCGTCTGCCAGACCAGGCCGCCGTCGCCTCCATTGAGGCAGAAGACGTACGACTTCGTGTCCACGGTTTCGTTCGCACCTTTGCCCAGGCCGCGGACTCCGTTGCACGGGCTGATGCTGCCGAGAATCACGCTCCTCAATCCCGTTCCGCGAAATCCCTCCACCATCACATCGCGGATCATCGGTCCCGTGCTGTAATACCACTCCTCCTTACCGCTCGCATAGTCGAATACCACGAGTCCCCGCGTGGCGACTCCGTCGTGATGCGTTTTCGCCGCGAGTATCTTGATCCGGCTGTCTCCTTTCAACATGGCAACCGCGTGTGCGCTCAAGCCGGGGCGCGGCTCAAAGTCGGAGCGCACGGGCAGAATGCTGCCCGCGGTCTGCATTGTCTTCAGCAACCTGCCGTCGCCGCCGTAGACGCGGAGTTCCATCGGGACCTTCTTCTCGGTTTTTGGCAACGGGTCGGGCTTGGGGACCGGCGGCGCGGTGATGATCTCCGCGATCCCGTCTTCGTTGACGTCGGCCACGAGGCAAAGTACGCCCGCATCGCGGATTTCCTGCTTGAGTGCATTGCCGCGCGCGTCGTAGATCCGGATGGTTCCGTGGTCCTCGACCACCAGTTCCAGCCAGCCATCTCCGTTCACATCCGCCGTCAGCGCGCTGGTGCCTTTGACCCCCCAGGCTTTCTGGAAAGCGAGGTTGTCGATTTTCTTCTGCGAGGGGAATGGGAAGAAACGCGAGCCGCGAAGGTCGTAGCGCGGCAGTCCCCAGCCGGCGGCGACTCGGGGCGGTGCTGGGCGCTCGATAGGCAATCGCACGGCGTCGCCTCGCCAGCGGATGACAAAGGAAGTTCGCTCCGGTGCAATCCGCTTTTGCGCGACTTCAAGGTCGTGCTTTCCCACGGCGACCGAGACGGCCTGCTCGCCGGACTGGATCGTTATCTGCTGTCCGTCGACGGTGACCGTGGCCTTGGGATCGTCCACCTCCAACATCAACGTCCCCTGCCCCGTCTTGAAATAGAGCACAAGGCCCGCCAGCAAGACGGCGGTGCCCAGAGCCGCGCCAAGCGCCGCCCGCCAGAACCGGCGTGGGGGAGCGACCGCCTCGCGCTGCCTCTGCAACCACTGCTCGAGGGCCTGGGCCATGTCCTCGGCGGACTGGAATCGGTCCGCGGGCTGCCTGGCCATGGCCTTCAGGCAGATGGCTTCAAGCTGCGGATCCAAGTCCGGCCGCACGGAGCGAGGCGCTGGAGGCGCGGCGCTGCCGATTGCCGCCAAGACCTCGGGCAAGGGGCCTGTAAACGGCGGTTTCCCCGTGAGCAATTGGTAGAGCACGACGCCCAGGCTGTAGACGTCGCTGCGCGCGTCGGTGGGCTGGCCGAGGACCTGCTCGGGCGACATGTAGGCGGGCGTGCCGAGCAGCGCGCCCGTCGTCGCCACATGCTCGCCACCGCCGCCGGCCCCCTCGGGCACCGCATCCGGGCGCGCCGTCTCCATGGAACCAGGACGTTCTTCCTGGTGCACCGCGCGGGCCAGCCCGAAATCCATCAACAGCGGCTCGCCGGAGGCGTCGATCATCACGTTGGTCGCCTTGATGTCGCGGTGGACGACCCCGGCCGCATGGACCGACTGGAGCGCCCGGGCGATCTTCCCAACCAGTCCAGCCGCCGCGCGCGGTTCGATCGTGCGCCCCTGGGCCCAATCAGCGAGCGACTGACCTTCGATCAAGGCCATGGCGATGTAGTACGTCCCTTCGATCTGGCCGGCGTCGTAGATGGGGCAGATGTTCGGGTGCCGGATTTTCGCTGCCGCCCGGGCTTCGCTGACAAACCGCTCCAGCGCGCCCGGGGCTTGGGCCAGCTCAAGCCGAGGGATCTTCAGGGCCACTTCGCGGTCCAGTTGCGGGTCGTAGGCGCGGAAGACCGATCCCATGCCCCCCTGCCCCAATGCCGCGCGGACCATGTAGCGGCCGAACTGCTGGCCGATTGCCAACGCCGCTGGGCCGCCGGCCGGACCGGGCGTGTGCTCCAACGTGTCGTTGGAAGTGTCGGCAGCGGCGATGATCTGGCTCGTGCCGAGCCGCTCGCGATCTGCTGCGGCCTGAAGTGCGGCCAGGTCGATGCGATCGGCCAGCGCGGGAAAGCGCAAACGGAGTTCATCGCCCGTCGCAGGCGTCTCCATCGCCGCCCGCGTCAGACATTCCGCCTCCAAAAGCTCCACAACAACTTCCTCGTTGTCCCGCAGTTCGGGCCACTGGGCCAGGTACTCCTCAAGGAGCTTCTTTTGTCCTGCCTGCCACCGCAACTCCTGATCGACCTTGATCAGTTCGGCCAGCACTTCCCTGCGCGCGGCGTCGTTGGGTGGCGGGACGAAGGCAGCCAATTCCGCCGCGCCGTCGTTGCGCCACACTGCCTCCAAGCGCTCGACACGCTCGGCCAGCGCGATCTGACGCCGCTGGTCCATCCCAGCGGAGACCGATTTGGGATGTTGTGCCATGCGATCACCCGCTTCGGATCGCTCGCCTCCGCCCGCGGCCGATCAACAACCGCATGAGCATCCCCAGACAATCAATCCGGAAACGCGTGCGAAGGGGTGCATCCGGAACCCAAGGAACTCTTCGCGCTAAGGAGCCGCGACACAGCTTTTTTGCCGGTCGGCACGCCCACGGGTTGCTACCCGTGATCTTTCTGGCGCGATGAACAATCATGTTGCTATGTCACAGCGTCCAAGCCGTCTTCCTTTCCCTCAGTGAGGAGAACGCCGACACGGTCCAGCGTGCGGCGCACGGTCCACCGCGAGCAGCCGACCCGGGCCGCAGTCTCCGAAACCGAAACGCCCTCGCTGATCCAACCGACGATCTCCGCCTCCCGGGGACTCAACTGCGTGACCAGGGTCTCCAATTCGCCCAAGAGGGAATCGACCTCCTCTTGAGACGGGACATCCGGGAAACCGGCCAAGGCAAGATCGGCATCTTCGCCGTGCACCTCGCGGTGGATGCTCCGTTTGTCCGCCCCGTGAATTTCCGCCTGGCGGCGGACCTTGTTGAACGTGATCCGCACGAGCAGATACCACAGGGCCCCCGTGTGCGCAATCGAGTATTCCCCGTTGGCAGCGCGGGCGAAGAACGTGCGGAACACCGACTGGAGGATATCGTCCGGTCCCACGCGACGTCGCAGTCGATCGCTGAGTTGCCTCTCAGCCAGTCTCCAAAGCCGCTCCGCATAGCGCCCGTAAAGCTCTCCAGCGGCCGTTTGCTCGCCCTGCCGCCAGCGGCGAAGCAGCTCTCGTCCGGACTCCAAAGCGGCCATGGCCACGTCTCCCGGTTCGGCGCAGACCAATCCCCTCTGCGGACGAGCTACATCATAGTCAGAGGGAAAACGCCTTTCCAGGGAGCAAAAGGGGACATTCTTTTTGTGGGACTTTGCGGGGCGACCTCGCGGATGAAGGCTCGCTTCCAGGCCCGATCGCTCAGCCATGGCGTGCTGCCACGATTCCTTTCCATAGGGTGTGCCACGTTCGATGCACTTCCGCAAGGCGGCCAGTTCGGCTTCGCTTTGCGGACGATTGACCCAGTCGAGCCAGTCCTTGCTGCGCGGAAGCGGCCCAGGATGCGACATCCCCGCACGTCTCCCGCCGCCCAGTGCCGCCGCCGAAGACCACAGCCAATCTTCCGCGCGCGTCACCAGGTTGGCCCGCAAAGCGTTTCGCTCCACGTAACGCGGCGCCGTCCACAAATGCTCGTCTTCCTCGATCGGAAACGCCTTGAACCGCCCCTGCCAGACGTGCCCGCTGCCATGATAGTGCCGATGGTATCGCCGCACGTGCGAGGTCATCAACCATTGCATCCATCGGCTCAAAGCTCCATCCTCGTGCGGCCACAGAACCAGATGGAAGTGGTTCGGCATCAGACACCACGCCAGCAACCGCATCCGCAACCGCTCTTGAGCCTGGGCCATCAAATCGAGAAAGGCAATGGAATCTTGCTTCTTGTGAAACACCTCCGCCCGCCCATTGCCCCGATTGAGCACATGGTACACAACTCCACCCACCGACCCTCTTGCTGTTCGCGCCATGCAGCAATACTGTCGGCCTGTCGCGCCCCCCGCAAGAAAAAAGTAGAATGTCCCTTTTTGTCCGATCAGCCTAACGGTTGAAATGGGACTATTCACTGTTCAAGCTCTGACCCCAGGAAGGCCCCGCACGTCGCCGATGCGGGCTCCTTCGTTTATCCGCTTCTGTCAGGCGAGGATTGTGGGGCAAAGGGGACTGAGCCGGATTTCCACCGATTCTTGGCCTCTTTCCCACAAGAGGCAGGGCATTACCTTGGCTCGATGAGCCGGAGGAACGAGTTGACGGGCAGGTCCGTGGATGATTGCTGGGCGCCGCTGGGCCAACGGACGGAAACACGTTGGACGCGAGTCGCGTTGCCCAACCCGATGGTCAGGCGTTCCTCGCCACAAGAACAATAGCCGGAGCCGGCCTGCCGCGTGCGGACCAGCCGTTGTCCGCCGAGATCCACGGTCACGACGGCGCCGACGCCGCTGCGGTTGCTGATTCTTCCGATGAGTTCGATCTGGAGCCATCCGCCGGCGGGCGTCGTGTCGTTGCGCAAGAGGGCCGCCGGGCCGTTCAAATGACTGATGGCCACGTCAACGTCTCCGTCGCGGTCAAAATCGGCCGCCGCGGCGCCGCGCCCGACATGCGGTTGGGCGAAATAGCCGCCGGTCCCCGCCGACACCTCGCTGAACCGCAAGCCGCGCTCGTTGTGGAACAACAGCGGCAGTTGCGCGAAAGGCTCGTCGCGCCCGATCTCGTGCAGCCGGTCGTGGACGTGGCCGTTGGCCACCAAAAGATCGAGGAAAGTGTCTCGATCGAAATCCATGGCGCAGGTGCCAAACCCCAGCCGGAGCTTGGACGGCGCGCCCAGCCCGATTTCGTGCGTCACGTCGTTGAAAAGCAGCCCTCCCTCGTTGCGGTAGAAAGTGTTGGTTTCGTGAAAGAAGTTCGTCACGAACAGATCCAGGCGTCCGTCGCCGTCAAAGTCGGCCGCCTCGACCGACATTCCCGCCTCGCAGGCTCCGTTGCGGTTCATGGCTACCCCTGCCTCCAAGCCACGGTCTACGAACTTGCCGTTGCCTTGGTTTTCCCAGAGGAAGTTCGGGCCCATGTCGTTGGAGACGTACAGATCCACGTCGCCGTCGTCGTCGAGGTCCGCTGCCACCACGCCGAGTCCGCACTGGGCTGGCACGGAGGTGATCCCTGATTCGGCCGAGACGTCCGCAAAAAGTCCGTCGCCACCGTTTCGGTACAGCGAGTCCGGCAGTGCCTGGAGCAGGCGAGGGAGTGCAACCACGTACATCTTCTTGCCGCCCTCGACGTGTTCGCACAGCGGGTAGTCCTTGGGACCCAATTGGGCATAGTTCGTCACGTACAGGTCGAGGTTCCCGTCCCCGTCCACGTCGGCCCAAGAGCAGCTCGCGCTGAGCCGGCCGGGACAGGTGGCGCGGGGCAGTGTCTGTTTGGTGAACGTCCCATCGCCCTGATTGTGGTACAGGACATTCTCCTCGTACCCCGTGACGCACAGGTCCGGGAAGCCGTCGTTGTCGTAATCAGCCGCGGCGATGCCCATGGAATAGCCTGCTTCGACGAGGCGCGCTGATTCGGTTACGTTGACGAACGAACCGTGCCGATTATGAAACAGCAGGTCGCTGGGATCAGCGGGAGAGGCGGGTTCGCGCGGCGGTGTGCCTGGGCGGTAGGCCGCGCCTTGACAGCAGTACAGGTCCGGCCAACCGTCGCGGTCGAAATCCAGCCAGCCGATCCCTGAACCGTAGACCAAATGGGCGTGCCGTTCAGGCGTCAAAGGCGAATGGTGTTGGAAGTGAATTCCGACCTGTTCGGCGATTTCCTCAAAGCGGAAGGGCGCACTGGTCCGCGGATCCGGCAAATTGATTCTGGGGGCGGTCCGAGGAAATGTGCCGGCGATCGGCGGAAGCGATTGACCAGGGATGTCCGGGCTGTCAGAAGGCGCCAGCGAGGGGGCAGACGGACGACATCCTGGCGCAACCCAAAACAACAAGAGGATCCCACCCCAAGAACATCCCTTCCAGGCCATCCCGGTACGAGGCATTGGTAGGCAACGTCGCCACGGCCCCGCGATACGCACTTCAGACGGCCATGGTTGCTAGAGAAACGGCTCTTGAGGGAAGCTCCACGGTGGGCAGCGACAATTCTGTTTGTCCAGCCCCCGCGCCCCGACCTGGCGCAAACGCGGCGAGCTTCCTCGCCGCGTTTGAACGCGCAACACCATTGCGATCAGGGTGACGTCAGAGCCTGCATGCTGGATCTCGCTTTCTCCCAGAGCGACTTGACTTCGTCGTCGGAGCCGGCATCCGGCAATTTTCGCAGCGACTCCACAAGATCCTTCTTGGCGGCTTGGCGGGCGGAAGTCGCAAATTCCGAGGGAATCGGCGTCGTGTCGAAGTTGTCCAGGAGCTTCTTGAAATCAGGCGACGCGGCGGCTTTTTTCGCGGCCGCCGGACCTTGCATCTGCAAGGCCATGCCGACCGTCATCATGCCGCCTTGGTCGTTCAGTGCCTGAAGGGCAGGCCAATTGGGGGCCCGCGTCCCTTCCATTCTTTTCCTTTGACTGCCTGCCCCCTCACACCCAACGACCGTCAGCACCAGCAACGCTACAAGGCAAGCCTTACGAGTCACCACGAGCGACTCCTTTCCTTTGAATGGGGTTAACTAGCCGAAGGGGGACAACAACGAACCCCGCCCGCGGGCGCCAACCCGCGGGCACGGGGACTTACGCGCTCGACGTCAACGCAAACTCCCATGGCGCCACGCGCCTGCGACGGACGATCGTCTTGCGGCCCACCGACGGGGCCGAGTCCGACCCTGCCGCTCACGGGTTGTAAACGGTCGGCTCTTTTCCAGCCATGGTGCCCGTGTTCGCCCAAACTTGCCGATCGACCGTTTCGGAAATGAACTTGACCGCGCCATCGCCAAAGGCACACAGAGCCCCGCCGGGATGCAGGCTGGAGATGGGCCGGCGGTCAATGTCTTGGAAGCACCCCGCGCACACCTCGTCGACCCACGTAATCAAGTCCGCCGAGGCGATGTACGGCGCGGGATCTTGGACGTTCGCCGGACCCCAGTTCGGTGGGCGATTGGTTGAGGCCCCGCACCAGCCCGTCTCCTCCACCCATCGCCGACACCGCTGCAAATCGTAAAAGCCTTGCGTCACCGCATGTTGAATCTGCTTCCCACGAAACACCTCGCCGACCATCGCGGTGTTGGCCGTTCCGTCGATGACGTTGGCCATGGAGACAGACACTCGCGTGGCGAAAATGCCCCTTGGCGGATTCAACTCCGGACGAGCCAAGTCGCCCCAGATGCCCGCGTAGTTCGTGGGCGCTTCGTTGTTGTTGACCCTGGGAGTCGGATCGCTGGGGCACATGAAGGTCGGGACAATCGTGTAACCAACCGGCTGGGGGTCATTGGTGGGGCCGCCCATGTAGGGAAACGGACGTGGATCGTTCGCTGGATAGCAATTGTACAAGTGGTGTCGGAAGCTCATCTTGTTGTAAAGCGCGCTCTGTTCAAGCTGCGGCAGGATAAGACAACGCCAACTGAAACCGTTGGAGAAGACCCACCCCGGGCAATTGGCATAAGCCGTCGTCTGGTAGCCTGCGGAGGCCGGCGGGAAAACCTTATGCACGTCATGGTAGTTGTGAACGGCCAGAGCGATCTGCTTCAAATGGTTGGTGCATGTGCTCCGGCGCGCTGCCTCGCGGGCCGCTTGCACGGCGGGCAACAGCAAGGCGATCAAGATGCCGATGATGGCGATCACCACCAACAATTCCACAAGCGTGAAGCCGATCTTGCACGACCGGCCCAGCCATCGGACTCTCGGATGGCCCTTCATACGAACCTCCTTACGGCTAAGAAAAGAAGAACACGAATGCGACCCACTGCGCACGAACGCTCAGTGTCAACCATGAAGCCCCCCGTCGACACAAAAGACAAGAAGATTTGCGTGAACCACGCTGCCGGTTCAGGTTCCCGACACGGCATACGGACTTGCCCGAGCCGAGACTAGAACCCATGGAGCGGCCGATCGAATCTGCGTGGGATCGAAGATCCCGAACTGCGCACTCCTTATGGCGATTCTCCGCAGGGTTGTGAATAATTCAGATTCCGTAAAAAGTCAAGTAGGGGAACCAACAAATCAACGATTTTTTTTCGCCTACCCGATGCACATCCCCCCTCCCGTGGTGGGGTGGTAATGGATGGTGCGGCCTATCGGGGGCCGGACGGACGGATGGGGCGGGCAGGCTCGCCGCACCCCTGGTTCCACCAGACAGTCAGCCAAGTCCGCCTCACGTCGCTGGCCCGATGGCCTCCCGCGTGGTTTCCGACGGCGAAGTCGAGGCGACCATCATGATTGAAGTCGCCAATCACCGCGGCGGCGTGGCACGCAAATCCCCGTTCCAGGATATGAGGCGCGAAATTGCCCGGCGAAGTCTGTTCCAGCAACACGATCGACGGCAACTGCCGCTCTCCGAGCCAATCCGGCTTGAGATTCCGCGGAAGAAACGCCACGACGAGGATGTCCAGGTCGCCGTCGCCGTCGAAGTCGCCAGCCCGCGCGACGCAGGCGCCCGACATGTCGGCCAGCCGATGGTACTTGAACTGCACGGGCCCCTGGTTCTCCAGCCATTGGATCCCGTGCCACGGCGTGACGTACATGTTGTCGAAGGAATCGCCGTTGGTATAGAGGATGTCCAAATCGCCGTCGCCGTCCAGGTCCACCAGTTCGATGCCGCTGGACCCGAAGGCAAGGTCGGGCGCCCGCCACAGCGTTTGACGGTGGAACCTTCCGTTGCCCTGGTGGAGAAACGCCTCCACGCACTCGCTCTCGTTGCTCACCAAGGCCAGGAAGTCGAGACGGCCGTCCCGGTCCAGATCGCATACCGGGACGTGAATCGCGCCGGTGCGAGGGTCCAAGACCTGGGACTCAAAGCGCGGGGGTTGGCCGGGCGGCGCCATGTTCGTCAAGAGGAGGATGCCTCCAGTGCGATACCACCCAAACTCGGCCACCACCAGGCCGACTGTCCCGGAGGCGTCCAGTGCGATCGGCCGGGCGTCGGCCACGCGTCCCAGCCCGGATGCAAGGACGATTTCGTCGAACCGTCCGGTGCGCCCATCTTGCCGCAGCCACACCACCCGGCCCAGATCATGGTCCCGGACGTCGTAGCTGCCCAGGTCAGCGACCACAAGGTCGGTCGCCCCGTCGCCATCGAGATCGCACGGCTCGATGTGGCAAGGGTTGTTCAACTGAGCCAAGAGACGCGTTGTGCGTTGGGGGCTGCCAAGATCAACCGCGATCACCCGACCCGAGAACATGTCGCTTGCCAGGAGAACCGGCGGCTGTTTGGAGCCGTGGATGCGAGGATCCCTCGCGGTCGCGTTGTCGCCTTTCGCGGGGCCCGAGGCGACACTTGTTCCTTGGCCGGATCCCAGCGAGGTCCAGCAGAGCCCGGCGATTGCCGCGTTGGCCTGCTGGTCCGGGCCCAGATCAAGACGCTCCGGATGGAAGGACGCACGCAGCGGGGCGTCGGCTTCCCTCGGTTCCGGATAGGAGATTGCCTCGGGGGCGTGGGAGCGATAGAACTCAATCGTCTGCCCCATGGGAGGTGGATCGAGGTCGACGCGCCCCGAATCTTCATACTTGCGATAGGCTTTCTCGACTTCGACGTGCCACGCGTCGCGAGGAAAACTCTCGGGCCGCGGCATGGCATGGCAATCGCCACAAAACGCATGAATGCGCGATTCCAAAGCGGTGCTGGCGGCGTCTGGCCCCGCCTTTTCCCCTTGCCATTCCGCAAAGGGTCGCGCCGTCGCGTGACCGAACCACCGCAGCCAGATTCCCCAGGCGACCGCCCCGCACATCGCCACGATGGCGCCGCTGACGAGAATCGTGCGTAACCGCCTTGGGCGTGGGATCATCATCGCCGCGACGAGGAATGATGATGAAGGGATCTTTCCCAAGCTACCATCCGAGAACGCCTGGAAGCAAGCTGGAACCCCTGGCCAGCGTTGGCGCGGCGCGTCCGGCGCGTCGTTGGCGAGGACACGGGGGCAACCTGTGGCGGGCCGAAAACGGTTCCGTTTTCGCAAGCTGCGTTCCCAAACAACCGCACATCCCCCAGGTGAGCCGCTCTTCTGGAAACGTGCACAAAGGCCCTCGGCAAATGGATTCTCGAAGCATTCATCCGCGCGTGGACCGGGGTGCAGGACCGAAGTACAATCGGTCAACGGCGGCAAATTGACGTGGCTGAAGCAGTGCGATGGGTTTGGCCGCAGCCGTTCACGGGGAGTGTCCCGATTTTCGCGACGAAGTCCGCGAAAATGGGATTGTCCCGCTGGCCGGCAAGGGGACGGTCACATTTTTCGGTCCTGGAAAACCCGACAAATCAGCCAGTTTCCGGCCTGTGAACGGTTCCGTTTGTCCGCTCCGGCAAGGCTGATGAATGACGCCAGCGACCGGCCAGGTGAGATTCAGGCTCGATCGACGGTTGGGCCTCTTGATTTCGGCAAGAGCAAGAGGGATATGGCCACGAGGAATCCGAGGCTGGCCGCGGCACGTCGGATGGCCGCGAGCATGCGCGCCGGCCGGAAGCAACAACCTTGTGTCAGGCTATTGCTCAAGCAACCCGATTGGCGGTACGGCATGATGGGCGTCCTTTGCGCTGTGCTCGCTGCGTTTGCGGCGTTTGTGGCGCGGGAGAAGTGGTTTGCGGGCGCGGCCGAGCTGGGGCGGGAGGCAGCGCCGAAGGATCATGTCGAGGGGCAAGACCGTCGGGCGGTCTTTGTGGCTCGACAGGGCCAGGCTTCAAGCGGTGAGCAGTTGTATGCGTCGCACTGCGCTGTCTGCCACGGCGCCACGGGGGACGGGCTGGGGCAGGCTGCCCGCTACCTCTTTCCCCGTCCGCGCGACTTCAGCGCTGGCGGGCTGCCGCTGGCCAGCACGGACAATGGGGTGGCCTCGCTCGAGGACGTCGAGCGGGTGCTGGCTCGCGGAATGCCTGGCACCTCGATGCGGGCTTTCGACGCGCTCGGCACGTCGGAACGGAGGCTGTTGGCCCAGGAAGTCCTCCGGCTGCGGAGCGAAGGAGTTCGCCGCCAGATCACGCGAGCCCTGCTCCAGGCGGGGGAGGAGCCAGTCGAGATAGAGGTGCGCGAGGCCGTCGAGCGGATAACCACGCCGGGCCGTCCCGTTTCGTTGCCCGACCGTTGGTCCGCTGGCGACCACGCGGTCGCCAGGGGCAAGGGCGCCTACCGAACGTTGGGCTGCGACAAGTGTCACGGGGACGACGGGATGGGGGCCGAGGACCAGGCCTTGTTCGACTCCCAGGGCGAGCCGAACCGGGCCCGCGACCTGGTCCATGAGCCCTTCAAAGGCGGGCGAGATAGGGAGTCGATCTATTTGCGCATTGTGGTCGGAATGCCTGGCACAGCGCATCCCGCCGCTCCAGGGCTGCCTGAAGACCAGTTGAAGGATCTCGTCGAATACGTTTTCTCGCTCGCCCGCTCGCCCGAACGTCTCTTGACCAACCACGAGCGCCGCGTGCACGCCGACGTGCGCGCCTACCGCGGAAATTTCGCGCGCTGATTGCGGTTGGCAAAACGGGGGTCCGGCCGCGACGCTTGGAGAGCCAGTTGCGTTGTCGATTTGCGATTTGCCATCGTTACCGCCCGACAGGGTGGTACGGCCAGAGCACGCCGCGCGCGTGGGCACATCGAGGTCTGCCCATAAGCCAGAAGAGCGGGGCTACCTGCGGTCAGAGGCCCAAACAGCCAGGATGAGCGCAGAGTGTCAGCGGAAGAAGATGTGGCTTTCGAGGCGGAGGAGGCGGCCTACACGCTGGCTTGTGCCGGTGCTGCGCGTGGGGCTTGCTTGGCCGCGGCCTCGGCTGCGGCCAAGGCCTTCTGGACTGGCCCCAGGTGTAGCTTGCCGAGCGTGCTCTTGCGGGGAGCCTTGGCCAGCAGCGTGGCGAAGCCGGCATGGACGACCATCACCACGCCCACCAGCGCGCGAAAACGCCGCGCGCCGGAGATGTTGCCATCGTCGGCCCCCCAGAAGACCTTCAGCCGGGCGTTGACCCGCTCCACCGCGGTGCGTCCGTCATAGAGTCGCTCGAACTTCTTCGTCGCGCGGGGGATGGGAGGAAACCGCCTCAGGTCGATCTCGCACTTGACGCGCACCGTGCGGCCGTACTCCTTCCCCTCGTTGCACACCGCGTCGTGCGGACAAGTCCAGCCTTCGTGCCGCGCCGGGCAGCGGTACTTGAGCGTCCCACGCTGTTCTTCGTAGCCGTTGTAGGCCATCTGGTGCAGCACCATCGGTTGGCTCGTGCGGTCGTAGCAGTAGAGCGTTCCCTTCTCGTCGTAGACGATGTTCGAGTTCCCGTCGTGGCCGGGCAGCATCCGCAGCGGCTCTTCTTTCCACATCGAACGGATTTCAATCAGCGGCTTGATGCCCGAGCGGTTCAACAGCTTGGGCGTCTGCTGGTCGTCCGCCGCCTTGTCGAAGGCGAGGGTCTCGATGCGGCCCTCCGGAAGGTTCGCTTGGGCTTGCTGGAGCGTCTTCGGCAGGGTCGCCGCGTCGCTGGCGGTGGCCGTGGTGATCTCCCAAGACAACGCCACTTCGTGCTTGACGTCCACGATCAGGTGCAGCTTGTAGCCGAACCACTCGAAGACCTTGCTCACCTTGCCTTCGGCGTCGAGGTACTCCTTCTTGCCGCCGCTGGGCTGCGGCAGGCCGGCCTGCTCTTCCTCCTTCGCCTCCTCGGCGTTCCGCTTGCGTCGCGCGTGCAACGCCGTGGCATCGCCAGCCGTGTCCTTTCCCAGGTCCACGACCGCCAGGCCCAGACGTTGGATCAGGACATCGAAGATCGCCCGCACCCGGGTGAAATGCGGCTCTTCTCCCAACACCTCCAGGAACCGCGACAGGTTCCACTTCTTGGGAACCGCCTCCTCCGAGCGGATCCCGATCAGTCGCCGCAAGGCCTCGTTGCGCCGCAGGTCGGCCAGGCACGCTTCCCAGTTGGGATGCCGCAGGATGACGGTCAAGAGCACCGTGCCCCAAAGCACATGCACCGGGTACTCGTTGCGGCCTCGCCCGCGGGCCTGCCGCAGGCCGTCCAGCAGTTGGCCGTCGGGGAGGGTGGCCAGGAAGGCCTTGATGGTTTGGAGGCTGGGGCTGTCTTCGAGGCAGTCCCAGGCGAACAAGGGCTTGGTGTAGGCCACGAGCATGTGCGGAACTCTCGCAAGAGGCGTTGGGGTGAGCATGT
>Ga0209381_1003285_pt1 | contig 17207 bp, 14 predicted proteins | sample DewCreD2012metaG_FD_184111 | JGI IMG/M metagenome (GOLD analysis project Ga0209381, IMG submission 184111) | Hot spring sediment bacterial and archeal communities from British Columbia, Canada, to study Microbial Dark Matter (Phase II) - Dewar... ...
CTGAATGCGCCTCGACCGACCACTTCTGGTATCGCCCCCAGCCGGCGGGCCGCTACATTGACTCCCAGCGCGGGAACAAGGCGTTCGCCTATGCTGCCGGCACGCTCTTCCTGTCGGAGGACAACGGCCACACCTGGCCGCACAGCATCGCGTTTCCCGACGCCGAGCGCATCACGTTCAGCCACATCCTCAAGAATGGCAATATCGTCTTCGCCACCGGATCGAAGCTCTACGTGAGCAGCGACAGCCTGAAGACCTACCGGCAGGTGACCGTGAGGGCGGCCGATGGCTCAGAATACGTGCCCCACACGCCGAAGAACCCCGACAACCCCGGCTGGTACTTCCACACGCTGCCAGGGGTCGTGTCGTGGGACGTCAAGGGGCGTGAGATGATGGTGTGGGGGAACTACTGCAACGTGCTGGGCGGCGCGACGCCGGTGAACATCTACTACTCCACGGACAGCGGGCTGACGGTGAAGGTGGCGTATTCCTTCGGGCAGAACCCGTACTTCCGCGATGACGGCTCGCCGGGCGGGGGCAGGACCGGCACCCCGCTGGGGGACCCAGGCAATCCGGTCATCTGCCGCCACGTCCACGCCGTCGCCTACAACCCCGCCGAGGACGCCTTCTACGCCTGCACAGGCGACGGCGACCGGCCCGAGGGCCTCGAGTGCCACTGGCTGCGTGGCACCTATGATGCGGTCGCGGACAAGTGGGCCTGGAAGGTCATCGTGTCAAACCGCTTGAACTCCCGGTACAAGGCGGGCGGCATCAACTTCGTTGACGGGCAACTCTACTGGATCAGCGACGCAAACGGTCCGCCGCCGCACGACCGCGGCATCTTCCGCTGCGACCCTGCCGACCTCGCCAGGCCCGAGAAGCACACGATGCTCTTCAATCCAGGCGTAGAGTCGGGCAGCATGCTCATCCAGGACGGCGTCATCCTGGCCTCTCACTGCGCCCCGGCGTCGCCGATGGCCACGGGCTTCATCATCTCGACGGACATGGGCAAGACCTGGGCGCAATACGACCTCAAGGAGCTCGGGCGCCACTCGCCCACGCGGTTCCACGAAAAGAACGGCGAAGGGTGGTTCCGCGTGGACCTGCGGACCGGGTGGATCAAGCACTGCGGAGTCCTCTTCATCAAGCCTAAGCCTCGGAAGCCGTCGGCATAAGGAGAGCGCAGCGGGGCCACTGAGAGGCCGGATAACGGCAGCGCCAAGCTCGCTTCGCGCCGGGCGAGCAACCTGCCGCACTCCCAGAAACTAGATTGGCAGGAGTTCTTGGACGCGGACGATGGGGGTCTCGGGGACGTATTCCATGTGCTGGGGGTCGAGGATATAGTTGGCGCGGGGCCCGTGGGCGAGGATGGCCTGGAGGGCCTCGACGGCGTAGTCTACCTCGTCTGGGGTGTTGTAGACGCCGAAGGAGAAGCGGACCATGCCAGGGACGGTGGCGTGGTCGCCGGCGGTGAGGCGGGCGACGATGCTGTGCATCTCGGCGTCGGTGATGCCGAGGAGCTCTCGGACGTAGGGCTGGGCGCAGAAGCAGCCGTTGCGCACTCCGATGCCCCATTCGTGGCCGAGGGCAGCGGCGAGGTGCCCGTGGCACAGGTCGCGGGCGTTCATGGTGATGACGCCGAGGCGGTCCTCGGTCAGGTCGGGGTCCTTGAGCCCGTAGAGGGTGAGGCCCTCGACGCGGCTGAGCTTCGCCAGGGCGCGGCGGGTGAGCTCGCGCTCGTGTTCGGCCAGGTTGTCCATGCCGATGGACTCGAGGACCTTGACGACGCAGCCGATGGCGAGGCAGCCGAGGACGTTGGGGGTGCCGGCCTCTTCTTTTTCGGGCAATGGCGCCCACATCACATCGTCCATCGTGACGGCGTGGACGGTGCCGCCGCCGACGTCGTCTGGGGCTCGGTCCTCGAAGGCGGCCTTTGGCCCGGCGAGCACTCCGGCGCCGAAGGGGGCGTACATCTTGTGGCCGCTGAAGGCGATGAAGTCGATCCGCTCGGGGTCGTCGGGCGCGCCCATCTTGAAGCCGCGGTGGGGGATGAGCTGGGTGGCGTCCACGACGATCTGTGCGCCGGCCTCGTGGGCAATCCGCGCGATGCGGCGGATGGGAGGCAGGATGCCGGTGACGTTGGAAGCGCCGGTGACGCTGACGACTGCGAGCTTGCCCGCGTGGCGGCGGACCTTGGCCTCGAGGTCGGCGAGGTCTAGCCGCCCGTCCTCGCGGGTGATGCGCGCATAGTCCACGTGGCAGCCCAGCTTGCGCCAGGGGAGCATGTTGGAGTGGTGTTCCATGACGGTGGTGAGGACCACGTGGTCGGGCGGCGGGGCGAGGTGCATGGCCACCTTGTTGAGCGCGTGGGTGGCGTTCTGGGTGAAGATGACCGTCTGCCACAAGAGGTCTGCCCCGATGAAGTCGGCGACGACCTCGCGGCAGCGCTCAAAGGCGTGGGTGGAAATCTGCGCCTTGAGCCCGCTGCCGCGGTGGACGCTGCCGTACCACTGGAGGAACATCTGGGAGACGGTGAGGACCGACTCGAAGGGCGGGGTGGTGGCAGCGTTGTCGAAGTTGACGTAGGTGATCTGGCGTCCGTCGTAGAGCGGCACCTTGCGGTCCACGCCGACGATGGCCTTGCGGGCGGTGGCCATGGTGACGCCGCTGGCGAGGTCGGCACAGGCCTGGCAAAGGTCCGCGACTTCGTCCTCAAAGGCCACGGGTATTGCCTCCTCCAGCCTCTGGCACACAGCCGTCCCGCGTGCGCCAGACGGGGTTGGGTAGCTGGGCGTTACGTTGCGGGCAGGGCCTGGGCCGCGCCCGCCGCTGGGGCGCGAGCCGAGCCGTACTTCGCGGCCAGCTTGCGCTGGATGTCGTTCTTGAACAGCGACCATGTGCACACGGGGACGGTGCGGATGGCCCCGGTGTCGGGGTCCTCGAAGCCGAAGGCGGCGGTGCAGCGGTGGAGGCGCGCGCCGTCAATCGAGTGGTACTCCTCGAAGGGGAGCACGATCATGCGCAGGGGGTCCTGGAGGTTGGTGTAGCGCGCGCGGATGTCACGCCCCTTGCGGCCGATGAGGAGCGAGCCGATGATCCGCAGGAGCGTGAGGACGGTGTTGCCCTTGAGGGCGTGCTTGAGGTTGATCGCGCGTCGGACGGGGCCGTAGAGTGAGCGGATGATGAGGAGACGGCCTCGCCAGCGGTGGAGCCAGCGGCGCGGGTCGAGCCGGGTGAGCCTGGGCTCGAGGGCGGCCACGCGGTCGAGCACCTCTCGCCCCACCTCCCAGAGGGGCCGCCTCAGGTAGTAGCTCACCGGGTGGTAACGCTCGCCGTCGGAGAGGAAGACGGTCATCGTCTCGCAGTTGGGGTGGACGCCGCCAAAGGTCCAGCGCGAGGCGCCGAAGAACTGCGAGATAGTGTTGAAGCGGTAGAGGAGGCCGATGGGGAGGAACTCGACCGGCTCGTCGGGCACGGCGTCGGCCATGATGCGCTCGACGTCTTCCAGGGTCGTGTGGACGTCGGTCTCGAACTCCCCTTCTTCCCAGGTCTCGGTGAGGGGGATGAGGTGGCAGGCGTTGAAGACGGCGCGGTGCTGGTGGATGAAGGCCAGGAGGTCGCCCATCTGGGCGTCGTTGATGTGGCGGGCGACGCAGACCATGATCGTGTTCTTGCGCCGCGAGTAGCGGCTGAGGTTTTCGATGGCCTTCATCTTCTTGGCGTGGGCGCCGGGGTTCTTGCGCAGGCGGCGGTAGATCTCGGGGTCGCGCCCGTCGAAGGCGATGAGCACGGGCACGTGGGCGAGCCGCTTGCAGTACTCCTCGTCGGCCAGCCGCAAGCCGTTGGTGACCACGCGCGCGTGGAGGCCGTGGCGGCGACACAGCTCGATGATCTCGAAGAGGTCGTCGCGCACGGTGGGCTCGCCGCCGAAGAGCTGGATGGTCGGCGGCGGGTCCAGCTTGGCCAGGCCGGCGATGACCTTCTGGAAGTAGGCCATGGGGGGATGGAACTCGAAGCCCATGCCGGGGATGTTGGCGATGCAGATGGGGCAGTTCATGTTGCAGCGGTTGGTCACGTCCACGAAGACCATGCGGGGGTGGTGGTCGTGGGCGCACTCGGCGCAGTTGATGCGGCAGTCGCCGGCGGCCTCGGGGTCGTAGCCCCAGAGCTCGCGTTTGCGCTGCCAGACGGCGGCGTCGCTGGAGACAAGGGCCTCGGTGAGCCCGTGGTCGGGGCAGGTCTTGGTGAGGTAGACCTTTCCGTCGCGGACCGCGTGCTGAGCGGGGACCCGCCTCTTGCACTTCTCGCAGATGCCATAGACGGTCGGAGGCACCGGCGGAGCTCCGGTCCGGGGCACAGAGTGTTGCCGGGGATGGCTCACTTCTTCTCAGCCGCCGTCGGGGTGGCGGCGGGCTTGAGGTCGTCGGCCTGCGGATCGCAGCCTAGCCATCCGGCCAGGAAGTCGCCGATCTCGTCGAGGTGCATGGACGCCCAGAAACCGACCCAGCCGAGATGGATGTTGCGGCGGCAGGAGACGCAGTTGGGGAACGGCGGGGCGCCGCGGTGGCGCAGGATGCGCAGGAAGCCGACGTTATAGTCGCGGGGCTCGGTCGGCAGCGGCTTGTTGGCGGCCTTCAGGGCGGCGATCTCATCGGGCCAGAACTGGCGGGGGTCCTCGGGGTTGAACTCGCCCACCGTGAGGCGCTGGCTGCCCCAGGCCACGACGCCACATGCCTGGTCGTCTATCGGCTTCGAGCACCACTTCCCGGCCCACAGCCCGTGGTAGGTGCCCTTCATCCGCGTGTAGCCCATCGGCGTCATGTTGAAGTAATCGCCGGGATAGAAGCACAGGTACGGCCGCGTGCTGAGCGTGATCCCCACGTCCATGATGTCCGCAGCGTCTCTGCCCCTGTTCCGCAGATACGTCCCGCATCCAGCACAGGAGAAGACCACCGCCACGCCTCCCAGCACACTCACCCAGGCTCGCCCACTCATGTGCACCTCCGTGTTATCGGCCACCGGTCCGCAGTTCACAACTGACGCTGTGATTATAACCCCGCCGCCCGCCGTCTGTCAATCCCGAAACCGCCCGGCGCGGCATTGCTATTGACAGCGCGCTGCAAGCGTGGCATCATGAGGATGGGCGAGGGGGCCAGACACAGGCGTCCGAGGGTGGTCCTCGGAGCCGCATTGTTAGGAGGCCAGCCATGGCGCACGAGCGGCTCATCATGGGAGTCGCCGCCCTGGCGCTGGCCGTGGCGGGCCTGGGCGCGCTAGCCGCCGAGGGAGCCACCTCGGGGCTACAGGTCGGCGAAGGAACGCCGGCCTACAACGTCCAGGACGTCACCGGCCTCGCCAAGGGGGGCAAGATCTGCTACGTCTGACGCTACGGGGGGCGCCCGACGCTCGCCATCTTCGCGCGAGCGGCGGACGACCGCTTGGCCAGGCTGGCCAAGGCAACCGACAAGTTCGTGGCCGACAACAAGGAGAAGCGCGCCGCCGCCTACGTCGTCCTCCTCGACGACAACACCGAGGCGAACCAGGCCAAGCTGGCCGAGTTCGCCAAGAAGTACGACCTCGCCGTCCCCCTCACCATCGCCCTCGAGGGCGCCAAGGGGCCGGACGCCTATAAACTCAACCCCGGCGTCCCCATCACCGTCCTCGTCGTCAAGAAGAACAAGGTCCAGGCCAACTTCGCCCTGGCCGCTTCCGCCGACGACGCGGCGCAGAAGAAAGAGATTGACGACATTCTCGCGGCCGCCGCGAAGGCCCTGGCCGAGTAGCTGCCGCTGGAGCGCCTCGGCCCCGTTCGCCCCCTCTTCGGCAAGGGAACCCCGCGCCTGGAGGGGGCGGCGGAGCGAGGTGCCGATGCGGTCCGCGACACTGGTGCCTGGATGTGGGGCACATGCGCGCGCCGTCGCGCCGACAGCGATGCCTTCGACGGTGCGAACCGCCTCCGCCGTAACAGCGACGCCTACGATGGCGCCCCTCCTCCGCTGTGAACACTGGCGGGGTCAGGGCGCGGCGGCGGCCTCGGCAGGCGGGACCTCGAGGGTGACGCCTCCGCGGGTGCCGCGGGCCTGGTAGCCCGCGGCCTCGGCGAGCACTTTGCCCGAGGGGGCGAGCGCGGCGATGCGATGCGGCGTCGTCTCATTCCCTGCGTCCCCACCCGCGGGCGAGGCGGGCGTCGCCACGTACTCGGTGAGCACGAGGGGGCAGGAGCCGTCGGGGCCGGTGCGGCCTCGGACGGCTTCGGCGGGGCCTTTGCCCTCGCTGGTGGCGACGACCTCGATGCCGGCGACAGGTCTCCCCGTGCCGCGCTCGACGACCCGCACCGCCACTGTCCACCGCACCGTCACACGCCCGCTGTTCTGCTGGAAGCGCACTTTGTTGCGGCTGAACTGGCAGTCCAGCAGTTCCACCGCGGGCCGGCTGCCGCTGAGGTAGAGGTCGGCCTCGGTGCCCGAGAGGCGGCAGCGCGCCAGGCGCAGCGGCGCGCCGCCCGAGCCCTCCACCCAAACGCCGTAACGCCCCTCGGCGAGGAACTGCGAGTCGCGGAGCGCCAGCCGGTCGCCATCGGCGCGGTAGGCGTGGAACGACACGTCGTCGCTGAGGGCGAAGGCCACGCGGGCGACGTCGGCCTCGGAGTTCGCGGTCACGGTTTTGCCCCGGGCGCCCGACATGTAGAGGATGCGGCTGTCGGCCGCCACCAGCTTGCCGTCGGCGAAGAAGTAGTAGCCCCGGCTGCACTTCTCCTCGGTGATCACCTGGCTGACGGTTTGGAGGACGGAGTTGTGTATGCGGAGCTCGCCGCCGCGGGCGACCTGGACCTGGAGGTCCCCGCACACGATGGTGTTGAGGAGCAAGGTCTCGCCGAGGGCGGGGTCGGCTGGGTCGCCGATCTGGAGGCTGCCGTGGATGATGAGGCTGGCGTTGGCGGTGGCCTCGCGCTTCTTTGGGTTGTAGCGGAGGACGTCGGGGTGGCCGAGCTCCTCGGCGAGTTGGGCGAGGCGGGCGAGGGTGTAGTCGCGCCCGTAGATGGTGATCGCCTTGCCCTGGAAGACGACGCCCTCGCGGGCCTGCGAGCGGCTCATCACGGCCACGATGCCCGCCACGCCCGCGGCGGCCAGGACCGCGACCAGGAGGGTGAGCTTCTTCGCCATCCGTTCGCCCGCCACAAGTCCCGCCTCCGAACGATTATAGCCGACGCGCCCGGGCCCTGTCCAGCCGCCCGCGCCCTTCCCCATGAGACTTCGGGCCGCGGCGTGCCGCCGTGACGCAATCCCGCCTGCGCTTGCCGCCCGCCCCGAGCTGAGGCTAAGGATACGCTAGGCTCTGTACGAGAATTGGGTCGCGTGCGTAACGCCAGCATCCTGCCGGCACCTGGACGCCGCCCGGAAGGCGACGCTACGAACTGTCGAACACAGCCTAGAATGTGCCATCCACCCCCGGATTTTCAAGCGGGCGCGGGGGCGGAAACGCGGCGGGCTGGGAGCTTGGGGCTCCCAGCCCGCGCGTTCTTGGCCCGGGGCGCTTCGTGGGGCCGCCTGCGGGCCGGGCGGCCCGCAGGCGGCGCTGGCTCAGACGAAGCGGACGTTGAGCATGTGGACGGAGCAGGAGATGCAGGGGTCGTAGGTGCGGACGAGCATTTCGAGGCAGTGGGTGATCTCGGGCTGGGGCTTGTGGATGATCTGGGGGGCGAGCACGCGGATGTCGTCCTCGATGCTGCCGTGGTTTTCGCAAGTGGGCACGATGCAGTTGGCCTCGGTGATGATGCCGTTGTCGTCGTAGGTGTAGTCGTGAATGAGGAGGCCGCGCGGGGCCTCGCAGACGCCTACGCCGCGTCCCGCCCTGGGCTTGACCTGCGGCGGCTCGTGGGTCCAGCCCTCGTCGAGGAGCTGCGCGATGAGGCGCTTGGCCTCGTAGTAGCAGTGGACGGTCTCGATGAGCTGGGCGACGTTGTTGTAGAAGGGCTTGTGGACGACGGGCTTGAAGCCGACGGCGGCGGCGACGGCTTGGGCCTCCTTGTTGAGCTGGGCGGCGTTGTTGTTGCAGCGGGCGAGCGCGCCGACGGCGAACGAGGAGCGCTGGGAGGAGGTCCACTTGGCGGTCGAGTGGGGGACGATGCGCTCCTTGATCACCTTCTTGTACTCGCGGTGGTCGGTGACCTTGCCGGTGTCGGTGCTGCGGATGTCGCCGCGGTAGAGGGCGAACTCGTCGGGGTGAGTGAGGGAGATGAACTCGGTTTCGCGCTCGAAGTTGACGAGGTAGTCTGGGAAGAGGGGGACGACGCTGACGACGGTGTCCACCATCATCTTGATGTCGCTCTCGCGGGCGTCCACGTATTTCTGGAGTTCGCGCATCTGCTTGACGGACGGTAGGGCGGTGAAGCCGCCTGGGACGAGGGAGACGGGGTGGAGCTTTCGGCCGCAGACGACGTCGGAGATCATGTTGCCCATCTTTTTGAGGCGGAGGGCCATCTTGACGGCCTCGGGATGGGAGGCGGCGAGGGGGAGGACGCTGGGGGCCTTGAAGGCGTCGGGCGCGACGAGGAACATCACGTGGAGGACGTGGCTCTCGAGCATCTCGCCGTGGTAGTTGAGGGTGCGGAACTTGAGGTCGGTGGGGCTGATCTGGATGCCGAAGGCCTCCTCGGTGGCGCGGACGGAGGTGGAGGCGTGGGCGACGGCGCAGATGCCGCAGATGCGCGAGCCGAGGTAGGAGGCGTCGCGCCAGGAGCGGCCGCGGAACATGGCCTCGAAGAAGCGGGGGGCCTCGGTGACGGCCCACTTCAGCTCCACGATCTCGCCGTCCTTGGCCCGCAGCACCACGTCGCCGTGGCCCTCGACACGTGTGACCTCGTGGATGTGGATGTTGACGGTGCTCATCGGTTGGCTATCTCCGTGTAAGGGAACAAAGAGGGTCTCGCGCAGAGGAGCAGAGGCAGCAGGGAACAGGCAGAGCGGCCACGGATTACACGGATTGCGCGGATGGGGGGCTGGAGAGGCCATGATGACCCTGAGAGCGAGCTGGCGCTGGAGGCAAGCTCGATTGGCTCAGTTCCCATCTGTGTCATCCGTGTCATCCGTGTCATCCGTGTCATCCGTGGTTGAGGCTCTTGTCTTCAGCCCGGCGGTGTCACCTGGGCTTGGTGGTAGCTTCGGCCTCTTCGGCGTAGCCCTGGAAGAGGCGGAACTCGCGCAGGATGTCGTCCACGGTCAGGCCGGCCTCGGCGAGGACGTCCTTGGCGGCGTCCCTGTTGGGCTCCTCGATGAGGCCGCGGCAGCCGATGCAGCGTGCGCCGACGGTGGGACAGGGCTGGTCGCAGCCGGCGCGGGTGACGACGCCGAGGCAGATCTGGCCTTTGTGGAAGAGGCAGACGTTTTCGGCGAGCTTGCAGTCCACGCACACGGGGTAGCGGCCGAGGCGCGGCGCGCGTCCCTGGAGCAGGGCCTGGGTGAGCTCGAGGATTTCCTTCTTCGAGGCCGGGCAGCCGTGGAGGTTGAAGTCCACCTTCACCACTTCACCGACGCCCCTGGTGGGGTAGGTGTCGAGGGCGGGGAGGGTGGCCTTGTCGCCGTAGACGTATCGGCGGACGTCGTTGAGGGGCTGGAAGTTCTTGATGCGGTTGACGCCGCCGGTGGTGGCGCAGGCGCCAAAGGCGACGAGGATCTTGGCCCGTTCGCGGATCTTCTTGACCTTTTCCTCGTCGGCCGGGCGGGTGATGGAGCCTTCGACGAAGGCGACGTCGTAGTCGTCGCTGTGGTTGTCAATGGCCTCGCGGAACTCCACGATGTCCACGTGGGGGAGGATGTCGAGGATTTCGTCCTCGAGGTTGAGGAACTGTAGCTGGCAGCCCTCGCAGGAGGCGAAGCTGAAGAACGCGAGTCGGGGTTTGGCCATGTCAGATGCCCTCTCTGAGCTTCTTGACCTGTTCGTAGGTGAAGACGGGGCCTTCCTTGCAGACGTAGACGTTACGGATTTGGCAGTGGCCGCACCAGCCGAGGCCGCACTTCATGCGCCGCTCCAGTGAGCAGATGCAGCGGTGCTCGGGGATGCCGTAGGCCAGGGCCTCGAGGACGGCGAACTTGAACATGATGGGCGGGCCGATGATGACGGCCAGGGTGGCCGAGGGGTTGATCTTGATCTTCTTGAATAGCGTGGTGATGACCCCCACGTTGCCCTTCCAGCCCTCGGCGGGACGGTCTACGGTGACGTGGGTTTCGACGTCGGGGCGCGAGACCCATTCGCGGATGTCGTTCTGGAACAAGAGGTCGCCCGGCGTGCGTGCCCCAACGAGGATGGTCACGCGGCCGTAGTCCTGTCGCTTGTCGAGCACGTACTGGATGAGGGAGCGGGCTGGGGCGAGGCCGAGGCCGCCGGCGACGAAGAGGAAGTCCTTCCCCTTGTGGGCCGAGGCGTCGAAGCCGTTGCCAAACGGGCCGCGGATGCCCACCGTGTCGCCCACGCCCAGGCGGTGGATCGCATTGGTCACGGAGCCGACGGCGCGGACGCACAGCTCGAAGGCCTGCTCGCGGGTGGGCGAGGAGCACACGGAGATGGGCGCCTCGCCGACGCCGAAGACGCTCACCTGGACGAAGCTCATCGGGGGATGGGCGAGGGGCCGCCCGTCGTAGGGCACGAGGCGGAACCATTTCTCCTTGGGGGTGAACTGTTCGGCGGCCACGATGCGCGCCAGGCGCGGCAGGAAGGGGCTCTCGGCCGCAGCGGGGGCGATGGCTTGGGTGGCAGCGACGCTCATGGTCATCGGCTCCCTGCAATCTGGTTGTAGGTTTCGACGGAGGAGATCTTGGCGACGCAGACGCGGTCGCAGCGGCCGCAGCCCACGCAGCCCATCCGTCCGTAGTCCTCGAGGATGTACTTGCCCTTGCGGAAGAAGCGGTGGCGCAGCCGGTCGGAGCGCCGCTTGCGGAAGTTCTCCCCGCCTGCGACCTCGGCGAAGTCCACGAGCTGACAGGAGTCCCAGCGCCGCACCCGCGTGGCCTCCCCGAGGCTCAGGCCCACGGCGTCCTGGACGTCGAAGCAGTAACAGGTCGGACAGGTCAGGTTGCACGAGCCGCACGAGAAGCAACGGCGGCCGATGGCCTCCCAGATGAGGCTGTCATAGCTCTCGTCGAGGATTTCGGGCAGGTACTTTACGTCGAATGGCAGCTTGCGGTGGAAGGCGCGGGCCTTCTGCTCCTCGACGTCCTGGCGGGCGGCGAGGTCGGGGCCGGCGGCCGGCTGCGCGGCGCGCGTGGCGCGGTCGAGCACCTCTTTGCCGCGGGGGGTGAGGACCTCGACGAAGTAGCGGTCGCCGAGGTCGGTGAGGAACAGGTCGGCGCCCTGGCGGTGGGGGAGCGAGCCCATGTCGAGGCAGAACTGGTATTCGTCGCAGGGCTTGTTGCAGTCGAGGCCGATGATGACGGCCTGGCTGCGGCGCGCGGCGTAGTTCGGGTCGGTCTGCTTGCCGGCGAAGATGGTGTCGAGGAGCCAGATGGCCGCGATGTCGCAGGGGTGGACGCCGAGCATCACGCGCGGGGGGGCCTCGACGACCGGCTCTAGCTGCACGGTGTCGCCCATCTTGTAGCGAAGCAGGGCTTCCACCTGGGGGAAGACGTATTTCTTGGGGCTAAGCAGCGTGATCGGGTAGTCCATCCGCAGGTCGGCGACCGAGTCGAGCTCGGCGAAGACGAACTTGTTTTCCTTGGCGACGGGGCCGACTACGGAGGTCCCTCCCATGAGAGCTTGGACGAACGGGGCGAAGTCCTTCTTGCTCAGAACCCTCGGCAGCATCAGTGCGGTCTCCAATGAGGGGCTAGGTGCGTCCGGGTAGTGGCGGCGTGCTCAGGCCCCGGGGGCCTTGGCGGCGAGCAACTGCTTGACGCGCTTGACCAGCTCATCCGGCTCGACGGGCTTGGTGACGAACTGCTCGACGGGGAGGTAGTCCTCGTCGTCCTTGGGGGAGAACTTCATGCCGGTCTTCTGCTCAATGGCGGTAAGCATGAGGATAGGGAGGTCGCGCAGCGCGGGGTCCTGGCGGATCTCGTAGGCCACGTGGAACCCCTCGGTCTCCGTCGTCATCATCACGTCGAGGATCAAGACGTCGGGCTTCTTCCTGCGGAGCTTGCGCAGGCACTCCTGGCCGTTGGGGGCCGAGTCGACGTCGAAGCCCGATGCCTCCAGCACCGCCTTGAGCGCCTCGACGATGTCGGGATCGTCGTCGGCGATGAGAACCTGCTTCCTGAGCGTGGGTGCCATGAGGGTCTCCTGGTGTGCCGAGTGGGCCGGACAGCCGGGCGACCAGTCCCTTGTTGAGACCGCGAGATTGTGAAACTTCTCACAAAGTCTCAGCGGCCACAAAAAACCGCCCGCCCCTGTTCTGTCATTTTAGCGCATGTATTCCCTCATTGCAAGTGAAAAAAATCACAGGGGCGCAGTCCCCTTCGGACAGACCTTGTTGGATCGGCTGTGGTCCGCCTGGGACAAGCCCTATTCGATTGTCATTCCCAGCGCGCGACCGCCGCAGGCGGGCGCCGCGAAGAATCTCTCAAGGGATGCCGCAATGTGACGTAAGTGGCGGAAGCTACGCCACTTGGATGCTCAGACAGATTCTTCGCTCCGTTTAACTCCGCTGAGAATGACAATCGGCGGGCGGCGCGGGCCAACAACGGATGTTGTTCCGTCTGAAAAGGACCACGCCCAAATCACAGAGTGGGTCCGGCCCCTTCGCCACGGTCCACCCCACTGCCGGCGGCTGCACCGTCCTGCTTCGGAACCGCCGCTCGTGGGCACCAGAATGCCAGGCGTCAGCAGCCCGCTTGTGTGCCAGACGGCCAAGCGCCTGCATACGGTTTTGGCCCTCTGACGCGGCGCTTTCGCGGTGCCGGCAACGAGAAGGGCTACACCCTCGAGGCCGCCATCTATGACGCGGCGCGTCAAAGGAGCCGGCTACCAGGGCATCGCCGACCGGGGCCGCCAGTTGGAGGGGTCTGGGGCGTCCGCGCGGGGCGGATGTTGAGAACTGGCGGCGATCCGGTATAATCGGGGCAACTTGTTGGAGCGGAATCTATGAAGGCGAAGGCCGCAGTGCTTGAGAGGTTCAATCAGCCGCTGGCGTTGCGCGAGTTCGAGGTTCAGCCGCTGGCGGAGGGGGAGGTGCTGGTGAGGATCGCCGCCGCGGGCGTGTGCGGGTCCGACGTGCACATGTGGCGCGGCAAGGACCCCCGGACGCCGCTGCCAATGATCCTCGGCCACGAGGGGGTCGGCTTCGTGGCCGACACGGGTGGGGAGAAGCGCGACCTGCTGGGCCGCGTGCTCAGGCCTGGGGACAAGGTGATGTGGGAGCGCGGCGTGATGTGCGGCCGCTGCTACTATTGCGTGGTGCGCAAGGAGCCGTCGCTGTGCCCCCACCGCCGCACATACGGGATTTCGTTCTCGTGTGCCGAGCCTCCGCACCTGCGCGGCTGCTACGCGGAGTGCCTGCACGTGAAGGCGGGCGCGCCCTTCATCCGCATTGACGACCCGATTGACCCCGCGGTGCTGGTGGCCGCCTCGTGCTCGGGGGCCACGGCCGCGCACGCGGTCGAGGTCTCGCGGATTCGGCCGGGCGATGTGGTGCTAGTGGTCGGCCCCGGCCCCGTCGGCCTCTTCTGCCTGGCCTTCGCACTCAAGGCGGGGGCAAGCAGGGTCTATGTGTCGGGCACGCCGGCCGATGCCTCGCGCCTCGGAATGGCGAGAGCTTTCGGCGCGGCGGGCACGCTCAACGTGGGCGAAATGAGCGCCGAACAGCGCAAGCAGTTCCTCCTAGACGTAACGGGTGGCTTCGGCCCTAACGTCATTCTCGATTGCACGGGCTCTGTGCGGGCGCTGGAGGAGAACATTGCGCTCGTGGCCCCCGGGGGCACTTATGCGATCCCCGGCATCGCGGAGCCGCGCGAGCGCTTCCCCGTTGACCTCTTCGCCTGGATCGCCCGCAAGAACGTCGCCCTCCAGGGCGTGTGGGTGAGCGACACGAATCACCTCTGGCAGGCCATCCAGCTCGTCCTCTCGCACCAGTTTCCGTTCGAGAGGCTAGTCACCCACACCTTCGCGCTGGAGCAGGCGATGGCTGGCCTCGCGGCGGTCGAGAAGTGCGAGGCGGTAAAAGCGGTCCTTAAGCTAGGATCCCATAATCCGTAATGCATGATCCGCAAGAAGAAACCGGAGGACTCGCAGGGGCCTTTCCCGGCGGTCGCCTTCCGGAGGTTGGGGACTCTCCCCCTCTCTGGTTACGGATTATGGGCTACGGATTACGAATCGAAAGGCACCACCATGCTAGATCACAGCGAACAGACCTTTGGGAGCGCCAAGGCCCGCGTCGTTTCGGTGCAGACGCTGGTCATCGGTAGCGGGGCGGCGGCGCTGAATTGCGCCGAACATCTCTACGAGCTTGGGATGGATGACCTGCTGATCGTCACCGACAAGCTGGGCGGCGGCACGTCGTACAACTCGGGCTCGGACAAACAGACCTATTACAAGCTCGGCATCTTCGGCGACACGCCCGACAGCCCGATGGAGTTCGCACGCACCCTCACCGCGGGCGGGATGATGCACGGCGACATCGCCTACATAGAGGCCCTCGGCTCCGCACCAGAGTTCTTCCACCTCGTCCGAAACGGCGTCCCCTTCCCCTTCAACGCCTACGGCGCCTACGTGGGCTACAAGACTGACCACGACCCGCGCCAGCGTGCGACGAGCGCCGGCCCCAAGACCTCGCGCTTCATGGTCGAGCGCGCCCTCGCCCAGGTGCGCCGCAACGCCACACCCATCCTCGACCGCACCGAGGTCATCCGCCTCCTGGTCGCCGGCGATGGGGACGAGCGGCGGGTCATCGGCGCCGTGGCGCTGGACCTGGACAAGCTGGATGCCCCGAACTTCGGCCTCATCGTGATAAACGCCGCAAACGTCGTCATGGCCACCGGCGGGCCGGGCGAGATGTACAAGGTCTCGGTCTACCCCGAGGGGCAGATCGGCAACCACGGCCTCGCCCTCGAGGTCGGCGCCGTGGCCAACAACCTCGCCGAGAGCCAGTTCGGCCTCGCCTCCACCCGCTTCCGCTGGAACCTCTCCGGCACCTACCAGCAGGTCATCCCCTGCTACTTCTCGACCGATGCCGCGGGGCGCGACCGCCGCTACTTCCTCAACGACTACTTCGAGACCATGCGACAGGTGGCCAGCAACACGTTCCTGAAGGGCTACCAGTGGCCCTTCCACGCCGCAAGGCTCCAAGGCTTCGGCTCATCCGTAGTGGACATCGCGGTGGCGAACGAGCTGGCCGCGGGCCGCCGCGTGTTCATGGACTTCACCCGCAACCCAGTCGCAGGCGAGGGGATGGGCGAGTTCTCGCTGGCCGACCTCGAGCCCGAGGCCCGCCGCTACCTCGAGCGCTCCGGCGCGCTTCAGGCCACCCCCTACGAGCGTCTGGCCCACATGAACCCCGAGAGCATCGAGCTCTACGCCGAGCACGGCATTGACCTGCGCGAGCCGCTGGAGTGCGCCGTGTGCGCGCAGCACAACAACGGCGGCCTGCGCGTCAGCATCTGGTGGGAATCCAACATCCGCCACCTCTTCCCCATCGGCGAGCTGGCGGGCACCCACGGCGTGCGCCCCGGCGGCAGCGCCCTCAACAGCGGCCAGGTCGGCGGCCTGCGCGCCGCCCAGCGCATCAAGGCCGTCTACAACGCCGACCCGTTGCCCCTCCGCGAGTTCCGCAAGCTCGCTGCCCCGCAGATCAGGGAAGAGGTTGCGGCGATCCGCCGCCTCCTCAAGTCATCCGCCTCCGCGCCCACGCCTGCCCAGGTGCGGAGCGAAATCCAGGAGCGCATGAGCGCCCACGGCGCATTCCTCCGCTCCGTAGAGACCATCGGCGGCGCCGTCGCCGGCGCCAAGGCACTCTGGGCCACTCTGACGGCGAAGGGCATGCGCCTCGCCAGCCGAGCCGAGCTACCCGCCGCCATCCAAAACCTCCACCTCACCCTCACCCACATCGCCTTCCTTCAGACCATTCAGACGCTCATCGAGCGCGGCGGCGGCAGCCGCGGCGGCTACATGGTCCTCGACCCGCAGGGCGACCTTGTGGTCAGGACAAAGCGTGGCGCCGAGCTGCCTCATCGCAGCGAGAACATGGCCATGCGCGGCGAAATCCTCGAAACCCGCCTCGCCTTTGAGCCCTCCACTTCCCCCGAACCAGGCGGCGACTTCGCTGTCTCCCCAGTCCCCACCCGTCCCCTCCCCAATGACGACTCCTGGTACGAGACCACCTGGCGCCAATGGCTCAAGGGGGAGATCTTCGGTATCGGGGAATAGTCGTTCAATGGCTCACTCCCTCCTGCCCGCGGAAGCGAACCTGGGGGTGTTCGATCGTCTCGCGCCGCGGTACGATCTGCTGAACACCGTGCTGTCGTTCGGCCTCGACCGGCGCTGGCGGCGGAAGGCGGTGGGGGCGCTGGCGCCGCGGGACGGGGAGCGTTATCTGGACATCGGCTGCGGGCCTGGCAACGTGGCGCTGGAAGTCCTCCACCAGGCGCCCGGCGCCCTCGTGGTGGGGCTGGACCGGGCTCAGGGGATGCTTGCCCGCGCGGCGACGAAGGCGGCAAGGGCAGGCGTGGGCGGCCGCCTGGCACTGGCCGCGGGCGATGCGTGCGACTTGCCCTTTCCCGACGAGGCGTTCAGCGGGCTGACGAGCGCCTTCGCGCTGCGGAGCTTTGCGGACCGCGCCCGGGCGTTCGCCGAGATGCGGCGGGTGCTCGCGCCCGGCGGGCGTGCCGCGCTCCTGGAGCTCACCGTGCCGCCCAACCCGCTGCTGCGCGCGGGCTACTGGGTCCACACGCGAGGGCTTGGGATGGCGCTCGTCCGCCTGCTGAGCACCGAGCCGGTGGCATATCGCTTGCTGCTGAGGTCGGTGGATGAGTGGCCGCCGGCCGAGGAGGTCGTGGGCGAGCTGCGGGCGGCCGGGTTCGCCGAGGCCCGCTTCCGCCGCATGAGCGGCGGCGTGGCCACGCTCTACATGGCGCGTGTCGCGTGAGCCGCGCGGGGCACGCCTGATGCGCCCCCACTTCCATAACTCTGGTGGTACGGGTAACGTACGACGCTTTTTCGAGGGGTCTGTACTCTTGGTGTGCCATCTGGCATACTATGGATAGCCTCTTCTGTTGGAGGATCCAAGT
>Ga0209381_1003288_pt1 | contig 17197 bp, 18 predicted proteins | sample DewCreD2012metaG_FD_184111 | JGI IMG/M metagenome (GOLD analysis project Ga0209381, IMG submission 184111) | Hot spring sediment bacterial and archeal communities from British Columbia, Canada, to study Microbial Dark Matter (Phase II) - Dewar... ...
CTCACCTGGCTTTGATGGGTTTTAAAATACTGCGGTTCGAAAATAAAATGGTTCTAAATAATCTTACGGAGGTATTAAAAATAATAATTGCTAATTTTGCTAATTAACCCGTATCTCTTTTAAATATTGCTAAATACTATTACTGTGTTTTTCGAAACGGGATGGTTCAACCCCCTTCTTAAGGGGGCAGGGGGTAAAAAAAATGCACCACCCCTGACATGCAGTTTGACCAACCACTGCCTGCTCCTATATTTCAATGAGTACCTCGATAGCTTTAATCTGATAAATATGCCTGCCCACCGCAGCTTCAGCGAAGGTGGGAACGGCCGCTTCTACGACCCCGTAATTGGTCGCTTCCTCTCACCCGACAACATCGTCCAGTCGCCCGAGTTCACACAAAGCTACAACAGGTATTCGTATGCGTTTAATAACCCGTTGCGGTTTACTGACCCTAGCGGGAATGAGGGTTTAGGTGAGGATATGATATTGCACTGGCTTAATCAGGGGTACCCTATTGATGATGTGGTATTTATGATCATGGACGGAGCAGATCCGGCTTCGGCGATGGAGGATTATATTCGTATGGTTGGTGGCTTTATTGGCAAAAATGTTAAAAATCAGCACATTGCGATAACTGATTATTATTTTGTAAATTTGTAAAAAATGACAAAATGAGATTACGAGTTTATATAGATACTTCAGTTGTAGGTGGATATTTTGATGATGAATTTGAGGATGTTACGAAATTATTTTTTGATAGAATTTTCAAAAAGGACTTTTTGGTTTATTTCTCAGAGATTAGCGAGACTGAATTGAGTTTAGCTCCTGATTTTGTGCAGGATTTAAAATCTAAGATACCTTCCGATTGTTATAGATACCTCGATTTAGATGATGAATCGAGACATCTTGCTCAAACATACATTAATGAAAAAGTACTCGGAAAAGCAAGCCTAGACGATGCCTACCATATTGCGATTGCAACGGTCAATAGACTTGATGTGCTGGTTAGTTGGAACTTCAAACATATTGTAAACTATGACAAGATTAAGCTATTTAACTCAATCAATTTACGATTGGGTTATCCATTGATTGAAATTCGTTCACCTAAAGAATTTGTGAAATATGAAAACAATGACTAAGAAAAAATTTGACACTGTTTTGTTTTTCCGTTCAATTAAGGAAAAATTAGCAGCAAGAATGGCAAATATGACATTCGAGGAGCAGCGTGATTTTTTGAAACAAGTTAGAGAAGGTAAAATTAAGATTGCATAAATAAAAAACACGTGTGCTGATCGAGTAGACGGCCTCGCTCCCAATAACCCGGGAACGAGGTACGCCTCTCACACCATCACGAGTAATCGGGACGGTTCGTTAAAGTGTGGAGCAACTTTTCGGTAATAAAACAGCATTGATTCATAACCTCGTTTTTCAATCCGGTCAAGGGTTATCGTTGTTATCAGTATTGGACTTTGCGCCACTGCCCAGCCACCCATTCTTGTTCTGCTCCATTGAAAGGCCATCACCGGATCTATACCTAAACGAATCAGGTTTTTCCTTTTCCGTTCCCGCTTTTTCCAGTGATGCCAGATACAATACCGGAGCCGATTACGGAGCCAGCCATCGAGTTCCTTTAGTTTGCCCTGAATATTTGCCATACGGAGATAGTTCAGCCAACCTCGTTGTATCTCTTTGATCTGTTGTATCCGGACATCGAAAGTTTGGGGTTTAGTTTTTGTTGTAGCTTCCTTCAGTTACTACCTTGCGATAGTCAACCTTGCGGCTTGCTAATACTTCCGGGCGTTACCCCAGTGCATAGAGTATTTTCACTACGATGCAGCAGGCAACCGCACCGGCCGTACTGTAATTTTATTAAGTAACCTGCAAGGGCTTAAGAGTGCGCGGCACGATACGGCAGCCGGGCTACGCGGTGAGCAGCAGCCGCAGGATAATGCAGCACTGCCATAGCCGGTGCTTAACCATGTTGGCACAAGCACAATAAAAATATACCCCAACCCTACCGCCGGCATGCTTACCGTAGAGGCAACAGGGCTGGAGCCGGCAAAACAAAACATGTTGGTGGTTTATACTGTTGAGGGTAAAGAGATATTTGCACTCAGCCGGCTCACCGGCCGTGATGTGGTGTTGCTTGGCGCACAGCCGGCAGGGGTTTATATTATGCGTATTTCGTTGGGCGGGGTTGCGAGTGAGTATAAGATTATTAAGGAATAACCCCCTGCCCCCTTGAGAAGGGGGTATAATAAATTTGAATGAGTATTATGGCAACAAAGCTATATAACCTGCCGGAATTGCTCGAGGTGCGCAGGCAATTGCGAAAAAACATAACTGAAGCAGAACTGGTACTGTGGGAGGTATTAAAAAATAAAAAACTGCGAAAACGGAAATTCAGAAGGCAACATAGTATCGGGTATTATATTGTCGATATCTATTGCTCAGCCGAACGCCTGATTATAGAGTTAGATGGACAACATCATTACACACCTGAAAACAAAGCAAAAGATAAAGAAAGGGATACTCACCTGGCTTTGATGGGTTTTAAAATACTGCGGTTCGAAAATAAAATGGTTCTAAATAATCTTACGGAGGTATTAAAAATAATAATTGCTAATTTTGCTAATTAATACCGATTGGACAAATGTAATAGTCCAATGTAAATGGACTAAACATTTGTTACATCGGCATTATACGGATGATATTTGGACTAAATTATAATTCCAAATGGTATAACCCGTATCCCTTTTAAATATTGCTAAATACTATTACTGTGTTTTTCGAAACGGGATGGTTCAACCCCCTTCTTAAGGGGGCAGGGGGTAAAAAAATGCTCCCCCTCGCTGCCGCATGATTATATCTTGTGGCCAAAGTAAATTATCCCATTTGGAAGTATCTCATTTTAGTTCAAATGCCATCCCTATAATGCCTTGTTCGTTGGAGCTATATAATAGCGAAAGCGATGCTTTGTTCGCTGTAGCTATGCAATAGCGAAAGCGATGCTGTGTTCGCTGCCCGCGTGTCGCTGAAGCTTCAGCGAAAGCACAAGCTATGCAATAGCGAAAGCGATGCCGCAGTAGAAAATCTTCCTTTGGTTTGAACACCAAAGGATTGATTTTCAAGAGCGTTTTTCAGTTGAGATTAATCAACTGAAAAATAAGGGTTTAAACAATTTATGGACTATATAATATGTCACTTTGGTATAATAGCCGGACTATTTCACCTGTGCGCCATTGGCTGTTCCATCCTGCGGCTCTACAATATACAGGTGTCCATCAGGATTTTCAGCCATCAGAATCATTCCCTTCGATTCAATACCTTTTATTTTTCGTGGTTCAAGATTTGTCAATAGAATAACCCTTTTCCCAACCACCGATTCGGGCGTATAATACTCAGCAATACCACTAACTACGGTACGGATATCAATGCCGGCATCAATTTTAAGCTTGAGCAATTTTTGCGTCTTGGGTATCCTTTCGGCTTCAAGTATTGTTCCGGTACGGATATCCATTTTTGAAAAATCATCATACGAAATATTGCTTTTTTGCGGATTAGCGGTGATTACTCGATCTGCTGTTGTCCGCACAAGTTTCTTCCGCTGCAGTTCAACAGCATCATCCTCAATCTTCGAGAAGAGTAATGATGGTTCACCAAGAACATGACCCGTTTTTAAGAGGAATGTTCCTGCATCGGGCCACCCTGAAATATTTAAATTGAGCATTTTGCGGATAGCTGCAGCAGTGAATGGGAGAAAGGGCTCCAAATAAACGGCCAGATAAGCCGAAATTTGCAATGCCACAAACAGTATTGTCTCGGTGCGTTTGATATCGGTTGCAGCTGTCTTCCATGGCTCAGTATCAGCAAGGTATTTGTTCCCGAGCCGGGCTATATCCATTGCGGCCCTCAGGGCATCACGAAAATGGAATGTCTCAACTCCACGTTCAATTTGTTCTTTCAACAGTGGTATTCCGGCCAGAGTGGATAGATCGTATTCAGATAAATGTTCTGGTTCCGGAACATGTAACCGGCAATTTTTTTGTGTCAATACCATCGCACGGTTAATAAAATTTCCAAGAATAGCAACAAGTTCATTATTATTTCTGTCCTGAAAATCTTTCCAGGTAAAATCATTATCCTTTGATTCAGGAGCATTGGCGCATAACACATAACGAAGCACATCCTGTTTGCCGGGAAAATCAACTAAATATTCGTGCAGCCACACAGCCCAGTTGCGTGAAGTAGATATTTTATCACCTTCGAGATTCAAAAACTCATTTGCCGGAACATTGAAAGGAAGCACATACGAGCCATGTGCCTTCAGCATCACAGGAAATACAATGCAGTGAAAAACAATATTATCTTTACCAATAAAATGAACCAGCCGGGTATTTTCGTTTTTCCAGTACAGTTCCCAGTTAAACCCTCTCTTCTCTGCCAGTTCCTTTGTTGCCGAGATATAACCGATTGGAGCATCAAACCAGACATAAAGCACTTTACCGGCAGCATTGTCTAAAGGCACAGCCACGCCCCAGTCCAGATCACGGCTAACTGCCCTTGGCTGCAATCCCTGCTTAAACCATGATTTACACTGACCAATGACATTTGATTTCCATGTACTCTCGTTATTTTTCATCCAGCTTTCCAGAAAGGGCTGATATTGATCCAGCGGCAGATACCAGTGGCAGGTCTCCTTTAACACCGGCTTTGAGCCGCTGATAGCAGAAACCGGATGAATCAGATCGGTTGGATTCAATGAAGTGCCGCATTTCTCACACTGATCACCATAAGCTCTTTCATTGTGGCAATGCGGACAAGTGCCGGTAATATAACGATCGGCAAGGAACTGTTTTGCTTCATTATCATAATACTGTTCTGTTGTTTTCTCAAGAAAAACATCTTTCTTATGTAATGTTGAGAAAAAATCAGCTGCCGTTTTTTTATGAACTGTTGTGGTTGTGCGTGAATAAATATCAAAACTGATAGCAAAATCGGAGAAGGACTGACTGATCATTTTGTGATACTTATCAACGATATCCTGGGGCGACACCCCTTCCTGTCTGGCTTTGATGGTGATAGGTACACCATGCTCATCCGATCCGCAGACAAACAGAACATCTTCCCCTTTCAGCCGGAGATAACGAACATAAATATCAGCCGGAATATACACACCGGCCAGATGACCGATATGTATAGGGCCATTGGCATAGGGCAGTGCTGCAGTAACCAGATAGCGACCTGTTTTTCCCATAATTGAGATTGAATCAGAAATTAATTGTAATTTTAGCAAAGATAAAAGTATTTACAGATCTTTCTTCTAAAACTCAGATAAACCTGGCATGCCGGAAATGATTACTCCTCCTTACCTGAAAAAAAATGATACTGTCGGGATCGTATCCCCTGCAGGACAAATAAAAAAAGAAAGCATAGACAATGCTATAAACACGCTTGTCCGCTATGGATATAATGTTGTTGTTTCACCGGGCGCTCTATCTGCCGATGGCTATTTTGCCGGCACGGACCAACAGCGAGCTCAGCATTTCTTTGATATGCTTCAGGACGACCGTGTTCGTGCTATTTTTTGCGCCCGCGGCGGCTATGGCACAGCACGCATGCTCGAACACCTTGATCTTTCGATTATCAGAAAAAAACCGAAATGGATTATCGGCTTTAGTGATATTACAGCCATGCACCTTAAAATCAACAACGAATATAACGTTGAAAGCATTCATGGTGTAATGCCCTCGGGTTTCAGGTCTGCCGATGAAAAAGATGTTTCGCTCAATACATTGATAAATGTCCTTGAGGGTAATAAAATCAGCTATCACGAACCTACACATCCTTTGTCAATCCATGGCCGCGCTGAAGCCGTTGTGACCGGCGGGAACCTCTCGGTTATCCTAAGTTTGCGCGGAACACGTTACGACATTGAAACAAAAAATAAAATCCTCCTGATCGAAGAGATAGATGAATACTCATATCATCTCGACCGGATGATGTATAATCTTTATTTAGGAGGGAAACTGAGCGGTCTGAAGGGACTCATCATCGGACAACTCACTGAGATTAAAGATACAAAAACCAGCTTTGGTAAAAACGGATGGGAAATTATCAAACACTATGCCGGCCGCTATGACTATCCGGTTATTATGAATTTTCCCATTGGACATGATACCATAAACCTGCCAATCATTTTAGGACGCAAAACGATAATTCAGGTAAATAGATTGGAAACCTTGGTCGAATGTACTTAGAATCAGTAATCAATAACCTTATAATCCTTCGGGATCTCGAATAACGTACGGTTTAGCTTGGTATATTCAATCCCTGTAACGGCAAGACTTAGTTTTTCATACCGTACAAGAGTTCGTTCAACGGTCAGTATTGGCAAATACCCCTGGCTGTCTGGTATTTGTAAGAAAAACTCTGAAAGATTTCCGATATTATTCAACAACTTAAGCATGTCATCAAAAAAATAAAAACCATCGCGTGTAACCCAATAAGATATTTCGCTGTTTTTTAAACGGTTACGCACTCTCCACTGATAACATTGGTAGCCATTAATCATCTTTGAATTCTCTGTTTTTATTACTTCGTAATTGCTTGATTGGGTTGAACTTTTGCGCGGGCTAATCTCTTTATAAACTTTCTGTGATGTATTCAGCACAAACACTTTTTTGTCCATCAAATTAATGATGTACGAACTAACCAACTGATTGTCTTTATTATACTCATCAATCCTGACCATGCTGTCTTTAACAAAGTAAGAATACATGTTTGTATCATAAAATGATTTCTTAACAAGATTAATTTTGCCTTCAAAACTTCCTGCAATAACCGACAATGATAAAAACAATAAAAATATACCCCCTGCAAATGTCCTTCTCATACCTTAATACTTATTTTTGTCCATTATCATTTATACTGCAAAATCAAAAAAAGGTTTCATTTTTTTTAAAATTTTTATGGACAAAGATGTTTCAGTAGGCAAAGAAGGAGAGAAAGTAGCTGAAAATCATTTGGTTGAAAAAGGATATCAAATTCTTGAACGCAACTGGAGATTTGGCAAAAAGGAACTAGACCTGATTGCTAGATATGGGGATAAACTGGTGATTATTGAAGTAAAAACACGCACAAATCCTGAATTTGAGCAACCCAAAGAGGCTGTAACCTTTAAAAAACAGCGAAATATTGTTGATGCAGCAAATGCATATATACAAAAAAATAATATCCTGCTTGAAACACAATTTGATATTATATCCGTACTCTTCAATAATGGCAAAACTGAGATAGAACACATTTCCGATGCTTTTTACCCATTAGTCAGGTAATGAGCAAATTACATCCGCGCGCTTCACTATTATCCATACGACCAAAGATTTCGAAACTACCGTCGTGGTTAATTCTTCCTACGTCTTCGGTTTCGATAAACGAACAGGAATGGATGTTTGCCAGATCAATAATATTGACTCCACCCATACGGCCTGCCGGGAGGTAATAAAATGGGTCGTGCAGATCACGGATAAGAATTTTCATCCAGGGAGGACAAAAAAAGCGACCTCCCGAAGCCGAGTAGGCCTGCGATAATAATTCGGTCATGCTGTATTCCGAATGAACCTCCTTCAGTCCCCATCTCTTACAAAGCACTGCATGCAACTCGTCACGCGTAATTTCTTCGCGCCTTGCTTTCATTCCGCCTGTTTCCATTACGAGTGTGTGATGGAGCTGCAACGGATATTTTTCGGCCAGATTAAGAAGGGCAAAACTTACGCCAAGTAAAAGCGTTTTTTTTTCGTCCTGCTCGTTCCTTTGAATTTGCCGGAGAAGTTCATCAGTATTATTAAGATAAAAACCGCTCCTATCGTCACCTGATTGCTCAATCAACTTAGCAGCCATATAAACCAGAGATGAATTCTCCTGCTCAAGATATGAAGGAAGCAGCGCCATAATAGAATATTGCCGTGGTGAACCGTAAAACAGCCGGAAGCACTCTGATAATGATTGGTCATAAATACTACGGTCCTTAATAAAATGCCGGCCGCGAACAGATGCAGAAGTACCACTGGTAAAAAATACAATCTGTGGATCACCATCAAAAGATCGTACCTCGTGGGTTTTAAAAAAACGTACCGGAAGAAACGGAATAGATTGAATATCACTTACCTTCCTGGCTATCAAATCAACAAAACTACGATACACGGCATTCCGTTCATGCTGATAGTTAAATACTTCAAGACAGCGACTTTCGGTCAATGGACCGATAACATTATCATTTATCACAATGGTATTGTTTACTGCAAAGATAACCGTATGCATAAAATTATGCTATTTTTGATTGTTTAATAGATTTATGAAAAAAATAATCATTATAGGAGCAGGGCCTGCAGGTCTCACTACCGGTTATCTGCTTACGAAAAAAAAATTTAGCGTTGATGTTTACGAGTCAACAGATGACGTAGGCGGCATGGCGCGATCGCTCCAGCTATGGGGCCAGACGGTTGACCTTGGGCCGCACCGCTTTTTCAGTAACGACAGGCGGGTAAACGAAATATGGCTTCAGGCAGTAAAAAACGATTATGACATGGTAAACCGGCTGACAAGAATCTATTATAACAAACGGTTTTTCGACTATCCGATTAAACCCGTCAATGCGCTGTTAAACCTTGGTTTCTTCGAGGCAATTCATTGTGTCTTCAGTTACTTTATTTCGAAAAAGATTGATTCAAGCCATCCGGAATCATTCGAATCATGGGTTACTTCACGATTCGGGAAGCGGCTCTACGAAATCTTTTTTAAAACCTACAGCGAAAAACTATGGGGCATTCCCTGCACAACATTAGACGCTGATTTTGCAGCCCAGCGAATTAAAAAATTCTCACTCGGGGAAGCCCTTAAAAATGCTTTCCTGCCTGGTTCCGGCAAACATAAGACGCTGGTTGACCAGTTTGCCTATCCGCATCAGGGGTCAGGAAGCGTTTACCGCAACATGAAAGACGAAATCCTCTCATCAGGGAACCATGTTTACCTGAATACACCCGTCAAGCGGATAATTATTAAAGATGACAAAGCAACAGGTGTTGAATTGGCTGACGGAAGCATTGCAGGCGCCGACGCTGTTTTATCGAGCATGCCTCTTACTGCAGCAATAAACGGTTTGGACAATGTGCCGGCTGATATCCTTGATGCTTCATCGAAACTATTCTATCGTAATACGATTCTGGTTTTTTTAAAAATTGATCATAATAAACTGTTCCCGGATAATTGGTTGTATATACATACGCCCGGATTACAGATGGGACGGATAACCAATTTCCGCAACTGGCTGCCATCGCTCTACAATAAAAGCCCGTTCACTATCCTTGCTGTCGAATACTGGTGTTATGACCATGACCTGCTTTGGAAAACAGAAGATAAAGAAATCATCCGGATGGCCTCAGATGAAACAGCACGTACAGGGTTGCTAAAAAATGCAGCCGTACTGGATGGCTATGTCTACAGGTTGCACTGCTCGTACCCGGTATATAACATCGGATATAAAAAACATCTGCAGAAAGTTACCGATTATCTCGATCAGTTTACGAATATTTATTTTGCCGGCCGGTATGGCGCATTTAAATATAACAACCAGGATCACTCGATTCTAATGGGTTTGCTGGCGGCAGAGAACATTGAGCATGGATACCGTAAGCATAATCTGTGGGATGTGAATACTGATTATGACAGTTATCAGGAAAGCGCCATCATTACCAAAACAGGGCTACAAAAAACGACTTAAATCTTTTTTCCGGACAGAATCTGTTCAGCCAGCGCTTCAGCCGCACCCTCTTTCAGGGCATATTCCGACTGGATAAGGGAAACAATTTTACATCGCTCAAGCAAATACCTTACAATTATAGCAGCCAGTACAATCAGGTCGGCCCGCATTTCAATAAGCCCCTTCATTTTTAACCGCTCGGCATAAGTGGAGCCAATTAATAAACCATACAAATTTATGAATTGGTCGTATCCCAAAATATTACTCTTTACAGTATAAGGATGTGTAAAAACCGGATCAACATGATAAATCATATCGGCAAAGCTGTCGAAAGCGCCTGATGATCCAACCATAACAGTGGGTTTATAACGGGCAACGGCTTCAAAAAAATCAGTAAGCCCGTTTTCAAGGATATGTTCCAATTCCAAAATCTGCGCGTGAGTGATAGGTTCCGATGGTTTAATCTGTTCGGCAAGACGTGCAACACCTAACGGGTAACTATGTTTCCAAAAAATTGAACTGCGATTGGCAATAATCAGTTCATTACTGCCACCGCCAATATCCATAATAACTGCCGGTTGATCGGAAAATTCCACGGCCTGCCTAACACCCATACAAATCAGCTCTGCCTCATAATCACCATTAATCACTTGAATATCTATACCAAATTTTTCTTGAGCCGGATGAAGCAACTGGTCACGGTTTACTGCAGCCCGTATGGCTTCGGTAGCATAAACCGCTGTTTTTATTGGCTGATAGTTCCTGATCTTTTCAAAAAAAATACTCAGGGCATCAAGCGCACGACGAATGGCATCGGCCGATAAATAATTACGGTGTATAGTATCTTTGCCAAGTTTAACACTTATTTTATCTGAAAATAAATGAATCAGTGCTCCCTTATCATTCAACTCCGAGATGAGCAGGTTGAAGGTATTGGTTCCCATGTCTATCACAGCAAGGTACATGTGTTCAGGATTTAATCCAGCGGAAGAATTCCCTGATCCCGGCTTTCTTACCATACATCAGTATCCCTGTTTTATAAATCCGTGCCGATAGCCAGGTAAAAAAGAAAAATGATGCAATCAGTAACACAGCCGACAGTGTAACCTGCCAATAGGGGACCCCATAGGGAATACGGGCCATCATAACCACAGGCGATGTAAGAGGAATGATCGAAAACCAGAACGACAAGCCACTATCAGGATTATAGATTGTACTCAGCATTACCAGTAATGCAATACCCAAAGGAATTGTCACCGGCATCATAAACTGCTGGGTATCTGTTTCCGTATCGGCCATTGAACCCACAGCGGCAAATAATGAACCATACACCAGATATCCGAACAGAAAATAAAACAAAAAGGAGCAACCGATAACTAAAAAATCAATGGCCACAACAGCAGAAAAAATATCCTGAAAGTCACTACTTGTAATCATTTGCTGGGGTTGCAGCGTACTGTTACTAAATAGATTCTGTGCCGGCTGTTGCTGCAATACCTCAGTTACTGAAGGCATAGCAAAGTGTTTATAAACCATCAACACAACAATCGTAAGCATTATCCACAAAGCAAACTGAGTAAGTCCCGCAAGGGCAATACCAATAATCTTTCCGGCCATAAGCTGGAAGGGTTTAACCGACGACACAATCACCTCTATGATACGACTTGATTTCTCTTCAATCACACCGCGCATAATCTGGGTACAGTAAAGCAAAATAAAAATATATGTAAGCAATCCACACAGATATGCCACACCCATTGCCACACCGGCATGTCCCGATTTTTCTTTTCCATCACGCGTCCACTTAATTGAGCGTACCTGTACCTGTGTTTTCACCGACTGAAGGATATGATCAAGATTATCAATATTGTATGTTTTCAATTTCTGCTTCTCAATCTCCTTCTCAATTGCATTGGCTATATGCATAGAAACAGCAAGATTCGGCTGCTTATATGACATCAGTTGAATTGCACTCGGAACATTATGAATTGAAGGCGCAATATACAACAAGGCATAATAGCCAGAGGTATCAAAACCCGCGCGCACCTCCTCCACCGAGGTATTCCTGAGATAACGAACACGAAGTGTACGTGTTTCAGGAATAATACCGGTAAACACTCCTGTGCTATCAATCACCGCAAGGGTTTTTAATTCGTCATTACTAAGTGATAAAAGATAGGAAGGCAATATAAATAATGCCGCAAAAAGGAAAGGGCCAAGAATCGTCATTATAATAAATGATTTCTTGCGAACCCTCACCAGATATTCACGCTGCAGAATAAGAAGGATTTTATTCTGTGCCATAATCACTACTTTTATTTCCGGCCTTTACTGCATCAATAAAAATCTCATTCATAGAGGGGAGCAATATTTTAAAACTTAATACCTGAAATTTTTCCGCATAAAGCTGCAATAAGCGGTTTCCATGTTCGCCGTCTATCACATTTATAACAATTGTAAACGACTCACTGTTTGTTACGGAATGCAATACCCGACAGCCGTCAATTGTCGGCAAAAGCTGATCGGGAATATTCCCGCGGCAACAAATCTCAATAATATTTTTACTACATGATTTTTTTATCATCTGTACATTTCCCTGAAGCAACACTTTTCCATGATCAATCAATGTTATCTCGTCACAGAGTTCCTCTACAGAGTTCATATTATGAGTAGAAAGAATAATCGTTTTACCCATTTGCCGGTAATTGAGTAATTCAGTTTTTATCAATGAAGCATTTACCGGGTCAAATCCACTGAATGGTTCATCAAGAATCAACAGGTCGGGATCATGCATAATCGTTGTGATAAACTGTACCTTTTGTTGCATGCCTTTTGACAGTTCCTCAACCCGCTTTGTCCACCACGACTGCAGGTTAAATTTTTCAAACCAGTCATTCAGTTTCTGCTTTGCTTCATGCCCCGACATTCCCTTCAGCCGCGCCAAATACAGGCACTGTTCCCCAACCTTCATTTTTTTATACAAACCGCGTTCTTCCGGTAAATAGCCAATGGAATGAAGATTAACCAGCGTATAAGGTTCATCTTTAAAAAACAGTTGTCCGCTGTCAGGGATTAAAATTTTATTAAGAATGCGAAGAAAAGTTGTTTTCCCTGCGCCGTTCGGACCCAATAATCCGTATATACCAGCTGTTGGAACCTCAATGGAAACCTTGTCGAGTACTGTGTTTCCGTCGAATGATTTAGTAATATTTCGAGCGCTTACAATATGCATGTTGCAATACAAAAAAGGTTCTTTACAAGCATGTAAAAAACCTTTCTCAGTAAAGTAAATAACAACTTTTTTAATACCTGTCCATCCATTTGAATTTTTGTTCTGATGCCCCCAACTTCATCCCGATACTCAGTTCGTGCGATCCATAGCTATAACTCATAATGCGGCTAAGGGTATAATCGAAACTATAGGCAATATAAAAATTACTGTAACGTACACCCATAATAGCAACCAAATCGCCATTAGTACGATAAAGAAGACCGCCCCAGTAATCATCCTTATAATTCAGTTTAAGCATAATATCGGACTGGTAGCTTAATCCTTTAAGTTTATTGGAAAACCCTTTAACCTCGGGTTCACTAATTTTAACCAGTACCGATGGTTCAATGTCATACTCATTAGTGAGATAAAGCCGGTATCCTGAAAGGAAGTAATAATGCCTCAACAGACGGTATTTTTCAAGACTTGAGCCAAGACGGATAGATGCCTGAAAAAGCTGATCGCCGGCCAATCCAGCATAAAAACTACGGGTGAGAAAGTATGTTCCGATAGAAGCATCTGGTCTGATCACAGGTTCAATTTCGGACTCTTTTGGATCTGGGTCATTCCATATCAGTTCATTTTTATTAATTTTAAACTGAAAGGTTGTTAATGCCATTCCGAAAGAAATCTGTGAACTTCGCAAATTTATATGATATGCGTATGCACCTTTAATACCAGTGCGGCTGACGGCGCCATTAACATCCCGGTAGATTACACCTCCTAATCCGACATTACCGCCCCTGCTCTTTTGCAAACGCCTGATGCCCAATAATCCGGACCCTACACCTGTTTGCCGTTTAAGCAAACGCCATTCGGCACTGACAGTATATGTATTCGGACTGCCCTTAAAACCAAGCCACTGGTCACGTGTAGTCATATTGACAGTAGTAAAACCATGTGCACCCGAAATGGCGGGATTTAATACATGCGCATTAAGTTTATACTGTGTATAAATGGGTAATTGCTGTGCTCCGGCAAACTGAACAATTGCCAGTAACATAAAACAGAACAATAACCTGTGCATCGTATAACCCATCACCACCGTAAACAAATTCTTTGTCGCTCTCCAAAAAAACAAATGTTCGCCTTCGTATAAAACAGTTAAAAATAAGCAAACAGTTTGTAAAACCTAAAGTAAAAATATGTTTTTTTTATAATAATCACAAATTTTTTTGGAGAAACTTGCCATACCCAAGCAAAAAACCGGGATGGAAACAAGTAACAGGATAGATGCTGCCGGCTATGGAAGGCAAATCGTTACGTTAATTCCCCAGTTCAACCAGAATATCGTCCTTCATAACCGAATCGCCCGCCCTGACATTAATTTTAATGACCTTTCCGGCTCTTTGGGCAGTAATTTCGTTCTGCATTTTCATGGCTTCAAGGATCAACAAGGGATCCCCCTCCTTAACTTCTGCGTCTTCTTCTACAAGAATCTCAATAATCTTACCCGGCATTGGAGCCAGCAAGGGCTCAAAACCAATATCTTTATGCTTTTTCTGTAAAAACTTCTTTCTTCGGAATGAAATTGGCGTCTCAATCGAAAACTGATAGGCCACACCGTTAATCACAATCTGGTATTTATTTTGATTTTTTTCTCCGATCTCAATGGCAAACTTCCTGCGTTTATAAATCAGATACATAAAACCATCTTCTTCTTCAATGCTTACATTGAGTCGTTCCCCGTTGTACAGGGCAACTCCGTCTTTTTTAAGCTCAAACTTGAACTTTTTTCCGGCCTTACTTAACGCAATAAACTTACCAAGCATAGTTTATAATGATTTAAGTCGTTTATTCAACAGCCATGGACTTAATGTCTGGCCTTTATTATAATCCACAACCGAATCTTCATCCATTTTTAATTCATTGGCAAAATCCTGTGTTGCCATGAATGCAGCCAGTAATTCCTCAACCGGTTCGGTATAAAACAAACTCTTCATCTCTGTATCAATAAAAGAGGTATTAATATCACCCTTTCTGAATTTTTTATTATGCAACAGCGCCTTAAAAAAAGGAATAGTTGTTCGCAATCCTTTGATTTGCGTATTATTCAAAGCATCAAGCGTATTTTGTATAGCTTCATCACGAGTAACACCATAGCAAATAATTTTGGCTATCATAGAATCAAAAAAAGGTGTAATTTCCGATCCCTCTCTGATACCGGTATCTATACGGATATTTTTCCCTGCTGGCAAATGCATCTTCTCAATAATCCCCATATTGGGTGAAAAATTTGATTGTACATCCTCGGCATTTACCCGGCACTCTATTGCCCACCCGTTAATATGTATGTCTTTTTGTGCAAATGACAATTTCTCGCCCCGCGCAACCCGAATCATCTGTTCAATCAGATCGAGTCCTGTAACCATCTCGGTAACAGGATGCTCAACCTGTATGCGCGTATTCATTTCCATAAAATAGAAATTATTATCTGCATCAAGCAGAAATTCCACGGTGCCTGCACTGTAATACTTCACCGACCGTGCAATTTCTATTGCTGCTTCGCCCATTTTTTTTCGTAAACTTTCGTTCAAAGCGGCTGAAGGCGCTTCTTCAATCAGTTTCTGATGCTTTCGTTGTATCGAACACTCACGTTCGCCCAAATGAACAATATTCCCGTGTTTATCACCAATCACCTGAAATTCAATATGCCGGGGCTTGCGAACATATTTTTCTATAAATATAGATGCATCATTAAATGCCTTCTGTGCTTCGTTAGATGCCATATTGAACATCTTTTCCATCTCCTCGGGCTTATTTACAATGCGCATTCCACGACCGCCACCGCCTGCTGCTGCTTTAAGTATTACCGGATATGCTATCTTCTCGGCAATGGATAGCGCCTCATCAACGCTCTTTAGATTCTTGGCGCTGCCTTCAACTAATGGTACATTATACTTTTTCGCCAACTGTTTGGCTATGGTTTTATTTCCCATTTTATAGATGGCATCAGCCGATGGTCCAACATAGATAATCTTCTCTTCATCGCAGCGCTGAGCAAAATATGGGCTTTCGGCTAAAAATCCGTAACCCGGATGAACGGCTTCTATCTTATTTGCTTTAGCCAGCGAAATAATTCCCTCAATATCCAGAAACTCCGGTATGCCTTCGGTATTGGGTATAAAATCTACCACCTCATCGGCATGCTCCAGATATAAAGCCGATGGTTCTTTTGCCGTGCGTATTGCATAGGTCTTTATCCCCATCTTCCGGGCCGTTCGGATAATCCTTACTGCTATCTCTCCGCGATTGGCAACTAAAAGACTTTTCATCTATGGATTGATTTATTTAAATGATGTTAAACACTCATTTTTTGGGCTGACAATATTAATACTTTTTTATTTGATAGTTAATTCAATGTTTTTATACAATTAATTGATTAATAGATATTTATAAATATGTAATTTATAGTATAATTACGAAAAAAAATGTTTTAAAACATTATTATTCAATTAATTAGAAAAACGCCATCGACATTATTTGAGTCATTCAAAAAAAACATTCAGAGAATATTCATTTTACAAATCAGTTTTTTTAATCATCCCTTTTATTTATTTTTGTAGCCCTTTTAAAACGGTGGATGTAGCTCAGTTGGTTAGAGCACTGGATTGTGGTTCCAGGTGTCGTGGGTTCGATTCCCATCTTCCACCCAAGTTATACATCCATTGAGTATTTTCCATGGTTTTTGTGTACATTATCAAATCATTAGCTGATGGGAAATATTACATCGGCCAATCGGCTGACTACATTGCCAGAATTAAGCAACATAACAACGGATTGAGTGCTTCAACCCGTAACCGCAGACCGTGGTCTTTAGTTATTGCTATTCCTTGTGATTCCAGAGCCCATGCAATGAAACTGGAACGGTATCTTAAAAATCTCAAGAGTAACACACGGCTTTTAAATTTTATCAAGAATTGTAATGGTGTCGTGGGCCCCGAAAAATAAGGAATCTTCGATTCCTGTTTTTTTTCGAGGGTGCTCGTTCCGTTTTTATCTGTTTTGCTTTCGCAAAACAGATAACGGTAACGGCATGCGATTCCCATCTTCCACCCAAGTTATACATCCATTGAGTATTTTCCATGGTTTTTGTGTACATTATCAAATCATTAGCTGATGGGAAATATTACATCGGCCAATCGGCTGACTACATTGCCAGAATT
>Ga0209381_1003300_pt1 | contig 17124 bp, 12 predicted proteins | sample DewCreD2012metaG_FD_184111 | JGI IMG/M metagenome (GOLD analysis project Ga0209381, IMG submission 184111) | Hot spring sediment bacterial and archeal communities from British Columbia, Canada, to study Microbial Dark Matter (Phase II) - Dewar... ...
TTCCCAAGTACAGGAACAAGCCCAATCTGCAAAATCACTGCACCGGCACCTGCATACACACCCCACCATTCCGGCTCAGTATGCGTAAACCCCATATAATGTGTTGCCAAAAACGCACCATAGCCGGGAAGCAAGATGTTGCCAAAAGGATTAACAACACAGCAAGCCTCCATTGCACGCTTGCTATCACTGTCGCCTTTTAGCAACTCCTTGCCCGAACGCTCATACGATACATTTTCATGAATCTTTGCAGTGATAGCTTCAAGCAAATTCTTCCTGCTTACCGTGGATTTTATTGCAAGCATATCACCCACAATATAATCACCATCAAGCTGCACCAGCGCCGTATATCGGCGCACAACTTTCACTGCACATTGCTTACCATTTGCCAGTGTATATGTTTTTTCTGTAAGCCCATGCCATTGCCCTGTGTCGATAATGTATGTGCGTGTATCAACTTTTGTTTTTATTCTACACTGTAAAATATCCTGATGCCGTTTAATAATCTCTCTTTTAACCTTAAGCGGAATATTTTGAGCGATAGTAGCCTGTACCGTTACTGTTTCTTCCTTAAATGTTATAGTGCTATCCATAGGCTTAAAAGACAGCTCACAGTAATATACCGGCCCAACAAGGAATACCCGCATATACACCAGTAACGACACACCATACAGGTGCGCCTTGCCAATAATATCATCCGGTGATTGTATGCCCGTTATGTTGAAAAAACTTTCAGCTTCAGATGGTACAAGCTGCCTGCATTCAACAAATGCGTCCTTTACAGCCTTTTCTGTTATGCTGCTCAAGGCTTTAATCATTGGCGTCTGTATGCTTGTGTTTATGATAATAACATCAACAGGCATATCGTCTGCATACACTGCTTGTATCCATAGCATTACGCACACAGGCAACATACACACCATTAGAAATGCATTGCGCATGATATCCCAATCACCTTTTCATAAGCGTTTATTTGAAAATCAGGAGAAACATCTACAGAAGTTATTTCACTGGTAACTGATAGTGCATACGGGACTGATATTGTATGAACTATCTCCACAATTTTTATAAGCGATAGTAACCCTGCAAATACATACATTGGTTTTGAATGTGAAGAGCCCCTAATATACCGGTTGCTTGTTTCATCCCAGTGCAGTGGCTTTGCATAGTTATACAGCAACCCATACACACACATATTAGTTAGATGAAAATACACATACCCCCACAGGCGATTGCCCTTATAGAACATGCCGCTTCCACTTCCCAACAAGGCAAGATAAACTTCAGTTGTTTTTGAGCCCATGGTTGGCACCTGACCCTCATAATAACGTGCCTGCTGTAAGTATTGATGTGAAAATGCATCAACAAATGAAGGCATACCACCAACAAGAAGCATATACCATGCAAAGTAGTATAATGCCATCTGATTCCGTGATATATCCTCATATTGTTTTTTAAGCTCAGCAGGCCTGTTGACAAAACCCCATAGCTCAAGCCCAATATAGGGCACAACATTACCTGCCCACAATAATAACCCGCTATAATCTTCATTGGCATAATAGCCAAACAATGGCACAACAACTGGCATTGTTGCACTTGCAGGCACTGTAAACGCCATCAATATACAGCTGTCCTCTGCCTGAGGTTTTTTAAAAACAATCTCTTGTTTTCTGCCATAGTAAAACTGTTTTATATTTTCAGCCTCTTTTTTAAAGTCAATGAGAATGACGCAACCATCCGGAACTGAGTCAGCTATTGTATTTTTATAAACCTCAATGGTACCGGCAGGAATCAGCACCGTATAGCCTTGATACATTGTCTGTACTGTGTAGCAGGTATATCTTCCTGAAATTGTATAATCACCGGTAATAGTGTTATTTTTTATTGTCAGAGGTACGGAATACTGCTCGCACAGCTTAGCCATAAACTGGGAAGCTATTTCTTCTGCAATATAGCTTGCCTCACGGTCAGCCTTGTCCAAAATATTAACTGCAACTGTGGTGCTGTAACTGCAGAATTGTTTGCCATAGTATGGCATATCAAGCCCATATGCATTAATGGTTATGGTATAGCCCCATGCAGATCGCTCCACTGTGCCCAGAACAATAATCTGCAAATCAGCCTGCTTTGCAAATTGCAGTATGCATTGCTCTTCATCACACGGCAGGCGCTGTAGTTGCTGTAATAAGTTATCGGGATTAATAATATCGAATATACCAAGAGATGTTGAAATATTGACACAATGGCCTCGGATAAGCGTTGCTAAATAGTTTTCGTCAGAGGAATACCCGCGTATAATGCCAAACCCTGCTTTGGGTTTTGCATACACCGAAAAAGAAAATGAAACAATATACATCACTATAATAGTGACTATGGTATGTTTTGCACAGATATTCACATAAACCTTCTTGCAACAATATATTAAGAATTTGCCTATATAGTATGTGCAACTCTAAAAACCACTTTTTTACGAATTATTACAATGACAAAAAGCGGTTTTACTCTATCTTTTGTGTCCACAGAGGAACAAAAAATAGTTTTTAGAAGTTCCCTTATTTAATGATTATATCATACGGATACAACAACAACACTTCTTCATTGGTAAGCGATTCTAACACCAACGCATTCATTACATACTGCAATATGCCCTGTAGCGATGCCTGAAAGCTGGTGCCTTTCAGTAACTTCCGCAAGTCAATATCTTTCTGAGGCAATTGCACAACCTGGAATTCCCCTTTAATATGTGCAAGGGTTGCAGCATAGGATATTGCTGCTATAAGCCCCCCTTCCTTATCAGCAAGCCTGTTCTGCAAAGCTTGAGCGCCGGTAAATACTTTCCCTTCAGCAACCGATGGAATGCTTTCTGATGGAATGTTTCTTCCAGTTTCAACTTTCTGAACAAACTCATTATAGGTAAAATCCACACTTCTCTGAATAAGCTGTTTTTCTTTTTCCGTGAAAGCCCTTGATTCTGAAAAAATATCCGCAAATTCACTCATCTTGATTGTTTCTTTATTAATTCCTAATTTACCGTATAATTCCTCTAAGTTAAATTTCCCAAAAATAACACCTATTGAACCGGTAATGGTTGCCTTGCTGGTAAATATGGTATCATTTGTACAGGCTATATAATAGCCGCCTGATGCAGCAATATTCCCAAATGATATTACCACTGGCTTTTTATACCGTTTCTTCATTGCCACAAGCGTATGCCACATTAAATCAGAAGCAACTGCCGAACCTCCTCCTGAATTAATGCGGATAACAACTGCTTTTATATTGTTGTCGGCAAATACCTTGCCAAGATATTTTTGATAGTTACTATCGCCTATCATTGCCGGAGACAGCAATCCGTCATCTTTAGCTTCTCCACGTATAATATTCCCCTCAACATAAATCACAGCAATTTTGGGTTTTTGACCCCAATCATACACAAACATCTTTTCCTCAATATAATTATCACAGGTTACCAGGTATGATACACCATACCGTTCAACACCTAACTTTTGCATAACTTCCAATGGCCGTGCGATGTCATCAATAAAGCCCTTTGATTGAGCTTGTTGTGGAGTAAGTATGCCACTTGCAATACATTGCTCCACCTCTTGTACAGATATATTCCTATCTTTAGCTATATCATGTATGTATTGCTGATTCAGGTCTTTAAGCAAGGAAATAATATTTTCCCTTGCAGCATCGGACATTTGTTGCCGTGTAAATGATTCACCAAATGATTTATACTGTCCCTTTTTAACCTCTTCAAACTTAACACCAATTTTATCAAACAGCCCTTTAAAAAAGTACACCTCAGCTTTAAGGCCTGTAATGCCAAAAGGCTGGTTGGGCACATAATATATTTTAGATGTTGCCGAAGCAATATAGTATTCAAGATTGCCCATTGATGCAAGGATGCAAAATACAGGCTTTCCCTTTTGCTTACAACGCTTGATTTCTTCTCTGAGTTCCTGCGCCTGTGCAAAATTTATAGACGGTGCATCTATCTGTATAATGACTCCTGCAATACTCTCGTCATATATTGCCTCCCGCAATGAGCGCACAATATCAAAAAATGATGATCTGGATGGCTCAAATAAGCCCTTATCCTTCACCTCCTTAACCTGATCCCGCAGAACTATTGACAAATACCGCATCCTGGAACTCAATGCATTTCTGAAGCGCTCTTCAGTTAAGGTAATACCAAAGGTATACGCTGTTGCCTTTTGCTTGTCAAAATTCATATACCCAAAATCATACATTGATGTGCCACCCGTCCTGGTTGAAATGTCAAATGGTATAGCCAAGGCAAAGGATATGTTACTTTCCATGTCATACTGTAACGAATACATGATATCATGCCATAACATCCCGGAAAGTGTAAACACATGCAATACATCTTTCCAAGGCTCACCTTTATACCGTTTAACGTCCCAGGCAAATGATAGGGCATTCCCAAATGGGCGGATACCCAAAGAATACCACTGGCGCTGCTTTAATGTAAACTGTTCTGACGATGGTTCATTGGCATGATCAATAACCATTCCAAATGAAATAAACCGTGATGGGAATAAAAGCAAACTATAGCCCCATGATTTTACAGGGTCATTGCTTACAGTATACCTGTTGTAACTTGCACCCACACCTAACCAATCAGTCAGCATAAACCCTTTAGCAAAATACCATGAATGCCCTTGTGTTTTTATGACTTCGTTCTCTGCAAATAATGCTTCCACGGTACTATATGCAATAGTAAACCCGTAAAATGTTGTAGCAGCGTAATGCATCCCGATATCGCCTGAATTTATATATGCATACCGGTATTGTAATGAAAATGCTTCATTAATATCTGCAAAGACAGGATTGAAATAACTATATGATGGAATTCCTGGCATTGAAACAGTGGCCCCTGGCATCAACACATCAGGAACTTGCTGCTTTAAATCAGGGAAGGCATTTCCGGTAAATAGGACATTAATCAAAATGCATGCCAATAACAGTAATGTCATCTTTGATATATTCCTGACCAAATGCAACAATCCCTTCTGTAATTGCATGGATTTTCTCCTCAATAGGTTTTGTTAATGAGTGGTTAAGTATTACATTCAATGAATCTTCGCCAAATGTTATATCACTATTGCTGTTATATAAATCTGTCAACCCATCTGTATACAGTATCATCTGGTCTTCTGAATTGAACGAATAGCGTGAGGAATAATACTGTGCCATAGGGTCAACACCCAATATCTTTGATCTTCCTTCCAGATGATATACTTTTTTATCGTTAGAAATGACGAGTGGTGCTATGTGCCCTGCATTAATATATTCCATAGACCGTGTTCGTTTATTATACAGGCCTATAAATAACGTTATAAGTTCAAATCCCGTATAGCGGATAGTGAGAAAATGATTTAATTCAGCAACTACTTTATCAATAGCTTTTTTTTCTTTTAGCATGCCGTTGATAATTGCACTGGTGGCTGATAAAATCATTGCAGCAGACAATCCATGGCCTGATATATCTGCAATAACAACTGCCACTCTGTTTTTGTCCACGGGGATGATATCATAGTAATCCCCGGTAACCTTTAAATATGGCCTGGAATATATTGAAAACTGTATACCATAATCTTCAGGCGGTTTCTTTGGGAAAAGCCGTACCTGGATATATGATGCCAAATCAAGTTCCTTTTCATAATTTCGGGAATTAATATATTCGGTCAAAGCCTTGCTGTTAATGACCAGCTGATGAACCTGTAACGCTAACATGGAAAGGAAGTTGAGTTCTAAGCTTGTAAAATAATCGCCTTTGTTATGCACAAAAAGAATCCCCTTTAAGGATTCATTAATATATACAGGAATACATGCCTCAATACCATGGTGTACAATATATTCTTCAACAGCTTTTTCATAATTTATATTGGAAAAAAAACTTGCCGAGGTAATGGTTTCATTTCTTGTTTTAAAAAAAGTAGCTAACGGCGAATCATCATTCAAAACAATAATCCTTCCATCATCATACTGATAATCATCAATAATTGCATAGCTTATTTTTTTAATCTTAATGAGTGTCTTTAATTCATTTTCAATAGCATCAAGTTTTTCCTTTAAATTTTTTGGCCATGTTATAATCTCAGCAATTCTCTGTAACGACAAAGAGTATTCATCATTTTTTAAAAATATAATATCGTCAAGTGCACGTATAATGAGCATCCTGATGTGAAGAATAATCAACATAATTACAAGAAAAAGGCCAATAATAATGGGGGGCGATAGTAATATGGAATAAAAATTATATATGTAAAATAACCCTATCGATATCACCACTGCAATGATAATATCTACCACCATTGAGATGCTGCTTTTTTCAAGATTGGCCACTGACCCCAAGCTGTAATTTGCCAAAAGCCCATTGCCTATGCTTACCGGTATGGCTATAGTAATTAACAGTGATAATAAAACAGATGCTTGCATGTCATAATAGGTGCCTGCAAGTAAAATCCAAAAGGGCAGCACACCACCTGCTACAATTGCAAATGCCACTACAATATTTCTTTTTATTAAAAACCTTGCGCGGTGGTTGTGTTTCAAAACTAACATGGCGGCAGCTACAATAAACAATATAATGGTAATAGCTCCATTAAGCTGATATACCTTTTCAAAGGGCAAAATATTGCAATACACTGTACCGGATAAAATAATTCCAATTGAAAGAATAACCATATACCACGATTTTTTAAATAATGAATTACTTTCCTTCAGCATAAATACAATATAGAATAACGAAAGAGGTATAAGACAGCTTAAAAAAGGATAAAGGCCATGTAATCGGTGCACAAAGAAAAGGTCTATGTATACAAGGCAATTGAGAGCCACTGCATTGGCTATTAATATAAATAAATCAGCAAACATGTCCTTTCGTGCATAATAAATGCCAGCAGCCCAGGCAATCAAAAGAATCGAAGAAAATGTAAGTATTAATACCAGCCACAATGCAATTGTATTATTATTACTTTTAAAATTCTGTTTAATAGTAGTATTATTAATGGTTGAGATACATTCCCATTCAGTTACAGTATTTGAATCCGTTTGCAGCGATTTGCTATCGCATGCCTTTAGATTTGCGTTAAATAAAGCATGCGGCGTATCATGGAGACGATATAAAAAAGTACTCCCTATCAACAGCCGATCAAACGGGTAAGTAACCGCATTTGTATAGCCATCAGGAACTGTTAGTATAAGCATAACAGCATACAAAATACAAAAAATGTAGAAAAGTATCCGTTTTTTCATTGTTCTGTAAGCATTAAAATAAAATTATTTTTTGGTACAATATGGTTTTCCTGCATTATATGTTGATCAGATTTACACTCTTTCACAATAGTTTCAGGAATTTCTCGTGATGTTATTATAAGTTTCTTGATATTGTTAATCTGGTTAATGGTATTATGGAGTGAAACAGGGCTAATGCGTGATTTTTTTTGCACATATACTTTGATATCACAATTTACTGACCTGCTTATGCAATATTGCTTCTTTTTCTTCTTCACAATCATTATAGGCAAATTTTCTTCAATCAATTCTTTTTCCTTAAGGACACCATTAATTTTCTTTATAATGCGGTCAGGTAAAAATCCCAGCCTAGAATAACTCTGTATTAATACACTGATTGCCGGGATCAGCAATGATAACAATGAAATGTTGGCCTTTAACGGACATAGCACAATATATGATGTCCATGAATCAGGGTTGTAAATGTTGAAATAATAAGTACTATCGCTGTCATTTTTTATCAACACGTACCTGGTCTTCTGTATAACACCTTTATCCTGCGGCATGAATTGCTTTAACACTTTATGCCCCAATTCATATTCCTTCTCAATCTCTTTGCTTTTAATCAATTCATGCATGAAAAAGCCATTAACAGTAACTATCGCAATTTTTGAAGATAAGGCTTTTAACATCAAGATATCCCTCTTGGATATTCTTCGTTTCATTTCACCAATGATCATCAGGCCCAAAAAGATGTCATGATAGTAAATGGGAATAATTATTTCTCCACCTAATTTTTCCATTTCAAACATGATGGATCTTTGAAAATGCAATGAAGAATCCATCTTGCTTTTAATCAGAACATCATCGCCCGACTGAATAACCTTGAATATAATATTATTTTTATCGATGTGGGCTTTACGTATTACTTTCTGTCTTTGCTGTTTCTGATAATATATAGTGTAATCATCAGTATCGTGAGAATAAAATATTAACAGCCCGGACTTAACGCCAATATACTGTAATACCTTGTCAAAGATAACCTTAATGATATCATCAAATGACTGCAGAGAAAGAAACATATCGACAGTCTGAATATAGAGATCTTCATATTTTAAAGGAATTATCTTCTTATAAAACCGTTCAATATAATACGTATACAGAGGAAATATTGTTACAATGGAAAATACTATAAACACAACAAGAAGATCACCCTCAATCTGCGCGGCATGAAGCATCCATCCCATGAGCACCAAAATGGAAAGGAAAACAATATTAAACCCCTGAATAATTAACTGCCGGAATACCCTCATATAGTGTCTATCTATCCTGTTACAAAATGTTCTTTAAAATCCCTCAATACTTCCTTAAATATATCTTCCACTGTACAATTGCCCTGTATAATAGCAAACGTAGAATCAACTATGGACAAATAATTCTTCCTGATTGTTTCTAGGGCATGTAGTGTTTCAAATATTTCTTTGTTTTCACCTGAACGTTTGTGTATTCGCTCAAATGCCACAGCCGGCTCAATATCAATGAAATACACTCGTTCAGGTATAGGGAATCCTTTTTCAATATTCATCCTGACAATGTCTGATGGCTTAATGCCATCCCCAGCCTGGTATGCTGCTGTTGAATAAAAATATCTATCAACTATCACCACATACCCTTTGTTGAGCAACGGCATTATGTTATGTTTTACATCATATTCCCTGTCCTGAATAAAAAGTTCAAGAAGCTTGTCCCTTGTTCCGGGGATTTTGCCTTTTAACATATTACGCAACGTTTTACCATATTCACTATCCGTTGGCTCCTGCAATAATGCCGCAGAAACTTTATCCTGGCAAAATGAATACAAAAGCCTGGCTTGCGTGGATTTGCCTGCACCGTCTATTCCTTCAAATACAATTAAAAGCGGGGTTTTTATTTTCATGATCGCCAGAGCATGTTACAGTTTATATGAATCTTTTTTTACATACCCTTGTACAAACTTCTCTTTATAATCCTCATAGCCTGGCCTTTCTAAAAGCCCAAAGGTAAAACGCTTCCCCTGTTCTACAGCTGGTTGATCATACGGATTGATATTATATAGATACCCGGCATACGCCGTTTGCATTTCTAAAAACATGATTAACTCACCAACAGCCTTTTCATCAAGTTTGGGAAGTATAAGGGATGCATTTGGCCGCGAGGCCTCTTTTAATACCAGCTCTGTTGCCTGCTCTTCAAACTCATTCAGTTTCCGTAAACTTTTACCGGTAAGGTATTCTAATTCCTGTTTGCCTTTGTAAAACTGCGGCATTATGATATCCGTTCCAAAATCTTGTAGCTTAAGGAATGTAATAACCTTGTCATTTGGACCTTCTAAATAAAGCTGTAGCTGCGAGTGTTGATCAATAGTTCCCAAGGCTGCAACAGGTGTAAGCCCGGCCATAACCTCTTTTCCCTGCACATCAAAGCGTTTGCCCAACGATTCAGCCCAGAGCTGCCGGTACCAATCCGCAAACAGGTGTAGCTTACGTGTATAGGGCATGAGCACATTAATACGCTTATTCTTTTTTATATCAAACAGGTAATGAAATGCTGCATTTAACAGTGGGGCATTGTCCCACACATCCTTGCCGTAATAACGCTGTACAACATTTGCTGCGCCTTTAAGCAAGCCATACGCATCAATCCCTAAAAATTCAGCTATCACCAGCCCAACAGCCGACAACACCGAAAATCTTCCACCAACATTTGAGGGAACAGGGAATGACACAAACCCTTCTTCCTGAGTAACCTGACGCAATATCCCCTTTTCCGGGTCTGTAATTATTACTATGTGTTTTGCATAGTCTTTTGTATGCTTTTTTATTGCATCCAATAAGATTGCAAAGTTTGCATTTGTTTCAGTGGTTCCTCCTGATTTTGATATGACCAAAAACAACGTTGAAGGTATATGCAATATGTTCAGAAGCGACTGCATCTCACCAGGATCTACATTGTCAAAAAAATATGCCTTGCACCGTTTTCCACGGATTGTATCGGGCAACTCATTAAGGTAAATATCTGCCAGAGCATTTTTCAATGCCTGCGGCCCTAACGCTGACCCTCCAATCCCAATAAGAGCCACTGTATCACACCAGGGTACACTTGCTTTAAATTTGCGTATGCCCTCAACAATAGAAGTATCAAACGGCAACTCAAGAAACCCCAGCATCCCTTTTGCCTTTTCATCATTCATGCGCTTAAGTGCAGCATCACATACAGGCTTAAGCTCATCTATATCCTTTTTTGAAATACCATGCTCAGAGCCAATAAACTCATCCATAAAATAATTAAAATCAAACTGTATCATAGTATACTCCCTCAAAAATACAATGTAATGAATGCCATTCCAAACCTCATCCCGAATCAATTGCAATATTAAAACCCTAAAACAAATTCAGAATAAAAGCCTGTCACACTGGTACTTGCAATGACATTGCTACTTCATCCCGTCATTGTGAGCGAAGCGAAGCAATCTCTTCCACTAAACTGAGATTGCCACACCCCTTGCGGGGTTCGCAATGACGTTGCTACTTCATCCGCCATTGTGAGCGAAGCGAAGCAATCTCTTCCACTAAACTGAGATTGCCACACCCCTTGCGGGGTTCGCAATGACGTTGCTACTTCATCCCGTCATTGTGAGCGAAGCGAAGCAATCTCTTCCACTAAACTGAGATTGCCACACCCCTTGCGGGGTTCGCAATGACTTTAGTTCTCCATACCATACATACAATAATTTTTATAAACTATAAATGCACAGCATGTCAATCATATTATTGGCGATAGTTACTGATATATTAACATTTTGCTAGCAAAAGGAATGATATACACAATCAACTGTGGCGTGCTTGCGCTTTTTTTAGCCTATCCATGATAGCCTGCCCTAAACCTACCTCAGGTATTTCCTCCGCATAAATAACAGCAAGCTTCATTGCATCAAGAGCATGGAGGCACGTAAAAAGATTTGCTGCAGCCTGCCGCATATCACCGTTGTCAGAAAGATACATGGTATGGATATTTTTAAATGGCAGATCTCTTTTTTTATAAAGAATAATTGCACAGGAGCTATCGTCAGGAATATTAGTTATATCTTTTATCAGAACAATTTTTGTTTTTGGTGCATAATGATAAGGCAACTGGCCAGGGGCTTCAACCTGTGTGTGTTTGATAATATTTACTTTGCCTGCAACAGATTCAATGTCTTCAACGGGTATCCCACCATGACGCAATAACGTAATGGCATCACGTTCAATTTTTATTATTGTTGATTCAACCCCAACAGGGCACTTCCCTCCATCCAGAATAATATCAACCTTATCGCCTAGCTGCTTTGCAACATGCTCTGCTGTGGTAGGGCTTAAGTAGCCAAATGGGTTTGCACTTGGCGCAGCTATTGGCACGCCACTTGCCTGTATCAGCTTTTGGGCAACCTCATGCTGCGGCATTCTCACAGCAACGGTATCCAGTCCCGCAGTAACTATCTCCGGTATACTATTGCTTTTTGGCAGCACCAATGTCAATGGCCCCGGCCAAAACGCTTCCATGCACCGTAACGCAATATCCGGTAGTGTTGCTACCACCTGCTGTACCATATTAAGGGAATCCACATGTACAATAAGAGGATCAAAAAAAGGCCTTTGCTTAATTTCAAAAATCTTTGCTACTGCTTCTGCATTCAGTGCATTAGCACCAAGCCCGTATACGGTTTCAGTTGGGAATGCTACCACATTGCCCTGTTGCAATGCTTGCGCAGCCATATGGATGAATGTATCTTTAGCAGGGTATATCATTGTTTACGGGCATCCTTTTTCTTGACATAAATATATTTGTGCACACGGGCGATTACCTCCCCCTGTTCATCCTTAACTTCGGCTATAAATTCCGGCAATGCTTTACCTTTTTTATCAACTTCCTTTTTTATTTGCTCTATTCGTTCATCTGGGATATAGAACTCAGCAAAAACTGTTGAGCGCCCGGGCTTTACAAAATCAATTGTTGCTGCCTTATCCCATACAATATATTCTTTACCCAGAATGTCCATAAGCAAAATCATGTAAAAGGGGTCGCACATGGCATATAGTGAACCGCCAAAATGTGTACCCACGTAATTACGGTTATACCATGAAAGCTTCATCTTCACATTGACCTTGTTAGCTTTTTCATCAAATGAAATTCGTATGCCAGCACCCATGAATGGCGGGTAAATATTAACTAGTTTTCTCAGTATTCGTTGCCGTGTAGTCATGCCTATCCCCTTGATCATGCTAAAAACTATCATCTTACTTTAATATAGTGCATCCCATGATTCATACTAAAAATTCAGTATTTATTCCTTAAAAATAATTTTACATAAAAACATGTACACTCCCGCCGCCGAAGGCGGCGGGAGTGTACATTAATTATTTATTGTACACATAAATACATTTAGGAATTAACAGTGGATTACAAAAATAATTTGACGCAATTGCCAAATCATATGTATCATTACCTAATCTAAAAAATATAATGCCACTGAGGTGAACCCATGAAAAATATTTTTATGCTTTGTACAATTTTCCTACTGATTGCATCTAGTTTATTTGCTGCAAACAATATTGGTGCTGGTTTTATTTTAGGTGACCCTTCAGGGTTAACTGCAAAATTTTTTATGGGCAAAAGTGATGCCATAGACATTGGTATTGGTGAATCTGCAGATGATTTATATATATATGCAGATTATTTACGCCATTTCCACGGTGTTTTCCCAATTAATGAATTAGTATTGTACCTTGGCGTTGGTGCAGGATTCCATGACTGGGAAAAAGACAATAAAAATGACCATGAAGAAGAAAATAGAATTGATGTCCGTATTCCTGTGGGACTGGAATATACCTTCACAAAGGTCCCAATAGGCATATTTCTAGAACTGGTACCAGCATTACGGATTATACCCGATGTAGATTTTGATATCCGCGGAGGTTTAGGCGCACGCTATTATTTTTAATTTCTTGAAGTTTTACGCAGAGTATACAGAAAAGATCAGAAGAACAAAAAGTTCTGCGTACTCTGCGTGATGGCACCTTAATAAAAAATTTATTTAATCTGGCCCACACCAATTTGATAAATTTCAAAACCATCTTTTTGTAATTTTTTCATGTTGTACTGGTTTCTGCCATCAAAGATTACAGGATTCTTCAAGCGCTTTTTAATCTCTTCAAAATCAGGGCTTCTGAATTCTTTCCACTCCGTAACAAGCAATAATGCTTCCGCACCAGAGAGTGCATCATATTTACTATCGCAATATTCTATATTCTGCAATCCTTTCAGATAAAAACCTTTTGCCTGTTCCGTTGCCTTGGGATCATAGGCCTTAACTTTTGCATTTCTTTTTAATAATTCTTTTATAATGGTAATACTTGCAGCTTCACGCATGTCATCAGTTTCCGGCTTAAAAGCAAGACCCCAGATTGCAAAAACTTTGCCTGAAAGGTCCTGGCCAAATCGCTTCACCACCTTATCCACAAGTGAAAGCTTTTGCCTTGCGTTGACATCCTCAACTGCGGTTATTATCTTTGGTTCATATCCATAATCTTTTGCTGTTTTTATTAATGCCTGCACATCCTTGGGAAAGCAGGAACCGCCATATCCAACACCTGGATAAATAAAGCTGTAGCCAATTCTGTGGTCACTGCCGATGCCAATGCGCACCATATTAACATCTGCACCAACTCGCTCGCAAATGTTGGCTATCTCATTCATGAAGCTTATCTTGGTAGCAAGCATAGCGTTTGCAGCATACTTTGTCATCTCCGCACTTCGAATATCCATTGCTATGAATCGCTCATGGCTGTGTGTAAATGGTGCATATAATTCTTTCATCACATTAAGCGCAACCTCATCATCGGTTCCAATGATGACCCTGTCGGGACGCATAAAATCTTCAACCGCAGCACCTTCTTTCAAAAATTCAGGGTTGCTTACTACTGAAACCTTATATGATACTCCCCGCTTTTTCAACTCTTCCTGAATGGTAGCCTTAACTTTTTCGGCTGTGCCAACGGGTACTGTTGATTTATCCACTACAATCATATCATGTGTCATAAACGCGCCTATTGATTGTGCCACATCAAGCACATGGCGCAAATCAGCACTGCCGTCCTCACCCATGGGCGTGCCAACAGCAATGAACATTACATTTGTTTTTTCCAGTGCTTCTTTAATATCAGTGGTAAAAAGCAGGTTGCCTTTTTTATGATTTTCTACAACCAACTCATCTAATCCCGGCTCGTAAATGGGGATAATCCCTTTTTTAAGTTTTTCAATCTTATCACTGTCGGTGTCCACACAAATTACCGTATTTCCCATTACTGCAAAACATGTTCCGGTAACCAAACCAACATATCCTGTCCCCACGACGCTAATTTTCATAATTAAACCCCTTTAATGTTCAATGAATATTTTATATACAATATAGTATATTATGAGAGCTATCTCCAATAAAATGCATTAATGCAGTTACCTGCAATATCTATCAACAATTATTTTTGCAAAGTATAATGAACTGGTAAATGCTGGTGATATTGCATTGAGCACATGAACCGTGTATGCGTCATGATACATGCAAAAATCCATTACCAGCTCTTTTTTTGTCCAGTCAACCAACTGGGGCCGTATGCCTGCTTTTGTTGTTTTCTCAATGTCACTGTACGATAACTTCTTCACCAGCTCTTTAGCATCACGGTAAAAAAAGTGGGGGATATATTTTTTTGGTTCACTGGCGGCAATACTCCTGAAACTGCTGTTTTTAAAAAATAGTAATGCATCTTTTAACAGTATATCAAAGCTTTCAACACCAAGACCCCGCAAAAGCCTATAGTGTTCCCTGCCAAAGACAGGCATTGCGGTTGGCCCTATATACACATCACCATAGGGATTTGCAGTAAAATGAACACCTAAAAAAGGATTGCGCACATCAGGCACCGGGTAGATGTTGCCCTTGACGCTAAGAGCACTTGTTTTTTTTAATTTTGCATAAATTCCTTTAAATGGAATTAATGTTAGATGTTCTGCCAGGCCACGGCTGTGAGCAATGATATCGCTGTATGCACCGGCACAATTGATAAGTTTTTCAAATTGTATTGAATAATTACCAGCATGTATAGCATTTTCATTTTCAAAACGGTGAAACGGGGTATTAAACAATACCTTTACACCTCTTTGTACACAATCATCATATAATGCCTGCATCACCACTTTAGGATCAACAACTGCGGTTTGTGGCGAAAACAATGCCTCTTGATGCGTCTTTGCGCAGGGCTCAATATCAGCCAATTGCGTGGCATTAATGAGCTTCACTTCAACGCCATTGTTTTTTGCCCGTGTTTCAAGCATGTGCAGCGTTTGCAGTTCCTTGCTATTCTTTGCAACAATCACTTTGCCTGTTTCCCGTACTAAAACACCTTTTGACTTGCAGAATGACTTCATGAGCCTGTTGCCTTCAATACAGGTATTGGCCTTCATGCTTCCGGCTGTGTAGTAAATGCCTGCATGCAGTACTCCACTGTTTCTGCCTGAAGCATGAAGTCCGGCACGTTCTTCTTTTTCACACACAATTATTTTTTTCTTTTTTTGAAGCGATAGCTCTCGCGCCACTGCCAGGCCAATAACACCTGCGCCAATAATACAGTATTCAGTTTCAATTTTGTTCATGAAGACTTAGCCCCATAATAATGATGTACGTGCAATTAATATTTTTTCCGTAGCTCCACCCTCACTAAGTTGCGAGGGTATAGTATTTTGTAAATATTAATTACAAGAAAAAATCATGGAATTATTGTAAGTATATCGCCATCGGAAGGAAATTCAACGGTTTTATGCAAGGATTCAACAAGTGCTTTCATTTTGTATAGCTGCTCCTGGAAATTTATATCTATCACAGGATACACGTGTACTGCGTATACCTCACATGGCCAGGCATCGTTTTGAATTAATGCTACAATATCTTTTGAAGAAAGATGCAATGGATATGTGTCATCTGATGCTATCCCCCATTCTATGACAGCACAATCTACTGATGAAAGTAGCCCACATAACGCATCGCAGTAACCAGTATCACCGGTAATTGCCACTGACCGTGTACCAAAATCAAAGCGGTAGCCGGATGAAAAATCACCATGTGCCAATGTCACTGATTCTACCTTATATCCATTTCCTTCAAAAACATCGCCATTGCTTAATTCAATCAGTTCCACTTTAAATGGCAATGGATAGTCACCCATAAAGGGCAAAAGCCTGTTATTATAAAAGTTATGCAATCCCTTTGGCCCAATAATTGTCAACGGTTCGGTTCTATGGCCTGTATGGTCCCACATCTCGCCCCATAAAAGATCAGGCAAGCCTGAAACATGGTCAACATGGTAATGAGTAAGGATGATTGTAGAAATAGCGCTGTAGTTAAAATCTGGATCATTGAGTGCAGCAATGGCATGATACGCCCCACCACCACAATCAACACACACCACCTCGCCATTAATTGAAAATGCTAACGCCTGTGGTTTGCGCGTTGTTGCGTTGCATGTACCTGTACCAATAAAGGCTAATTTAACCATTGTTTAGTAATTACACCCTCTTGTTCCCATAACAACAGCTATGCATATTAAACTTCATTACATGTTTAAACATGTTTTTTGTTTATATATACTCTACAATAGTGATATACTATAATGGATATTTTAGTCAATAAAAATTACATGATGGATAGTATGTCCCCAAAGCAATGAATTATTGCAAAATCCATCATTTTCATTGAACTGGATAAAGATTTATTTTTAATCGTTAAGGCGTAAA
>Ga0209381_1003308_pt1 | contig 17083 bp, 13 predicted proteins | sample DewCreD2012metaG_FD_184111 | JGI IMG/M metagenome (GOLD analysis project Ga0209381, IMG submission 184111) | Hot spring sediment bacterial and archeal communities from British Columbia, Canada, to study Microbial Dark Matter (Phase II) - Dewar... ...
GTTAATCCACTCAACGCACTTATGTCACTTATGTTGTTGTAACCAAGGTCAAGATCTGTCAAACTCGTTAATCCACTCAACGCACTTATGTCACTTATGTTGTTGGAACCAAGATAAAGATTTGTCAAACTCGTTAATCCACTCAACGCACTTATGTCACTTATGTTGTTGTAACCAAGGTCAAGATCTGTCAAACTCGTTAATCCACTCAACGCACTTATGTCACTTATGTTGTTGGAACCAAGATAAAGATTTGTCAGGCTTGTGCAACATTGCAAGCCGGTTATGTCAGTTATATTGCTTACACTAGCATCTAAATAAGTTAAATTAGCAAGGTCTGTTCCATATATAGGTGTTGGAGTTGGTATGTTTAAAGCTTGCCTTATCCTTGCCTCAAGGTTTGCATCAGGAAAATGTATTACACCAATGCAAGAAAAAGGTGTTTTTGTTGCCGTAGCTGTTGCTGTAACTGTTGCTGTATTTGTTGCTGTCATAACAACCGGTGTTTTTGTTGCCGTAGCTGTTGCTGTAACTGTTGCTGTATTTGTTGCTGTCATAACAACCGGTGTTTTTGTTGCTGCTGGTGTTGTTGGACTCTCATTTTTTTTGCAGGATAATAATGCCATAAATACTGCTAATACCAAAGTAACTATAACTATTGCTTTTTTCATCTTTTTCCTCCTGTGTTTGGAAAGTTTTTATTTCAATCTGTATATTTTATAAAGCATTCTTATAATACAAAATATCAATAATTATGTCAAATATTTTTATACAGTTTTCGATTTGCGATTTAAAAACATAAAACATTTGCGGTTTTAGATTTGAAAAATATTATTGATAAATTTGGAAGATCTCTACATTGTAGATTGCTGATTGTTTCTTGCTGATTGTATAAGACATTTACGATTTTCGGTTTTAAAAAATATTTTAGATTATAAAATTCAAAGATGTAATAGTTGCTTATTGCTGGTTAGATAAAATATTTACGATTTACGATTTTCAATTTACAATTTAAGAAAAAACATTTGCGGTTTACAAATTTTATTTTATTATCTTATCCTCTAATGTTGTTGGCGGTTTAAATTTAACCCTGTATTTTTTACAGATTAAATTAGCAGAGATTCTGCCGGATTCGTAAATTGTTGGCAATCCACTTCCTGGATGGGTGCCGCCACCAACAAGATAACAATTATCAAGGCACTCAAATTTATTTCTTGGTCTGAAATAAAGCATCTGCATTATATTATGTCCTAAATTAAATGTTGCTCCATAATACACATTATAATCATCACGCCATATATTTGGCGTATATACTTTTTCCACTTCTATATTTTCCAATAAATCCTTCATTTCAGTTCTTTTTACTATTTCTTCTAAAACGCGCTTTTTAAACGGCTCTTTTTCTTTATCCCAGTCAATATTGCTCTTTAAATTTGCAACAGGAACAAGAACATAAATAGTTGATTTACCCGCCGGTGCAAGTGTGGGGTCAATTATAGCTGCATTTTGAACATAAAATGAAATCTGGTCTGAAAGTGTAAGCCGTGTAAAAATATCCTCCACGTTTTTCCTATAATCCTTTGCAAAAAACACATTGTGATGCGGAATGTTATATTTCTTTTTTACTCCAAGGTATAACATAAAAGTTGAGCAGGAATATTTCCTTTTTTCTAAATTTTCTTCAGAATATTTTTTCACATATTTTTTATCCATTAGATTTGTAGCAGCATAAGAAAAATCAGCATTTACAATTACATCATTTGCTTCTAAAAATGTGCCATCTTCCAGTAATACACCTGTTACTTTTTTACCTTTATTTACTATTTGCTTTACCCTGCAATTTAATTTTAATTTACCACCTTTTTCCTCAAAAACTTTTGCCATTGCTTCTGAAATTTTATTCAGGCCACCAATAACATGATAAATGCCCCAATTGTGTTCAATATATGCAACCATAGCATAAGCAGCGGGGCATTCCCATGCAGACATTCCAAGATATTTTGACTGAAATGTAAAAGTAAATTTCAAATTTTCTGATTTAAAATAGCGCGATAAAATCTGATAAACACTTTTTCCCAAATCAAGATGCGGCAGGGCTTTTAATAACGGATTTTTCATCATTTCAAAAATTGAACTGTATGGTTTTTGTAAACACGGAAAAAGGTATCTAAATCTTTTTTCCTCACATTTTAAAAATTTATATAAATTTTTTTCTTCTCCCGGAAATTGTCTTTTTATTTCTTCTTCCATTTTTTTATGGTCAGAAGATGCCAGAATTTCATTTTCAAAAAATTTAAGACGATACATAGGGTCAAGTTTTTTAAATTCAAGGTAATCTTCTGATCTTTTCCCAACTTCTTCAAACATTTCATCAAGAACAAATTTTAACATTAAAAAAGTAGGCCCTGTATCAAAAGTGTATCCATTTAATTTTATTGGTGCATTTCTTCCACCCACAACACCTTCTTTCTCACAAATCGTTACATCAAATCCGCGATTGGCAAGTATCATTCCTGCTGTTAAACCACCAGGTCCTGCTCCTACGATTACTATTTTCTTTTTTTCCATTTTTTATCCTCCGTTCTTTCCCATGATTCTATTTTTCCTTTTACAATTTTAAACAACTTATTTGTCTTTATTTTTTTAATATTATACAATTTTTTATATAATAATAAATCCCTTTTTTTTAATTTTTTTAAAAGATGATTAAATTCGTATCTTATCTGTCCGGAAGTTATTTTTAGTTTTTTTAATTTATAATATCTACTTTTTGTTTTGTTAAAAAGATATCCCCTTTTCTTTGCTTCAAGATAAATATAAAACAAATATGTATTTATGTATTTGATAGATGCAGATGAATTTTTAAAACGCAGTAATTGCGGATGATTTTTATAGCCCCTTGTCTTACCCTGCAATACATTTTTTGCAAGCAATGCCTCACGCCATAAAGCAATCAAGCCCTTTGCATCAAGATATTCAGGACTTATTGACCATAACCGCATATTTTATTAAATGTGAAAGCCAAATAATTTAAAAGCATTTTTAACTAAATTATAAAATTGAACAGGATAAAGCACATAAATGACACAAAGACATCCAATTATCAATATTATGGATAGCCATTTTGTATAAAAACCAATGGTTCTTAATAATAATATCATTGATAAAAAAATTATAACTATTGTAATTAAAGTTTTTAAATCCATTAATGGCAGCATATAACCCGAAATATATTTTTTAGAAATTCCAATTATTTTTGAAATATCATAATTGATATTAAATACTATTAAAATAATCTGTAAAACTAAGCAAAGTAAAAGAATAATTGATGCTGCTTTTGTTGTTATTCCCCAGGTTCTGTATGCTTCATATAATGCCGCAGGAATGAGTCCTAAAATCATAATCAATGGATTTTTTAAAATAAATCCTGTTGCAATACAAATAGCCGCTATTACAGTGATTATTAAGCATATTTTTACAGGATTATTCTCAATAACTGTTTTAAAAGATGCTTTTCTTTTTTTACTTTCAATTTTCTGCTCATTCATAAAGCCCCTCCATTTTTTAAATTGATTTTTTGTTTTTTATATTTTATTATTAACCTGACCAAAAATCAATCAAAAAGGAGAAAAAAATGAAAGGAACAATAACTGAAAAAATACTAAAAAAACATATTATTGAAGGCGAATTAACCCCAGGAAAAGAAATTGCTATAAAAATAGACCAGACATTAACTCAGGATGCAACAGGAACAATGGCATATCTTGAATTTATTAATTTTAAAGTTGATAAAATAAAAACAAAATTATCTGTGAGTTATGTTGACCATAACACTTTACAAACCGGTTTTGAAAATGCAGATGACCACAGATTTTTACAATCAGTTGCAGAAAAATTCGGGCTTTATTTTTCAAAACCAGGAAATGGAATATGCCATCAGGTCCATCTCGAAAGATTTGCAAAACCAGGGGATACGCTTATTGGTTCTGATTCACACACACCAACTTCTGGTGGAATTGGAATGATTGCAATAGGTGTTGGCGGAATGGATGTTGCTGCAGCACTTGTCGGATATCCATTTTATTTTACCTGCCCGGAAGTAATCGGTATAAAACTTATTGGCAAATTAAAACCCTGGTCAACTGCAAAAGATGTTATTTTGTTTTTATTACAAAAGTTAACAGTAAAAGGCGGAGTTGGTAAAATTTTTGAATATTTTGGTGATGGTGTTAAAACTTTATCAGTTCCGGAGCGTGCAACAATAACAAATATGGGAGCAGAACTTGGTGCAACAACTTCTATTTTTCCTTCTGATGAAAACACATTAAAATTTTTAAAAACATTTGGAAGAGTAAAGGATTTCGTAAAACTTTTACCTGAAAAAAATGCCGAATACTCAAAAATTATTGAAATTGATTTATCAGAAATTGAGCCAATGATTGCTCTGCCCCATATGCCTGATAATGTTAAAAAAGTAAAGGAAGTTGAAGGAAAAAAAGTAAATCAGGTAATTATTGGCAGTTGCACAAACTCATCATATAAGGACTTAATGACAGCGGCAAAGATTTTAAAAGATAAAAAAGTTAATAAGGACGTTTCTTTTGTTGTTGCCCCTGGTTCTAAAACAATTTTAAATTCACTTATTAAAAACAAACATTTATCTTATCTAATAAATGCAGGTGCGAGAGTAATAGAAACCGCCTGTGGACCATGCATTGGAATGGGACAGACACCCTGCAGTGAAGGCGTATCCCTGCGTACGTTTAATAGAAATTTCAAAGGTAGGTCAGGAACCCAAAATGCTGAAGTTTATTTAGTAAGTGTAGAAACTGCTGTTGCATCTGCAATTTTTGGGAAAATTACTGACCCAAGAAAATTAGGCAAATACCCACAAATACCTGAAATCACAAAAATAGAACTTGACGATTCTTTGCTTTTAAAACCATTGCCGCCTGCTAAAAGAAAATCAGTAGAAATTATAATGGGACCAAATATAAAACCTTTGCCAGAAGAAAAACCATTAGCAGATACTTTTTCTTTAAAAATTCTTGCAAAATTTGGTGATAACATAACCACAGATGATATAATGCCCGCAGGTGCAAAAATACTGCCGCTTCGTTCAAATATTCCGGAAATCGCAAAATACGTATTTTCAAAAATAGACAGTGATTTTTACAAAAAAGCAATTGATGCAAATGGTGGGACAATAATAGGTGGAGAAAATTACGGTCAGGGTTCTTCACGCGAGCATGCTGCCCTTGCTCCTATGTTTCTGGGAATTAAAGTTGTTATTGCAAAATCATTCGCAAGAATTCATAAAGCAAACCTTATTAACTGCGGCATATTGCCGCTTACCTTTGTAAATCCATCTGATTACGAAAAAATAAATCAGGGCGATACAATAACATTTAAAAATGTCATTGCCTCATTAAAAAATAATAAAAATATAAAAGGTCTCTTAAATAATAGTAGTGAGCTGGAATTTACTTTTACATTAACAGATACAGAAAAAAACATAATTTTAGAAGGGGGTAAAATAAATTATATAAGAAAAGAGTTAAAACTTAATTAAAAAAACGAGAAGCGGACACGATAAAATAATTTTTATTTTCTCTTTTTAAAATATCTTTTTCTTTTACAATTTGAACAAAAGGTATATTCCCTAATTTTTCAGCAAAATATCTATGATGGGTTTCTATGTGTGTATCTTTTAATTTTACCTCGCATAGAAAAAATGGTTTTGAGTTTTTTACTATTAAAAAATCTGTTTCTTTTCCTTCTCTATTTCTAATAAAAAATATATCATATTTGTCTTTTGTTAATAAATTCCACAAATCAGTCCTTACTTTTAATTCCAGTGCCACATAATTTTCAAACCTGGCAGCTTCATCTTGCAACAGAGAATAATTATAAAAGAATAATTTTGTCATTTTTTTATTTAATCTTTTTAAATTACCAGTGAATGTTGGTATATAAAAAACAAGATAATTAATATTTAAATAATCAATATATCTTTTGACTGTTCTAAAATTTAATTCTGTATCCTGTGCAATTGATTCAATTGATAATGGCGCCCCGATTTTTCCTGGTAATAAATATATTATATCAATTGCCTTTTCTATAAATTGTAAGTTTGAAAGTTCTTTTAAATCAGTTCTTACTACTGTTTCAAAATATTCCTGATTCCACATTTTTAAAAATCTTTCGTCTGACTTTAATAATGGTTCAGGAAATCCGCTGTATCTTAATAAATCGTCCATTTTTTCCTGCGAATCACTTTTATTTTCAATGTTTTCTAATATATAATTTATTGCATCGTCTTTTACCATTATATGTTTAATACTGTTGCCGTTAATCTCCGATAAAATAAATGGATAAAGTTTAAATAAAAAATATCTACCTGTTAAGATATCCCCTGCTCTTCGCAAAATATCTATCCGCGCACTTCCTGTGACTAAAAAATTATACTGGTTTTCATAAGAATCAAAAAATCCCTTTAATATATTTTTCCATTTAGGCATTTTATGTATTTCATCGAAACAAACCCACTTTTTACTTTTTGTTTTATTTTCAGGTAAAAAATTTCCATAAATACGGTAATTTCTTTTTATTTCAGGCAAATCCCAGTTATAATAAAAGTTTTCACAATTTTCTTTTTTTAATTTACTTTTTGCCAATGTTGTTTTGCCACATTGCCTTGGTCCTGTTATAATTTTTATTTGCCTTTCAAACAAAGGGTCAAATATTATTTCCTCTAAATATCTCTTTATATAATTCATAGTATGCACCTCATTTTTTTACATTTTTGCATACATATACAATTTTGTCAAGACAAAATTGTATATGTATGCATTTTTGTCATCAGGTTATTATTGTATGAATTTATATACTTAAAAGTAATTAATTAAATACTATATTTAATAACCTTTTCTATTGTAAGTGGATTAGGGTCATCAATATCAACACTGCTCCATGCATCCATCATATATTTGTCAATATATTCATAAGGCAGATATCCATAACCCTTATCTCCCCAGTTTATTCCCCATGAATTTTTAAATTTTATAAAGCCGGTTTTATCATCATAACCAACAGGACATATAGCATGTCCACCTAATGTTCTTTCGTTTTTCTTTGGCATTTTTACTTTTCCGTCTTTTGTTTCCATCATACCTGAGAACACATAAACACCTATTACACAGGGTCCTTTTGTTGCAAGAGTTAGTTTAAGTTCGTTTAAATCCACTATTCTTGCGTATGCTTTTATTTTAAACTTTTTAGCATCAGTTTCTGCTCCTTTTTTTGGTTTGTCTTTTTGATGAGGCTTGTATTGCCAGAATTTTTCCCTGCATACACCTATTTTTTTCAGCACCTTTACCGCTATTCTTATACTTGTCCCTTCTGAATCCGGCATACCATCTGTTTTTTTACACTCGTTGTATAAAAACCTGGGGGATAATTCAATTAACTTTCCATAATCTATTTTTTCCTGATATTCTTTCATACCAACTGTTGTTGCAAATCCAACACAGGTGCCTTCGTCTCCCTGGTCCCTCACTGGTGACATTTTTGGTGTCCAGTCAATTTTCTTTGGAAGTTTTACAACAGGTAAATAAGCTCTCATCAAATAATCTCTATTATCTTTTTTATCTCTTAAACATCCCAATTTAAATCTCATTTCCCTTTTCTCCTTTCCTTTAAATTTATATATCTTAATATTTATCTTATAAATTTTTTAAATAAAAATCAATTGTTTTTTTTGTAGAGATGTAATTATGATAAAATAAAAATTGGATTGTTGTTTGTACCGGAAAGATAGAAAACTGGATTGTAGAGACAGGGCTCCGTCCCTGTCTAAAAGGAAATATGATTAGGATGTAATTATAATAAAAACAAAAAAGAAACGATGGTGGAACCTCGTCTCTACAAATACATTTTTCTGTCATTCCCGTGCAAAAAGGAATCCAGTTTTAAATTGTAAATTGAAAACCGTAAGTTTTTTAATTATCAATTTTCAATTTTTTATTCTTTATTTTTCTGTTCTTAAATCGGAAACCGGAAATGTATTTATTAAATCCTAAATGTCTTATCCAATCCGTAATCAGCAATCATCAATTGACAATGTATTTATCTCCCCCTCACCTTTATCCTCTCCCCACAGGCTGTCCATTACCCATATCTTTATCTATATAATAAGAAGCAGGTATATCCTGATTTTTGAGGAAAATTACGGGTGGTTCGCAGTGTTGTCTAGTTTACTTACTCCCAATTTTATCGGCCTTCTTAATCCTATACAAGGGTTGTTGCGTAAGCCTCGTCTACCTTTGACTGTAAATTCTCTGCATGACTTTTTCTCAACCGTTTTTTACGAAAAAATCAGCGGTATACCTGCTTCTTGATACTTATGGGTAATGGACAGCCCCGCAGGGTAGAGGAAATTTTTTCCAATCCGCAATCAGCAATCAGCAATCAGCAATCAGCAATCAGCAACCAGCAATCAGCAATCAGCAATCAGCAATCAGCAACCAGCAATCAGCAACCAGCAATCAGCAATGTAGTTTTATATTATTTATTCCTCTGTAAAGATGCTAAAATGCCAAATAAACTTAAAACAGTGGATATTAAAAATGTTATGCTGACTGCTTTTATAAAATCAGGATAAATTGCCGGAGTTATTTTTAAATTTCCAATAAATAAAGAAAGCGTAAACATACCTAACGCAAGGCCTATCATCTGGCCTGTTACCCTCATAGTCCCAAGTGTTGCAGATGCTATTGCATAATTCCTTTTTTCAACAGAACCCATAACAGCATTTGTATTTGGCGATGAAAAAAAAGCAAGACCAAAACCAATAAGAAGCAAAGCACCAATGATATTTAATATATGTGTATTTTGATTTAAAAAAATTAAAAGAAAAAGTCCAAGTGCAGTTATACCCATACCAAGTGATGCTATTTTACCAGGATGTTTTTTATCTGATAATCTACCTGCAATTGGCGCAAAAATCATCATAATAACCGGTTGTATCATAATAACAAGCCCTGCATTCTGTGGAGTAAATCCTTTTACATACTGCAAATACAAGCTCATCATAAAACCAACTGCAAATGTAGAGCTATAATGTATCATTGCAGCAAGATTTGAAAATGCAAAAACCTTGTTATTAATAAAAAGTTGCATATTGATAATTGGTTGTTTTATTTTTAACTCTACAATTATAAATAATCCAATGAGAAGCAAACCCAAAACCAAAAACAATATTCCATTTTTATTAATATTTGTAAGTCCAAAAATAACGGAAAATATTGCAGGCCCAAAAATCAAAGAACCAAATAAGTCAAATTTTTCTCCTTTTGCCTCTGCCCACTGCGCATTTAATTTCAATAAAACAAAAGAAACTGCTATTAAACATAGTATTGTATTTATAACAAATATAGAACGCCAGCCAAAATTATGGGTTAGTATTCCGCCTAAAAATGGTCCTGCTGTCATACCTGTGTAAACAGAACTTACATGCCAGCCAAGCGCTTTACCTCTTTCGTTTCCATCAAATACAGAAGTAATTATTGCAACAGATGTTCCAAAAACCATTGACCCACCAACACCCTGTATTACCCGCAGTAATATAAATAAAAATCCGGAATTTATAAAAATGGTAAAAAAAGAGGCAAAAGCAAAAATTAAAAGTCCAGCAATAAAAAAATTTTTCCTGCCATATATATCAGCAAGACGTCCCAATGGCACCTGAAAAATAGCAGTTGTAAGCAAATAAGAAGTGGCAATCCAGCCAAGCATTACAGCGCCCATTGAAAACTCTAACCCAATTGCAGGCAATGCAATATTGATTGATGAGCCCATAAAAGACATAGAAAAGGAACTTATCATTCCTGCAAAAAGAGCTGAATATTTTATTTCTTTATTATATTTATATAAATTATCCATTTAATTACATAAATTTCTTCTTTGCAAATTTACTTTCAATCCATTCATAAACAGCAGGGACGACAACAAGAGTTAAAAAAGTAGATGTTAAAAGCCCACCTATTACAACTATTGCCATAGATTCTTTACCTTTTGCACCTTCTCCAATGGATAACGCAATTGGAAGCATACCAAAAATCATTGCAAAAGATGTCATAAGAATAGGACGCAGTCTTATGGGTGCAGCATGTAATATTGCTTGTCTTATATTCATACCTTTTTCTCTCATTTTATTTATAAAATCAAGAAGAATTATGCCATTTTTTGCAACAAGTCCTAAAACCATAAGAAGGCCAATAAAAGCATATAAATCAAGATTGGAACGTGTGATTAAAAGCGCAATAAATGCTCCTATTATAGCAAGCGGCAGAGCAGTCATTAAAATAAGTGGCTGGATAAATGAATTATACAAAGAAGCAAGTATCATATACATAAAAATAATTGCAAGAAGCATTGCAAACATCATCTGAGTCATCATATCTGCAAACATCTTTACCTGACCGCCTGATATATATCTAAATCCCTGTGGTAACATAACTTCCTTTTTTAATCTTTCTTGAATTTTTCCATTTACTTCTGACATACTATAACCAGGCGCAAGAGACGCAGTTATCTTTACAACTCTTGTTTTATCTTCGCGTCTTATTTCTGTTGGGCCAGACGCATCATAAATATTTACAACAGCAGAAAGCGGTATCTTTTTACCCATTCTATTTGTGAGAACAATACTTTTAATATCATCTTTTTTTCTGCGGTTCTTTTCGTCCATAACTAATATTATGTCATATTCTTTTTCACCTTTTCTAAATTTTGAAACTGTGTCACCCTGTAAAAGTGTTCTTAAAGCCATTCCAATTTCATAAGCAGAAAAACCGAGTTTTTCTGCTTTTATAGGGTCTATCTTTAAAACAAGTTCCGGTATTCCCGGTTTTAAGGTGGTGTCAACATCTACAGCACCTGGCACTTCCATAATAATGTCTCTTATTTTTAAACCTATTTTTTGCAATTCATTCAAATCATTTCCGGCAACAGTTATTAACACTGGCGTATTCATATCTGATGAACCACCACCCATACCTGATGATGCTGACACCCTTACCATACTATCAAGTTTGTTTTCAACAAGATAATTTTTAATTCTCTCAGTTATTTGTTCTGGTTTGTATTTTCTTTTTGTTATTGGTTTTAATGATAAAAATAGCATACCCTCATTAGAAATCTGGGAGTTTGATTGCATATTTGCACCAGTAATACAAAAATACGATTCTACATCTTTTTCTTTTTTTACAAACTCTTCTACTTTGTTCATAACAAATTCAATCTTTGAAGCAGGCGCACCTGAATATGTTTTTAAACTCAACATCAGGAAATCAGAATTCTGCTGCATAAATCCCTTACCAATAAATGGTAGCAAAAAGAAACTTCCAATAAAAAGCACGATTGCACCAGTTAATATTTTTTTCTTATTGTTAAGTGCCCACATTAAAATATCATTATATACATTTAATAAATCTTTATATAATTCATTCCATTTATCCGATATAATATAAAAATACTTTCTCCATCCGCTTTTTATATCTTTTTCCTTTTCCTTTCTATACCAGTAAGCAGAAAGCATAGGCGCTATTGTAAAAGCATCGAGCAAAGAAACAGAAAGGGCAAATGCAACGGTTAATCCAAATTCTTTAAAAAATTGCCCTATTACACCTGTTAAAAAGGAAATTGGTATAAAAACAGACATAACAGATAAAGTAGTTGCAATAACAGCAAGTGCAACTTCGTTTGTTCCTTTTTCTGCCGCTTCTTTTGGATTTTTGGTTTTACTTTCTTCTAAATGTCTGAAAATATTTTCACGCACAACTATTGAATCATCTATGAGTAAACCAACTGCTAATGCAAGTGAAAGTAAAGTAATACTATTTATCGAAAAACCGGCAAGCCAGATTAATAAAAAAGTCCCAATTATAGAATCAGGCAGCGCCAGAGCAGTTATAACAGATGACCTGAAACTGCCAAGGAAAATAAAAACAACAAAAACCGCAAGTATTGCTCCTATTATTATATTTTCCTGGACACCTTCCTGATTTCTTATAATATTTTTTGTTGTGTCACCGGAGATGGTTATAGAAATATCCTGAGAAAATTCTTTGTTTATCTGTTTTATTTTTTTAGTTACTTCCTTTGCAACCTTTACTGAGTTTTCACCACTTTGTTTATAAACCGCAAACATAACACCCGTAGTCCCATTTATTCTTACTTTCACATCATTATCTTCCGGTAAAAACTCAACTTTTGCAATATCTTTTAAAGCAACTATCTTTCCTGTCATTGTAGTTATTGGTAAATTTTTAATCTCATCAATATTATTAAATTCACCAACAACTCTTACTGTTGTATTCTTTTCATCTCCTTTTAATTGTCCAACAGGAAAATTTAAATTTCTTGCTTTTATTGATGCACTTATCTGATTTATATTTATTCCCTTTGCTAATAATAACGATTTATCTATGGTTATTCTGATTTGTTTTTCTTTTCCACCAAAAACAGTAAGACCTGCAACTCCTGGAATTTGCTCTATTTTGGGTTTTATATCATCTTCTAATATGTCCTTTAAAAAATTAACATCTCTTTTGCCATTAACCGAGCAAAAAAGTATTGGTATATCTTCAAAAGAAAATCTACTTATTATTGGTTCCTGTATATCATCAGGCAAATAAGGTCTCACTTGTGATAATTTACTTCTTAATTTTAATTCAGCAAAATTAACATCAACTTCAAGGCCAAACTGTGCTGTAATAATTGCAACACCTTCTCTTGTTGTTGATAGTACTTTATCAATTCCTTCCAAAGTTGAAAATGAATCCTCAAGCGGTTTGCTGATAAGTGTTTCAATTTCTTCTGCTGATGCTCCCGGATACACAATGCTTACCATTATTGTCGGGAAATCAACTTTGGGCATTAAATCAACCGGTAATCTGAAATATCCAACAAGCCCGAGTGTTATAATTGCTGCAAAAATCATAATTATAAACACAGGCCTTGTTATTGATAATTTAGGTAAATTCATTTTTGCCTCCAATAATTAAACTTGCACTTTTTAATTTATATTAATTAAATCTACTTTTATTTTTGCGCCATCATAAATTTTAAAATTACCATCAACCACTACTTCATCACCATCACTGAATTCTCCGTTTATTTCAACAGAATTTTTATATTTAAAACCCTGATTTACTTTTACCTGCTTTGCCACACCATTTTTATTTAAAAAAACAAATGAATAATCTTCTGCCAGTAAAATTGCACGTTCCGGAACTATATAACTTTCTCCTTCTTCTAAAATAATATCCACATTTGCAGAAACACCTATTTTCATTGTTCTTGCTTTATTTACTGCTTTTACAACAATTGTTCCTGCCATTATGTCTTTATCAATAACCGGTGGCACAGAAACAACCTCGCCTTCCATCATTACTGCTGAATCTGTGGTATATGATATTACTGCTTTTTGTCCTTTTTTTATTTTTAGCAAATCACCCTGGCCAACATTTATTACAACTTTTATATTTTCATCATTTGCAACTTCTGCAACAGGTATCTGCGGATTAACAGAATCGCCCCTGTCCATAAAATATAATTTTGTAACAATCCCGGATATAGGTGATTTTACAGGTGCTAATTCATATTTAAAACCAACCATATCACGGTCAATGTAAGCGATTATACCTTCCCTGTTTATTGTGTCTCCTTCTAAAACTGCATTTTTAACAAATTTACCCGGAACCTGAGAATATACTTTTATCTGTGGGTCACCTTCTATAATACTTTGATAAGATAATATGTGCGGTACTTTTTGTTTTACAAGTTTTACTGCTGTAACATTATAAACATTTTCTTTAAATCTCTTTGCTCCTTTGAATATACTGAAAACAACACTTATAAGTATAAGTATTCCTAAAACAATCACTGTCCACAAACCAATACCTTTAATCTTTTTTTTATCCATAAAATTCCTCCTTGGGATTTTTTAATTTTTTGTTAAATAATTTTATTCAAGAAAATTTTGAAGTTTTTGAATGGTTGTTGTGTAATTATATAAGGCATTTAAATAATTTGTTTTTGCACGTAATAAGCCTGTTTCTGCATTTAATAAATCCACTGATTGGATCAAACCATTTTTATAACTCGTCTGAGCAATTCTGTAACCCTCTTCTGCCTGTTTTATAAGTTCATCTGCTGCTTCTATTATCTGGGCACTTTGCTCCAATGAAGTGTATAATACTTCAAGTTGTATTTCAGAATAATTATCCATACTTTCTTTATTTATTTTTGCCTTTTCTGCATTTGCCATTGCTTCCTTTATGGAAGCAACATTTTTAAAACTATCAAAAAATGTCCACTGCAGGCCCACCGAAACATCCCATGATGAATTCCAGTATTCATTCTCAATATGAAAATCACGTTCATCTGAATAATAGTTGTAATTGGCTGACAGTGCAATTGATGGCAATAATAAAGACATCTGCAATTTACTCTGTAAATCACCAATATTATTTATATGCTCTGCTATCTCTCTGTCATCATTTTTTTCAGAAAATTTTTTCTTTATTTCATCATAAGTCATCTGCAATTTTTTATAATCAGGCGCACCTTTTAAAACAATTTCTTTATCAAAAGAAATTCCAAGTGTGTTTTTTAAATTTAAAAGAGCGAGTTTATAACCATCCTCTGCTTTTTTTACTTCCGGCTTTGTATTTGCATATTGCACCTGTGCCTGTAAAACATCAAAGTTTGATGCCTGTCCATTTTTAAATTTTGTCCTTGTAACCCTTAAATATTCTTCGTTTGCTTTCAATGTCTCCTGCTGGACTTTACTCATCTCCTGTGCAATTAATGCACCATAAAAAGCAGAAATAACATCAAGTTTTAATTTTTCTTCTGCTTTTTTATAATTTAAAAGTGCGATTTCATAATTTTCTTTTGCCAGTAAAAAACCAAATGTGACTTTTCCAAAAGTAAATAATGGCTGTGATAAAGACACTCTTGCAGAATAATAATTTTGAACTCCCATTGGAAATGAAATCGGGGTTGGCCCAAATACGCCTGCAGGTATTTCAATTATTGATGCTTTATATACCGGCTGATAACTTCCCATAAGTGAAATGGTTGGTCCGTATGCAGCTGCTGCTTTTTGCAACTGTGCCTCTGCAATTTGTTTATCAAGTTTTGCTATCTTAAAATCCCTGTTATTTTCATAGGCAATTTTGTAACATTCATCAAATGTCAATTCCACCTGATTTTTTAAATCATCATTTGAAAAAATAAAATTAAAAAGTAATAAAGAAAAAATCAAAAATAAAATTTGTTTTTTTAATATCTTCATTTTTTCTCCTTTTTATTAATAATAAAATTTCCAGGCAAGCGATGTTTTTATAATATGAATTTCTGGTTGGGTTTCATCTTTGCCTGAAATAGTTGGTCTTTCTATTTTTAAACTTATATTTGAAATATCAGTAATATTTAAATTTACAGAAATTCCGAAATTATAATATTGTGCAGTCCAGGGAGAATCTGTAAAAATTGTATGCAAATTAGAAATGGCTACTCCATATTCAAAAAATAAATCAGGATATATTAAATTTTCAGAAAGTATGTTTATTCTCACTCCACCTGCTATTGGATAAAATGAATAGTGACTCTGCCAGTCCTGATTAAACATAAAGAAATAAAAAGAACCAGCAGCATAAATATCCACCCATTTTAAAATATTTATACCTGCCTTTGCATCTATTGCCATTGTATCCTTTGTTCCGGTTGTATTATTTTCAATATTACCGGGTGAGATTATGCTCGCATAACCCAGTCCAAACTCTGTAAAAAATAATTTATCCGCATAAACAAATGAAATACTAAAAAACAAAAGCAACAAAAAAATAATAATTTTTTTATTCATTTTCTTTCATCCTTTCAAATTTATTTTTAATTTTTGTCAAAATATCAATTAACTGGTCCTTTTCCTGTGATGTCAGACATTTTATTAATTCTGATATTCTTTTATTTCTCTCCTCTATATGTAAATTTACTTTTTTTTCTGCTTCTTTTGTAATATATACCCAGACAGTCCTTCTGTCTTTTTCGTCGTGTTCCCTTGTTAAGATATTTGCAGAAACAAGTTTATTTACCATCTCTGTCATTGTGGGCATTGTGACTCCTGCATTTTTAGCCAGTTCGCTCATTTTTGCCTTTTTGTTTTCATATAAATACGCAAGTAAACTCATCTGGCCCAAAGTCAAATGGCATACTTTGTCTTTTACAGAAAATTTTGGAACTTTTCTTTTACCAAAATTTTTTGATATTTCTTTTATTGTTTCTACAATCTTTTTCGTCTTATCATCCATTATTTAGCATCCTTAAAATTTAATATATCTAATATTTAGATAACCTAATTATATATAAAAAATAATTTTTTGTCAAGTGGAATTTAAAATTTTTTTTGTTTTTGTAGCCGCAGGTTTTAGAGCGTGTCTCAAAACTTCGCTTATTTGAAAAAAAGGGGGAATTTTCTTTCTTTCCCTGTTTTATAAAAGGGGGACACAGGGGATTTGTTTCATTTGCTGATTGTCTGTTGCTGTTTGTTGATTGTTAATATCTTCTTGATTTTCTGTGTTCGGGCGACCACACAGGGTCGCTCCTACCAATAATCTCAATTCTCGCTCTCTTGTTCTCTCATCATTCCTGCATCTGAATAAATTAGGTGTAAACTCCAGCAGGAATCCAGTTCTTTGTTTTTCCAATCAACAATCAGCAAACGGCAATCGGCAAGGTAGTAATTGAATCTTCCGAATTTTCTAATTTACTGATTGCCTAATTGCCTGATTTATTTAAATTGTTGATTGCTTATTACTGCTTGCTGGTTGTTAATTTCTTTTTCGATTTTAATTCTTCGTTTTATAAATAATAAATCATAAATCTTACATCATAAATCTTAAATCGTAAATCCTTCTAATTTCCTGATTTGTTAAATTGCCTTATTGCCTAATTTTTATCTTTTAAATCCAGCAAATTTTGTCAATCAGGCAATCTGGCAATCAAATAAATACAT